>Ga0302320_10010410_pt1 | contig 19819 bp, 14 predicted proteins | sample Bog_T0_3_FD_202130 | JGI IMG/M metagenome (GOLD analysis project Ga0302320, IMG submission 202130) | Peat permafrost microbial communities from Stordalen Mire near Abisko, Sweden - Bog_T0_3 | ecosystem: Environmental > Terrestrial > Soil > Wetlands > Peat | place: Sweden: Abisko, Stordalen Mire... | reverse complement strand
TCCAGAGTTTCTTGTCGAATCCCTCGATGCCTCCGTGTAGATGGTTTAGTCCGTCGTTGCGCGGGAGCTCGTATGCGATCCCTTCCAGGTTGAAGCCGGCACCCGTTATTCGTCCTGCCACTCTGCCGATGATTGCTCCGGAATAGGTCTGACTCCTTGCGTAAGAATCAATGTGGTTGAAACCCAAAACAACATCCGCCAGATGACCATTCCTGTCGGGCGCTAGTAGTCGCGTGATGGCTGCTCCATAGGTGATGATTTCGAGCAGGAGACCTCCAGAACCACGCAGTGCCCAGGCATCCACAGATTTCCCGGCGGGCAGCGTGCCGAAAATTCGAGACGTCAGGGGAAGGACCATAGGGTAGCGAATGACTCTGCAACATCCTATGCTGCGGGTGGACCTGTGTCATCTCGACACGTGATGAAAAGTTATCGTATATTGTCCGAGTGCTGGCAAACCTCAAGCTTGGCAAGGCCTACGACGGCCTTCTGTACTTGGCAGAATCTGCTCGACATGTGCAGATGCTCCAAAGCCATCACCACATCGAGCTCGAGATAAACCTGATTGTTCAGGGAACGATCACCTACGTTGTGGACGGCCAGCGATTCACTTTCTCGCCAAGAACTCTGCTGTGGCTTTTCCCGCAACAAGAGCATCAGTTGGTCGATCAATCGGAAGACGCGCAATTCTACGTGGCGGTTTTCAAGCCTTCGCTCATCAAGAGATCGTGCCGCTCGGTTGGCTATGAGGGGCTGAAGCGGAAGTCCAATGGGCAAGTTGGCGTCCTGAGTACATTACTCCGGCCGGAGACCTTCGATCTCACCCGCAAAATCATGAGCTCCCTGATGCAGGGATCTCTGGATTCGGACCTGCTTAATCGAGAGGGAGGCTTTGGGCAATCATCAGATTTTAGGTTCGAGCATCGCGACCCCGACGGTTTGAATGCGGGCCTCCACTATCTCCTGTTGCTTTGCTGGCGCAATCGACTTATGGAAAAGGCGACACGTGGCGCGATAGACCTGCATCCGGTTGTACGTCGTGCGCTAAAGATATTGAGTGAGGGCGAAACAACACAAAATATCGGCGAGTTAGCGAAGTCCTGCGGGGCGAGCAAGGCCTATTTGAGCAGAATGTTTAGTCAGCAAATTGGTGTTCCCTTGAGCCGGTATCGCAATTCGCTGCGATTGTCGCGTTTTTTTGAGGAGTACCAGCAAGGAAGCCAAAAGACCATCACTGAGGCCGCTTATGCAGCAGGCTTCGGGAGTTATGCGCAATTCTACAAGGTCTTTTCGCAGGCTTACGGACACGGCCCAAGACACTCGCTCATGCGCAAATTGAATGACCAATGACAGCCACTAGTGGATGGAATCAAGCTTCACCCAAACGAATCCTAACGGCTTTGAGATCTGAACCGCCAAGCCATCTCGAGTTTCTTTGACACTCCCTTCGCCGCCCAGAAACTGAATTCTGTATTTGCCTGGCTCGAAGAGCGAACGTGGCGCTGTCCACGTGGTTTGCTGATTCAATTCGCGGAATACCAGCAGATAGCCTGAACGACGATTCTCCGCCACGGAAGCAAAGCCCGTCCACGTAACACCATCCGGGGCATCACCAATGGGGAGGATCGTCCCGCTGAAGACTGATTTCCGTTCATTCTTCCAGGTTCGCATCAGTGGGGAAACACTGGATACATATTGCGGGGATAGGCCGGTATTTTCAAACCATGCCAGCGGACTGCTGAACATCGCTATTGCGAACAAGCAATCCGGTTGATAACGGATTGGCGCCAATGGATCATCGTCGTAGCGTTCTGTGTTGCGAGCGTTATTCAAGAACTCCATGCGCAGTCGGATGGGGTCGACATACTGAGACAATTTCCAAAGGTTGCGGAGCGTCTGGTGGGGCCAATAGCGATGCCAATCTGTATATCGATTCTCGACAAACAGGGGGCCCGCAGGTATGTTGCCGAAGTAACCCTGGCGGTTATTCGCTGTTACATCCAAATCCAAAAGGACTTTGCCTGATGATTTTTCCAATACCCTGTCGATCAAGGCTCGATAATTTGTTTCGCCTTCCTTCGATTGAATATCAAGCAAATCCAGCTTGAATGCGTCTACTCCCTCGTCGCGGTTCCAGCTGAGCAACTGGTCCGCGTCTAAGCGCCAGTTGGCGAATCCGTCATAGGAGTCCGGAGCGAACCAGAGACCTAGCTTCATGCCTCGGGTGTGAGCATAATTCGATAGCTCGGAAAACCCTTTTGGAAAACGGGAAGAGTTGGGCGACCAGAAGGCGGGGCTTGCATTTCTGTAGTTTTCCCACACTCCGCCCGGAGTGTTCTTCCCTGTAGCTTGGCCGGTCTGCCATCCTTCGTCCACTTCCACGATTTCGACGCCTAGTTGCTTGCCCACATCGATCTCTTTGCGAATGAATTCCTCATTGAGCTTGGTCCCGAGTGATCGATCGCCCCAGGTATTGCTCAATAATTTACCGTCGCGCTCTGGCACGAACTGTCGAATCTGTCGCTGGTAATTCTGAAGTGCCGCAATCCGCCCAAGGCGGCCTCCATGATAGGCAATCAATGCGGATGGGTACCCTTGCCCACTCTGCAAGAGGCCCTGGCCGTAAAAGGATACATCCAAATAAGTTTGTGGAGCGCCGCCGCCTTTAACCGTGTCGCCCATCAGAGTACCTGAAATCAGGGCATCGAAGGGCGTTTTAACTGGTCTCGCTTCTGGCTGAGGGGCCTCTTTGAGAAACACCACTCCATCGCCGGAAATCGTGTCCTCGATGACAAAGATGTTTCCCTGCAACTCCAACAGGGACTCACTTGGATGAAGGAGCCATTCGTTCTCAAAAACTAATTCGTTGTGACGGTCGGTCTGGTCGCGCAATACGACCTGAATCAACCTGAGATTGGGATTCGAAATTTGAAGGTGCTCGATGGCATCCAGGGTCGGTGGTTCATCCAGCTTAGGCGAATTGGGGGGCGTGATTGGAGGCTCGAGTTGGGTGGCTTGCACTTTAAGCCACATTCGTATGCCGGTGGCCCCGGGAAAGATCTGAAACTCATAGTCGACTACGGAGTCTGCGCTGCTTTCCTCCAGCTCAACTCGCAGGGACTCGGCTTCCGTAGGACCGAAGACGCCGCTCACTCCCCGCAAGACTAGAATTTCGTTCTTAGTCGGAATGGGAGGTTCCGGAGAAGGTCGCCGCGAAGGCTGGTTGATCCACTCTCTCTTCTGGTCGAGGTCGACGAAGGAAGTGGCGAAGAGCTTTCCGTGCGCAACACGCCACGTTCTCCGCACGTGCGCATTGCCCAGCATAAGTTCGCTACCAATCAGGCGGGCGTAGCAACCATTCCCCTTGAATTCATGTCCATCCTGCAATTCTGGTGCCGCGAAGGACGGAATTGAAATGCCGCTGAAAAGCAAAACCACTGAGATACACATCATCGCCGATACGAGCGACCGTCTTTCAGGGCCAACGCTCAGATCGTTCAGGAGGGCCAACTTTCCATGTCTCCAACTCAGCGAAGCGTATCGCCGTATTTCTTGGAATGGAGAGCTCTTATCAGCTCCATGCGAGCGGCAACAGTTGTGTGGAAAGATGGAGAGCCTCGGGAACCCTATTCCGTTGATGTGATCTTAGAGGCGTGAGAAAATGCACCGGCCTCGCGGCCCTCGCGTGCGGCAAGTGCCAGAGTGATCATTTGCACCGGCAGAATCTCAAGAATCGGCCGGAGCGAGTCTGTCGTCGCTGCCGTCCGAAAGAGCGGCAGCTTGCTTTCTTCCGAGACCAGCTGGCAGTTTCCACCGAGTTCTAGAACCTCGGCAGCCAGCCGGTTGTTTAGACCTGCAGTGCGTTCTCCACCCTGAAAAACAAGAAGAAAGAGTTCATCGGTAAGCATCTCAACGGGGCCATGGCGGAAAGCTGCCGCACTCATGCCCTCGGCGGGTAAGCGAGTAGCTTCCTTGATGATCAATCCGCCAGTTCCAGTTGTTGCCAGGGAATGCCCGCGCCCCGCAAGCACCAAGTGGCGCACACCTTTCAGGCAGGCCAAAGCCGCATCCACGTGTTCCCGCCAATTTGCCATATATCGATCCACAGCATCGGCAATCGCTTCCTCTGCCTGGGCGTCAGATGCCGAGGACCCCTGGGGGCAAAGCACGTCACCTATTCGACTCAACGCCAGCAGGCTGCTCACGTAGGTTTTGCACGAAACCGATGACTCCACGCCGGCATCGACGCGAACAACGCCATTTGCAGCCTGGGCTAACGGAGAATCCAAGTCGTTTGTAACAGCGATCAATGTCGATCGGCCGGCGTCGATCTCAAGCAGCCGCAAAATCTCGGCGCTGCGCCCAGACTGGGAAACCGCGATGACCACCGTGTTTGGGCCAAGAAGCCCCTTCCAGTAATAGTTCAGTTCGGAGGTCTCGAGCATCACGGGGCAAACACCCGATTCCGCGAGGCGAATCGCCAGGGGATGGAGTGCATGGTGGGAAGAGCCCATTCCGGTGAGGATCACGGACGGCGGTTGGGCCGCCCTGAGCCGCTTGGCCACATCAGACAGCTCGGCCGGCAGCGGCGTGGCCAATGTACGCCTTAGGGAATCGGCCTGTTCCAGCAAATCCCGAACATAAGCCCCTTCAATCACAGGATAAGTTGTTCCCATCATTCGTCCTCATTCCAGATCTGGCTTGGGTCAGGATCGAGCCCTTCCGTCTGCCAGCAGGAGATGCCGTGATGCCTTTTTGGGGCAGACCCGGCTGCAGCAAGCAAAGAATACACAATGCGCACAGTTTGCGCAAGCGCTTGCTAGATGAATGAGAATTTAGCTGGAAATATCGCTCCTGCGGCCTGAACCCGTAGATCCGCGAACGATTAGATGGGTATCTAAAAAGAACTCTGCCCCACCGGCAAACTCCCCATTCAGCATCTTTTCGATGATCGAGAAGGCCATACGGCCAAGATCCTGGCGTGGAAGATGCACGGTTGTTAGCGTCGGGGTCATCAACTGTGCGAGCGGTATATCATCCGCGCCGACGACGGAGATATCCTCCGGAACTCGCAATCCTGAGCGATTGAGGGCCTGAATGGCGCCAATCGCGGTCAAATCATTGCTGCAGAGGATCGCCGTAGGCAGGTCGGCCGCGGTTAGCAATCCTTTAATTGCGTCCGATCCGGATTCGGGAGTATTGTGCCCCTCGATCACTCGCAAACGGCAGTTGAGCGCCATGGCGGCCGATTCAACCGCGGTTCGGTACGCGATATGAGAGCGACGGTTCTGGGGGCCGGCAATCATGGCCATGTCACGGTGCCCCAGGTTGAAGAGGCACTGAACCCCCTCTACCGCGCCCTTTTCATAGCGGAGATGAAGGCTGCACCGGTGCGGGGCCACTTTAGTTCCGTCAAGCATTACGGAATCGACGCCGCTCTTCGCAAGATATTCGAGCAGCGCCGGATCCAGCTGCGAAGTCATGACAGCCACCGCAGGTGCCTGATTTTCCAATAACTTGCGGCAGGCACTCTCGGCAATTTGCGGGTCATAGTTGGTGCTGAAAAGCAATACATCGAACCCGTGCTGCCTGGCAGTGTCTTCGAACGCTTTAATGACGCCGGGGAAAAAGGGATTTTCGATGTCAGACACCAGCATTCCAAGGAAATTGCTGCGCCCTCGCGCCAATCCCCGAGCATGGGCGTTTGCTGAGAAGCCTAGCTCTCGCATCGCCACTAATATGCGCGCCTTCTTGTCCTCGGACACCGGTCGGGTGTTATTGATGACATGCGAAACGGTGGATTCCGAAACTCCAGCGCGTAAGGCCACGTCCTTCATAGTTGCCATGCGAAAGCCCTTTCGCCAATCATTCCAGCAAGGTTCTGTTGAAAATAAGGCACTTGTTGACTTCAAAAAAACTACGTTGACTTGAAAATAATACCATGTTAAATTTCAGTCTCAACTTGAGGAATGCGCTTGCGCAAGGAGGCTGCAAATGCACCGGAGTACTCGCTACACACTCTTTTTTCTCCTTTTGGCCGTAGTGACCATCTGGAGACCAATGGCGGCCAGGGCCGACGTAGATGCCTCGATTCAAGGGCTGGTTACTGATTCGAGTGGGCGGGTCGTTCCGAATGCCGCGGTCATGTTGACCAACTCTGCCACTGGCTACCAGCGCAACAGCGTGACAGATGCGAGCGGCGCCTACGAATTCCTGTCCGTGCCCGTCGGTAGCGGATATGCGGTTCAAGTTTCCGCTCCGGAGTTTGAGAAGTCGACCCAGCAGGGCATTACGCTTCTCGTCAATCAAAGATTTCGGGCAGACTTTGCACTCACTGTCGGCAAGGTAAATCAACAGGTCACAGTTGAGGCGGACGCTGTTCAGGTTGACACGGCCACCAACCAACTTGGGGACGTGATCAGCGACCAGAAGATGATCGCCCTGCCATTAAACGGCAGAAGCTATACGGACTTGATGGGGTTGCAGCCAGGTGTTGTGCCTATCACCTCGGGCTCGGCGTTTACCGATCGTCCCGTCTCCGGAGAACTCAATGCCGGAGGTTCTTCGGTGAATGGAAGCCAGGAGTCCTCGAATGCTTTCCTGATCAACGGCGGCGATGTGGAAGAGCCCAAGAATAATGGCGCCAGCGTTATTCCGACGCTTGATGCTATTGAAGAATTCCGTATCTTGACCAACACGTTTGACGCAGAGTATGGGCGGTTTGGCGGTGGAATTGTCAACGTGGTGACGAAGTCGGGCACAAACCAGCTCCACGCCTCCCTGTTTGAGTTTCTCCGGAACGAAGATCTCAACGGTAAGAATTTCTTCGACCATAATCAGACCAATCCTTCGACAGGCTTGCAAATCCCCAATTCCGCGCGTGGTGCATTCAAGCGAAACCAGTTTGGGTTCACAGCAGGGGGACCGATTTTCAGGAATCACCTGTTCTTCTTTACCGACTACCAGGGTACGCGAGAAGTTCGCGGACAGACGGCGGGGGTTGCCCTAGTTCCTTCGACCTCGGAAGTTGGGGGCAATTTCTCTGACGTGTCAACCACCGGGTATGGTGCTCTCACAGGATTGGTCAAGGGCGACAGCACACCCGGTGCACACACGATGCCCGAAATACTGACCCAAAGGCTGGGTTATGCCGTCACTTCTGGTGAGCCCTATTGGTTTTCAGGTTGTAACTCTACAGCCAATTGCGTATTCCCTGGCCAGGTGATACCAAAAGCCGCTTGGGATTCTGCTGCCACTGACATTTTGAAGTACATTCCAGCTCCGAATGGTTTTCAGGGCTCCACGCCTTTTTACTCGACGTCGAGTCTTGAGACTGTGCTGAACGACGACAAGATCGGCGAACGCGTGACATGGAACGATCGGAAGACAGGCGACTGGTCAATCTATTTCAGCTATGACAACGCCTCGTCGATCAATCCTTTTGCTGGCGGGAACGTCCCGGGATTTGCAGGCAATGTACCCCAGCAGGCGTATCAGGCCAATATCAGCAATACCCACGTCTTTAGTCCGACAACAGTAAATGAAGCACGCGTGAATTACACTCGGTCCACCATTTTTCAAACGCATCCCACTGGCGGCCTTGCTTCGTTGAGCAGCCTGGGTTTCTCATCCGGTCCTTTGGGACTGATTTCGACCGTGCCTTCTGTCGAGGGTGTACCGAGCATCAGCATTGGCGGCGCTTATGGGACTTCCCTGGGCGTTGTTGCAAACGCTATTCAACAAGTCAACGATACCTACCAGGCAGGCGACGTCTTTTCCAAGGTCCTCGGCCTGCACAGCCTGAAGTTTGGAGGCGAGGTCCGCGACATTCAGGTCAACGAATACAACATTTCGTCTCCGAATGGTACCTTCACGTTTGACGGAACCGAGACTGGCAACGGCTTTGCGGACTACCTGTTGGGAGCTGTGGCTTCCATGAACCAACAGAGCTACTCCACATTCTTCACCATGGCCTACTATGGTGGAATTTTCGCACAGGACTCCTACCGCATCCGGCCCAATCTCACCATCAATGCGGGTCTGCGCTGGGACATCATCCAACCCTATTATGAGAAGAAGAACCGCCTCAATGCGATCGACTGGGGTGTGCAGTCCAAGGAGTATCCGGGCTCTCCAACCGGCTGGATCTTCCCGGGTGACCAGGGCTTGCCTAGTTCCATCTCCAAGACGCCTCTGTATAACTTCAGTCCGCGCCTCGGACTCAACTGGAGCCCGTCCGCTACTCAAGGCCTTCTGCATGGGATTTTTGGTGGCCCAGGCCGGACAAGTATTCGAGCCGGGAGCGGCATCTATTACACCGCGATTGAAGATCAACCGTCGTTCTATACCATCGGCGATGCTCCATTTGGTCTCTACTACCAAACCCCAACTCCAACGTATTTCAATTCGCCCTATGAAGATCGCGAGCACGGCAATGACCCTGGACAGCATTTCCCATTTACAGATCCAAAGCCAGGCCAGCCAATCAATTGGGCCACGTATCTTCCAATCGGAGGATCTCCAGGCGTAGGTTTGGGAAATGTGACGCCCTACGTTCTGCAATACAACTTGTCGATCCAGAGGGAACTGCCGGGCTCAACCGTCCTGAATCTCGCCTATGTGGGGACCCAGGGACGCCATATGCTCTCGCAGTTTGAAGCAAATCCCGGCATTGCAGCCACCTGTCTCGCGGTACGAGCAGCATTGCCGGCCGGCCAAGGCTGCGGACCCCATGGGGAAGACTCGATTTATAAGTTGCCCACCGGGAATGTGAACGGTACTCGGCCACACAGCGTGACCTCGGGCACCTATTTGTCGCAAGGTCTGCTCGACTTTACCAGCAATCCCTACAACGCTACGTTCGTTAGCTCTGGATACAATGCACTGCAGGCGAGCGTGCAAAGGCACTTGGGCTTCTCTCAGTTTTTGGCCAGCTATACCTGGTCGAAATCCATCGACAATGGGTCTGGAGATACGGATAAGATTAATCCCATCAACCCGCGCCTGAGCCGCTCACTCTCGGCATTCGACATGTCTCAGAACTTCGTCATCAGCTACGGCATCAACCTGCCGAAATTCGAAAGATCCTCGCTCTTGATTCGAGAGCCCCTGGGGGGTTGGGACCTGACCGGCATTACGCGATTCACGACGGGACTTCCGGTGACCATATCCGAGAATGTGGATCAATCCCTGTTGGGTTCGAGTCATATCGATACTCCAAACTGGAATGGTCAACCCATCGCAAAATTCAACCCTCGTTCTACGACCACGCGCACTTACTTCAGCGCTTCGCAATTCTCGCTCGAACCTCTCGGAACCTTCGGAACAGCCAATCGGCGGTTCTTCCACGGTCCGGGCCTCGAGAACTGGGACATGGCGTTGCATAAATCCACGCAGATCCATGAACGGTACTCGGTCGAGTTCCGAGCGGAATTTTTCAACGCATTCAACCACACGCAGTTCAGCCTCCCGAGCGGAAACCAGTCTTCCGCAGGTTTCGGGCGTGTGACCTCTGCTCGCAGTCCCCGCATCGGTCAGGTTGCGCTGCGCTTTGCGTTCTAACGAAGTTGTGAATCCACGAACTTACTCGAAAGGCGGCCCTTCGGCCGCCTTTCAGGTAATCGGTCTACCTTTCGATGAGCAGGTCTGATTTAGGAGAACTGATGCGCTCTTTGGTGAAATACCGTTGGTCCGTAATGCAACGGTTGGCGGCGTCGCTTGTTTTTGTAGCAGCATTCGGAGCACCCACTGCTCATGCACAACAGGAGAAGATTTACATCGCACCGGACGACCATACAGATTACGTCTGGACGGGGGACGAAGCGACCTATAAGCAAGCCATTCTTCAGATGACGGATTACTACCTGGACCTCAGCGACAAAACCGCAAATGAGCCAAAGGACTTCCAGAGCCGGTGGAATCTCGACGGAAGCATCTGGATGTGGATCTGGGAAAACAACCGGGACCAGAAGCAGGTCGACAGACTTGTGTCGCGCCTGCGGGATGGCCACTTCAGCATGCCGCTGACTTTCGCTGTGTCAACCTACGGTGGCATGCCCACAGAAGCAGTTCTTCGGGGCATGTACTATACCGGTTCCGTTGAACGCCGCTATGGTCTGACTCTTCCGATGGCAATCGCGATGGAGGACCAGACACTGCCAAACGGACTTGGCGCACTTTGGGCTGGAGCCGGAGCCAAGTACAGCTGGAGAGGGATCTGCGGGTGTGCGACAAAAATGGGTCCAGTCATCTTTGGTGAGCGGCCGCACGAAATCTATTGGTGGAAGGGGCCTGACGACAGCAGGGTCCTGATGAAGTGGTACTCGATCCACAACGAATTCAGAAGGAAGGGCGCCTATTTCCCGGGAACCTATCTGGAAGCCCGCGATCCTTCGGCAGAAGACGATATTTCCTTCTTGAAGAATCCAAACTTCAGCGCCAACTATCCATACAAGATCTATGGCTTCTTCGGGGAAGGCGGCGATAACCTCAGCACCATGAACGACAATTTCGTCAAGGCGGCGAAAGCCCTTTCGCGTCCAGATCGAGAAGTGATCGTCTCCAACGAAGAGGACTTCTTCCACGACTTTGAACAACGCTACGGCTCGAAGCTGCCAACTGTGTCAGGATCGTTCGGCAACGAGTGGGACATGTACTCGGCTTCCATGCAAGAGGTGTCATCGAGTATTCGCAGGGCGACAGAGAAGTTGAGATCGGCGGAAGCACTTGAGACCCTTGTAAGCCTCAAAGAGCCGGACTTCCCGAAGCAATTCCTCCAGGGTCGTGATCGTGCCTGGACTTCTTACGGACTGTTTTGGGAGCACGACTGGACCGCGGATAGCCATACTTTGCCGCGCTCAATTCGATCCGACTGGCAGCGGAGAACAGCAAATAACATCACGTCCTATGTAAATGATCTTTCAGAAAAATCCGTTCAGGAGTTGGGGACACTCATTCAAGGTCATGGCGCGCAGCCGCGCTATTTTGTCTTTAATCCTCTCAATTGGGCTCGTACCGACGTGGCGGACTTGCCCTACGACGGATCGGAAGATGTCCATGTCGTGGACGTGACGACTGGCAAGGCAGTGCCGTCGCAATTCCTTGACGTTGCTGCTGAAGATGGAACATCGAGACGTGCACTTCGCATTCTCGCGAGCGACGTTCCTTCGCTTGGATACAAAGTCTTTGAAGTGGACGCAGGAAGGCACGGAGAATTTCCCACAACATTGAAGGTCAGCGGCGACTCAATGGAGAACGAGAACTACCGGCTCCAGTTGAGCGGTCGTGGCTCAATTCAAAGCCTCGTAGACAAGAAACTCGTCGGTCGAGAGTTCGCCTCCGAGATTGACGGGCGCGGTCTGAACGACCTTGGGCCAGGTGAAGGGTCCGTCACCATAAAGAATGCAGGCCCAGTCTCAGTCACGCTTGAGGCCAAGACCACCAAGCCGATTCCGCACACCACAGAAGTAACTCTCTTCAATCATTCCGAACGAATTGAAATCCGCAACGAGATCACCGCCAACTTCTCCGATGTTGAGACATGGGCCTTCAGTTTCAATCTTCACTCCCCTGACGTCTGGCATGAAGAGATTGGCGCAATCAATCACGCACGGGTCCAGCCAGAAGGGGATTATGCGGCGTCCTTTTCCCGCCTCGATTGGCTGACGCTGAACCACTTTGTCGCCATGAGCGGAGCTGACGGGGTAGGGATCACACTCTCCAACTCCGACGACGCTTTTATGAAGCTCGGTCATAGCAGCATCGCAGATGGAAAATCCAGCCTGGACACTTCGACTCCGCAAATCTCTGTTCTTGCCGGGGGGCAAGTCGACGGACTTAGCCTGGGCATTCCCGCACAGGGAGGAGACACCCACTTCCTTCAGCGTTTTGCTCTGCGCGTGCAGGAAAAGTTCAATGCTGCAAGTTCCATGCGCTTCGCCCTCGAAGACCAGAACCCGTTGGTCGCAGGACGCGTTACCGGTGGCAATGCCTACCCTGGGACAAAGTTCTCGCTCCTCTCGACAACCAATCCCAATGCATTGCTCTGGGCTCTCAAGCCGTCCGAAGATGGAATCGACAAAGGATTTGTGACCCGGTTCTGGAACCTGTCTGCCGAGCCTGAAAAATTCACGGTCACAGTCGACCGCGGGCTGCAAAAGGCTGCGGCTATTACGCATATTGAAACCGACTTCAGGCCAAAACCATTGACGAACGGAAACTTGCAAATCAGCGCAAAGCCGTGGCAGTTGCAGTCCTTTACCTTGTCGCCTTCGCTAAAATCTGCGAAGAGCACTTCCAACGTCACCGGACAATAACAAGATAGCGGACATTTTGAAAGAAGACCGCACAATCAATCCCCAGCGCCTGCGAAGAGTCCTTAGCTTCTGGGACCTCATGTTCTATGGGATTGTAATTATCCAGCCAACGGCGCCGCTTCCGTCTTTTGGAATCGTAAATGTGGTTTCACGTGGCCATGCTGTCACCGCAATCCTTATTGCCATGGTCGCCATGATGCTGACCGCCCTCAGCTATGGCCGAATGGCTCGCGTCTACCCGAATGCCGGATCCGCCTACACGTTTGTAGGTAGGGAACTTCATCCGAATCTGGGGCTACTCACCGGCTGGAGCATCACACTCGACTACATCCTGAGTCCAACCATTGGAGTTATCTGGTGCAGTAAGGCGGCAATGAATATCGTCCCACTCCCGTTCTTCGCCTGGGCGGCATTCTTTGCAGCGTCATTCGCTCTGGTAAACCTACTCGGAATCCGGATGAATGCGCGCACCAATACATTCATGACCATTGGAATGTTCACGGTCCTGATTACATTCTTTGTGGTAGCAGCGGCCTTTCTTTGGGATCACACTGGCATCTCGGCCTTGTTCTCGAGCCTGCCGTTTTACAACCCGGAAACATTTTCCTGGAACTCGCTGCGAACAGGAACATCCATCGCGGTGTTGACTTACATGGGATTCGATAGCATCAGCACGCTTTCAGAAGATGTAAAGAATCCCGAGAGAAACATCATGCTTGCCACCGTGTCTCTTTGTCTCGTGACTGGAATCCTTGGCGGCCTCGAAGTCTATGCAGGCCAGCTGATCTGGCCTAACTTCAATACCTACCCGGATATTGATACCGCATTTGTCGCTGTGGCTGGACGCGCCGCCGGGCCCTGGATGTTCAACCTGATGAATTTCACGCTGTTGATGGCGACAGTTGGGTCGAGCATAGGCGCGCAACTCGGATCGGTGAGACTTCTTTATGCCATGGGACGCGATGATGTGATTCCCAGACGATTCTTTGGCCAGCTTGAACCCAAACGGAACACCCCGCGAAACAATATCCTGTTGACTTCTTCGTTGATGCTGTCCGGTGCGCTCCTCCTTACCTATCAGTTCGGAGCGGAACTCTTGAACTACGGAGCATTCATCGCTTTTATGGGAGTCAACCTTGCCTCGGCGAAGCGCATGTTCCTAGACTCAAAGAGCAAGAGCCTGCCAGGAAGGCTTCTTGGAACGATATTGCCCATCGCGGGTTTCCTGGTTTGTCTCGGTATTTGGTGGGGGCTTCGGCCTTTAGCCAAGATCGCCGGCACTGTGTGGCTTGCGATCGGATTCGTTTACTGTGCAATCCGAACGAACGGCTTCCGCAACCGACTTGAACTGGTAAGCTCTCCGGACGAGGATTGACGAGGAGATCATGACGGACCAACACGATCTAATCGGAGCCATTGATATCGGCGGTACGAAGGTGGCCATCGGTCTCGTTACAAGCGAAGGTCGGATCACGAATCGACGCAACATTCGCACCGACAGTTTGCCGAATGGTGCAGCAGCGCTCGATGCCATTGAATCCAGCCTCAACGACTGTCTGCGAGAGGCGCAGGCTTCAATTTCCTGCATTGGCATTGGATGTACCGGCCCTGTGGATCCGATCAAGGGCGTTGTGGGAAACGTCGCTAACTTGCCAGGCTGGCAGGGGCTGAAATTGGTTGACGAGCTCGCAAAGCGGTTTTCAGTCCCCGTCGCCATGGAGAATGATGCGGACGCGGCCGCACTCGCTGAAGCAGCCTGGGGCAGTGGCATCGGTATTGATCGATTTCTTTACGTCACTCTGAGTACGGGAATCGGCACTGGCTTCCTCATAAATGGGCAGGTGTATCGCGGCCTGGAGGGAGCCCATCCGGAGATGGGCCACCACACGATCGATCCTGGCGGACCGAAATGTTACTGCGGCGCCAGTGGCTGCTGGGAAAGTCTGGCATCAGGCACCGCCATTAAGGATTGGTATATCGAGAACGATCTCAGTCACAGGTTTACTGCGGAATCATTCAGTGCGGAAACCATGTTCGAGCTCTATCGTGCAGGTGATCCTTTGGCAGGGAAGGCGACTGACCGTCTTAGCTACTATATAGGATTGGGCCTCGCCAACTTGACCACGATTCTGGTTCCCAGCCTCATCACGATTGGCGGCGGGCTCACGCTCAGCTCCGCCATTTTCCTCGATCGAGCTGTAGATATCTTTCGCAGTCGTTGCCATGAAGTGCCAGCGGAAAAAACGACGGTTCGCACCGCGAGCCTCCAAAAGGATGTAGGTCTCGCAGGCGCCGCTGCGGTCTGGGTCCGGCGGAGAGGCCAAATTGACCCAAAGAATTCTGTGACTTAAAAAGACTTGGAAATCAACCGTGCTTTACTCGATCGATGGCTCCCGATCAAGAAGAGTCAGGCCAGCGTGGAATTTGGCTCGGATTTCCGAATTTCTCCTAGAGTTTTCGTGCCTGGATTGTGCCTGAGAATGTCGCTTCTGGCGATTTGAGCGATTCTGTCGATTGTCGAATCAATAACTTACGTATTTCGAACACCGGCTAAGGTTCGCCCCCCCCTCCCGGCACCAAAGCAAATAAGAGAGTTATGCCACTTTAGCGCGTTTCCGACGTGTGGCTGTTTTTGGCTGGTGGCTGTTTTGGTGGCTGTTGAGGTTTTCAGTGGCTGTCCCCGTGATCCGGTCCAGCACTGAGAGTTTGTGGTCTGGGGACAGGTGAGCATACCGGGCGGACATGGTGATAGTCTTATGCCCTGCTAGCTCCTGAATCTCTTTGATAGTCGTTCCTGCCATTGCGAGCCATGAGCAGAACGTGTGCCGGTTGCAATGCCACACGTACCCCATGATCTTCGCCTCTGCCAGACAAGGCACGAACCATGACCGGGTGTCAAAGCGTTCCTGCTTTCGCTGGCTTGGCTTCTTGTGGTCCTCTCGGGAAAAAATCCGATCAGAAGGTTTCTGGCCGGGGCGCTGGACCGATTTGATAGCTGCCAGTGCGTCTGCGTTTAGGTGAATGGTTCGGGCTGAGCCATTCTTGGTCTGCGTCAGGTCAATTGACCGACGAGATTCATCGAACTGCGACCAGTTTGCAGAATACTGCTCTGCGAGGCGCATTCCGGTATTTACAGAGACAACGAACTCAGGCAGGTGTTCGGGAAACTTCCTGCGGATTGCATCACAGACCCGGTTGTATTCCTCCCGGCTCATGTAGCGGATGCGTCCACCCGATTCACGCCGCTTGCTAAACAGTCCTGCTGGGTTGACGGTCACCTTTTCATTCCTCATGCCTTCCCGGTATGGGTCAAGGGCTACGTGCACGAAGTGGTGATCGCCTGTGGCAGTGAAGTGATCGCACGCCACCGGCGCAGTTATGAACGCGAGGCGGTCATCTTCGATCCGCTGCACTACCTGGCCCTGCTCGAGCAGAAGACCCGTGCGTTGGATCAAGCCGCGCCGCTGGCCGGCTGGCAGCTGCCGGAGTGCTTCGCGCAGTTGCGGCGATTGCTCGAAGCGCGGTTGATCACCTCGAACCTTGCTGTCGCGAACAACTTCGTCGAATTCTTCTGCGTTTACTTCCAATGGCTCCGTCATCGATGGTATCGCTGCCTTGCATGCTCCGCATCTTCCGATATCCGAAATGTGCTTCCCGGGAATCTGATTCGGCTTTCCGCAAGATGGGCAATTTCGGATTGTCGCCAAGGTGGCCTCCTCTAAAAGTGACTTGCAAACTGAGTTTCGTGAACGACGCGAATACGACACTTGCGAAGGACCCTGTGAGCTGACCGGCTAGAGCAAAAGGTACCTTAAAGCGTGAATAGGACACCGGGCGGCAATAGATGGACACTGATTTCAGGTAGCTCATTCCCTTACCGAATCCGCGCTAGACATGACCCCCATTAATCACCAGCGAAACAAAACCCAAGCCCTGAGTAGGTGTGCCAAACGTTTGCCGCAGGAATTATGCCCGCAAGTTTGATGCCATTTAGCAAGAAACTGATCGACTTGAATAGTTCTTCGAATGCTTTTATTAGGTAATGCAGAAGCTGATCCAGCGTTGAAACAGGCGTCCGCTTTCGGCTGACGTTACGCAATTGCCCCAACTAACCACCTGATGCCTGCAGTCATCCCCATTGGCAGACAGCCCCCAGAACTTCCCGCGCATCACGCCAATTATTACTTTTGCACCACCGGCGCGTGCGGCAAGGCCGCCCATCAGAGCGAGAACCGCCAGTGATGGTAGTGAGACGATGGTAATTAATCGCACCTATGGTGAGATCACGGTAACTACTAGGGGCATCATGGCACCGATCGCAAAGCTGCATGCAGCCGAAAGGGACGCCTGCAATGGGCGCGCGCGAAACTTCTCTGAGATACCGAGTTCATCGCGGGCATATGCGCCGAATTCATCGTAGGCAATCAGCTGCTGCGCGACCTGATTTGCGAGTAGCGGTTCAAACCCCCTCGCTACATAAATTGCCGTTAGCGCCTGGCGCTCGCTCTTGCTGTCCAGGTTGAGCTTTGTACGCTCGATGGGCAGTTCTGTTTCTTCGGTGTCGGCCTGCGAGTGCACGGAGACGTACTCGCTTGCGGCCATGAACATCCCTCCGGAGACTAGGCCGGCGGTCCCAGCGACCAGGATGCTGTGATGAGTTCCATGTGCTGCCGCAACGCCGATCAGCAGACCTGAAAAATGTAGCTCTCGGTTTCGTCATTGATTGAATCCGGCGGAACGTCGGCGCAGCCGCGCTCGTCCCGTTCGGTGGCGGCTATCAGGTTAAGTCCTATTCGATTCACTTCTTTCCTTTCAGGTGTTTCTTGCTGGGCTCAGGATGACACATCGAGTACTCTCCCGCAGGGCCATTCATGTTCGTCGACTACGCGCCCAACTCATCCTAATGGAATATTGATACGAAACCGGTAAAGTAGTTGACAATAGAGATAAGGCGCGGATATATTCATGAGCATCAGTAGAGCCATCCATCGTTTAGGAGCTTGTTCCAGTGTCGGAATCAATGCATGAAGCAGAGCTGGTTTTTACAGAGGATGGCGACAGGCTCGCATGGATCCGCTCCAGCCTCTACACGCCGGTGATCGGGGATGTTCTCGACACGCTTGGGTACTGGCACCAATTCCTGCCGCAGCCAATACAGCCGCTTTCACTTGATATGCGTATCGCAGGTAGGGCCATGCCCGTCCAAATTGCAGATGCCTGGAGCAAGCAGGACAAGCCGTTTGGGCGGATGACTGAAGCCCTTGATGCGATCCAGCCCAACGAAATCTACATTGCCACCGGCGGATCGCTCAATTGTGCGGCCTGGGGAGAGATCATGACCGCGGCAGCCCGATCCAGGGGCGGTGTTGGCGCCGTGATCGACGGATTTCATCGCGACACGCCACGCGTTACCGAACAGAATTGGCCCGTTTTCAGCCGAGGTCGCTTCGCACAGGATGCGGCGGTTCGCTCCGCGGTTGTCGATTTCCGCTGCGCGGTTGAAATCGGCGGAGTTCGTGTGTCGCCTGGGGACCTGATCGTCGGAGATGTGGATGGAGTTGTTGTAATTCCTTCTTCGGTGGAGGACGAAGTGCTTTTCCGCGCAGGCGAAAAGGCGCGGGGTGAGAAAGTCGTCAGGAAAGCGATTGAGGCAGGAATGTCGGCGACCGAAGCTTTCCGGAAATATGGAATCTTGTGATGGGCAGAATGGACGGCAATGACAAGCCCTCATTCCAGGTGGATAAGGCCGACAATGTTGCGACTATGCTTCACGATGCCGAGGCCGGCGACATGATCCTCGTTCAGGGAGCTGAAGCACGAAGGAGATTGCAGGCTCTGGATGCCATTTCTCTTGGTCACAAAGTTGCAATTGCAGAGATTCTGGAAGGCGACTTCATCGTCAAATATGGCGTCCGCATCGGGATAGCAACGCGATCGGTCAAGCCCGGACAGTGGATTCACCTGCATAACTGCCGCAGCCAGGTTGATGAAAGATCGGGCCTGTTTGATAAGGTCACCGGCGCGGCAGAGGATACAGCTTATGCTTGACCAATCATGGAATGGCTTCCTGCGACAGGATGGGCGCAAGGGAATACGCAATATTATTCTCGTCATCTACACCGTCGAGTGCGCGAGCTTTGTCGCGCATGAGGTCGGTCTCGGTGAAGTCGATGTTCACGTTATCGGGTTTCCCGGCTGCTACGACAACGCCTACGCCATCCGTATGATGCTTGCGCTCGCCACGCATCCCAACGTCGGCGCGTGCCTGGCCATCGGTCTGGGCTGCGAGTACACCCAACCTTCCAAAATTGCATCGGCGGTGTCCGCAAGCGGCAGGCCGAGCCGTTGGTTCTACATCCAGGATGTCGGCGGAACTCGAACCGGCATTGAGGAAGGGAAGGCAGCCCTCGATGCTCTGCGCAAGGAGATGAAAGTGCAGACGCTTCAGGTTCCCATGGACTGGAGTGACCTGACCATCGGCGCTGAGTGCGGTGGGTCCGACGGAACATCGGGACTTGCAGGAAATCCGGTCGTCGGCAAAGTCTTCGATGCCCTTGTCGACAAGGGTGGAACAGCCATCTTCGAAGAGGTCGTGGAGATGATTGGGCTGCGCGACACTCTCATTTCTCGTGCCGCAACGCCCGAGGCAGCCCGCGACCTGGATGCGGCTTACGAAAAGGCGGAACGCTACTGCAAGTCCGTCCGCCAGTACTCCGTCTCTCCCGGTAACTTCGCAGGCGGCCTAACGACGATCGAAGAGAAAAGCATGGGCGCATTTGCAAAGGGCGGCAGCCGGGCCATCCAGGGAGTCTTGCGTGTGGCGCAGCAACCACCTGCGCACGGACTCTGGCTTCTTGACTCCGTGCCCGACGAGCACTTCATGCAATTCGGCTACACAAATCCGAACGATACCGAAGGAATCATGGATCTCGTCGCTGCCGGTGCGCAAATCGTGATCTTTGTGACCGGGCGAGGCAGTGTCATCGGCAGTCCCGTAGCTCCCCTGGTAAAGGTCACCGGCAACTCCGCAACCTATCAACGAATGAGAGAAGATATGGACTTCGACGCCGGCGTAGTGCTTTCCGGTAAGCAGACCATGGACCAGGCGGCGTCGAGTCTTATGGAGCAATTAGCGGAAGTCTGCTCAGGCTCACAAAGCAAACCGGAAGCGCTCGGGCATCGCGAGTACTTCCTCATGTATAAGCATCAAAATGCCCCATCTTTGAGTTCGGGATGTCGCGCCTGACCGGGCGATCAGATCGAGTAAGTTGGCCAGTTATTTAAATCCTTGGGGTGCGGACAGTGGAGTTTAGAAGACTTGGCAAGACGGAATTGACTTTATCTCGCATAGGATTCGGCGCCGCTTCACTGGGCGATGTCTACTTCGTGATCGACCCGGCCGAAGGCCTACGAGCGGTCCATATGGCGATCGATGAAGGCATCAACTTCTTCGATGTGGCGCCCTATTACGGGAAAACTCTGGCAGAGGAACGCCTCGGCAAGGC
>Ga0302320_10010405_pt1 | contig 19824 bp, 11 predicted proteins | sample Bog_T0_3_FD_202130 | JGI IMG/M metagenome (GOLD analysis project Ga0302320, IMG submission 202130) | Peat permafrost microbial communities from Stordalen Mire near Abisko, Sweden - Bog_T0_3 | ecosystem: Environmental > Terrestrial > Soil > Wetlands > Peat | place: Sweden: Abisko, Stordalen Mire... | reverse complement strand
AGAAACTTCTTTGTGAACACCAGCGCATGGGTGGCTTCTTGGAAGAGCCTCTCCTTGCAAGAAATGACGCCAGCCCGCCTCCACCCACAGTCAGCGCGCATATTTTGACCGCAGGACATAAGCTGGGTCGCTATATCGTCGTCGAGCCAATCGGCTCCGGTGGCATGGGAACGGTGTATCGCGCCCGCGATCAGAAGCTGGAACGTGTCGTGGCCATCAAGATTCTTTCTCCCGGCCTGGTCACGGGAGACGAGGTCCGGCGCCGCTTTCGCAAGGAGGCACTCGCGCTGGCCAAGCTCAGCCACCCACACATCGCCGCCGTGTACGACGTCGGCGAGCAAGACGGCGTGGACTATCTCGTGATGGAGTGTGTTCCCGGGCAAACGCTTGCGGCCAGGTTGAAGAATGGCCCGCTCCCCATCGAAGACGCTACGTTGATCGTGTCTCAGATCGCCGGTGCTCTTGAAGAAGCCCACGAAAACGGAGTTATCCATCGCGACCTGAAGCCGGCCAATGTGATGATTACCCCGAAGGGGCACGCCAAGGTGCTCGACTTCGGTATCGCCAAGTTGCTGGCGCCGCTTACGCCGGATGCGACAGCCTCAATAGAGACAGGCTTGATTGTCGGGACCCCGCCTTACATGTCTCCCGAACAGGCAAAAGGAAACACGGTCGACGCGCGGTCGGATCTGTGGAGCCTGGGTGTCATCTATTACCAATTGCTGGCCGGCCGGACACCGTTTCAAGGCGATGGCAATATTGCTGTTCTCCATGCCATCATCATGGATTCCCCACCCTCTTTGCTCGAGTTTCGACCGGATGCTCCCCAACTGGCCAACCAAATCATTTGCCGGTCTCTTGAGAAGAATCCTGCGAACCGCTATCAGTCGGCGTCCGAAGTAGTTCGCGAAACGTCGGATCTGCTCACGCGAACCGCATCGAGTTCTTACGATTTGACCGCAAAGCGCCGCTCCCGGGCGGTCGCCCTCGCGGCTGTGGTTACCCTTCTTCTTACCATTGCTGCTGGAGCATGGTTCTTTCATCGCTCTTCCAGAAGGCAGTGGGCGCGAGAAGAGGCGATCCCGCAAATTGCGAGTCTGATCGCCGAAAGAAAGCCGCTGGCTGCGCTTGGCGTCCTCGAACAAGCCGAGAAATATCTTCCTAGCGACCCTCGGTTGCAGCAGATTTCCGCTGAGAATACTTATCGCGTCGACGTTACTTCCTCGCCCTCCGGGGCCACTGTCGAGATGCAGGATTACTCGACACCGGACGCCCCTTGGCGCAAGGTCGGCCAGACGCCTCTCCACGCTGTTCGACTGCCAAAGGGCTACTTTCGCTGGAAGATATCAAAGCCAGGAGTCGGCGAGTTCGTGGTGGCTCTGCCCACAAGGAAACCCATGGATTTCGCGCTGGAGTCTCAGCAGTCCTCGCCCAATGGAATGGTCCCTGTACCGGGACGAAACTTCGTGGATGACATCGGTTTCATCGGCTTCATCGGCCCCTACAAGCTGCCGTCGTATTCCATTGACCGCTTCGAAGTTACCAATCGCGACTACCAGAAGTTTGTCGACAGCGGCGGTTACGAAAAGAAAGAGTACTGGACCGAGAAGTTCATGCGCGATGGGCATGAGCTCCCCTGGGCTGAAGCGATGGCAGAGTTCCGCGACACAACAAACCGCCCTGGGCCGGCCGGATGGGTGGCGGGACATTATGCCGACGGACAGGCAGATTTCCCCGTCTCCGGCGTGAGTTGGTACGAGGCGTCTGCCTATGCCGCATTCGCAGGAAAGAGTCTGCCCGTTGTGGCCCAGTGGTATACGGCTGCGCCGTCCGATTTGTCACGCTACATCGTTCCGGCCAGTAACATCACGACCAACGGCGTGGCTCCTGTAGGCGCGTACAAGGGAGTCGGCCCTTTCGGCACCTACGATATGGCGGGAAACGTCCGCGAATGGGTTGCCAACGAAGACGACAGCGGCCATCGATTCATTCTGGGAGGCTCCTGGAAGTCTCCAGCGTACCTTTATTACGATCCCGAAGCGCTCTCGCCTTTGGATCGCTCGGACGCCAACGGCTTTCGCTGTGTCAAGAACACCGCTCCACTGCCGGAAGCGGCCGTTGCCCCAATCAAGCGCGTGGAAGCACGAGATTTTTCCGCGTACAAGCCGGTTTCCGATGATGTCTTTCAGGCTTATCAGCTTCTCTATGCCTATCCAAATGCTCCTATGCATGAGGCTGATGGTGGAGTCGTTAACGAGACAGCGGATTGGCGGGAAGAGAAGGTTACGATCGACACCGGTTATCGCGGCGAACGTATGGCGGTCTATCTATTTCTGCCGAAAAAGGTACGGCCACCGTATCAGACGGTGTTGTTTTTTCCCAGCGCGCGCGTGGATTTTATCGCCGACAATAATGGAGGAAAGGCGCTCGGCGACATCGGATTTTTCGACTATATCGTTCAGAGTGGCCGCGCTGTAGCCTATCCGATCTACCAGGACACGTATGAGCGCCGTTTACAGTATTCTCTCCCCCGAGGCGGCGAGAGTATACAGCTCACCACCGACCGATATAAGGATGCGGCACGTACACTCGACTACCTCGCTACTCGCCCGGACATCGACAGCAGCAAGTTCGCATATCTCGGAGTCAGCATGGGATCGGCTTTTGGCCTGATCTACACGACGCTGCTGCGGGATCGTCTGAAGACGGCCGTATTCCTCGATGGAGGTTACTTCCTCGATCCGCCTCCACCGGGCGGCGACCAGGCCGACTTCGCACCGCGCATGAAAAAGCCGGTTTTGATGGTGAACGGACGCTACGATTACGTCTTCTCACTGCAATTGTCGCAAAACCCTATGTTCGCAATGCTCGGCACTGCGAAGAAGGATAAAGAGCACATCGTCCTGGAGACGCCACACGATGTGACCGAGCAGCGTCCGCAACTCGTAAAGGCTGTCCTTGGTTGGCTCGATCGCTATCTCGGGCCAGTAGCGGAATGACGCGCGATCGTTGTCAAAGGCCACGCGTCGATGGTTGGAAATAGCGGCGCGATGCGTGCGGCGAGCCAGCTCGGCACGGGCTTCGCGGCTGCTTGCCCTTTGAGCTCGTTTCCTGGCGAAAGGCGCTTGCACGGGAAATCGGCTCTCTGGGTAAAGTGGCACAGTGGCTGTACCCGGAAATTGAGCGACCCGAAAACAATATGTAAGGGCTTTGTTTTCTGCTGATTGCCGGTTCCGTACTGGGATACTGGGGCAGTACGCGGCCGGGACTTTACTTGTAAGCTGATGAATCGGATAGGGTTAAGTGTGTTTACTGCGGTAAAGTGCGTTTTTCGCGACGTGATCGCGAAAAACGGGGAACAAGGGACCGAGGGAACAAAGGAACGAGAAAGCGGGGACTGAGGAGTTGGGAATAGCCGACGGCGATCACGCTGTCTCCGCATGGCTTCGGGTTTGCGATTGTGTTGATTCATTGGTCCCCCTCTACCCCATACTTTTTAGGGTAAAGTATTGATTCCAAACGGCCGACTTTTTGGGGTCTCCCGCAAGTGATTGATTGCAAAGATCGAGTGGATAAAGTATTTAAAACCTGTCACTTGCAGAGTAGCTCTCAGCGCTGCCTGTGGAGCGTGACCAGTGGTCAGTGGCCGGTGGTCCGTGATTCGAGGAGCCGGTTGGGCAGTCATGGGAACAGTATGCGCCGAATGCGGTTAATTTTATGCAAGACAGTGGTCAGGGATCAGTGGTCAGTGATCAGTTTCCGATTCAGCAACTTAGGGAGATCCTGCCCCGATTCCGGGGTGACGTGCGACTTGACAACTGGGCCCGGGGAGCGGAGAGACAGGGAGCTAGGGGCTAGTGTGAGTGTGAGTGTGAGTGTGAGTGAGAAGGAGTGAAGGGGCGATGCGGCTGGCGGTGGGGATTCCGGCAGAGGAGATCGCCGATCAGATGGGATTCACGGCGCGCATGGTGTTTCAGACAGAGCGGGCGGAGCAGAAGCGGAACATTTCTCCGGAGCGGCTGGAGCGGATGGCGCGGGCGCTGAGATGCGATCTGGTGTACGGGCTGGTTCCGTGGGAGCGGTCGCTGGAGGATCGGGCGATGGAGTTGGTGGAGCGGGAGGTGTGGAGGAAACGGTATACGACGAGAAAGACAGGGACCAGGAGAGCGACGGACCGAGAAGACAGGGAATAGGGGTAGCCAACAGGGAGTAAGGATTCGAGGGCGCTGCTCCAGTTTGCGAATCCGGTGTGCAGGAGCTCGGCACGGGAGAGCTGGCGAGCTGCGGTTTCAAATCATGAAAGATTTCGATATGCGTAAAGTGGTATTCACATAGAGCCAGCAATGCGGAGTTCCATGGATCGCGCATTGCAACGATAACTTGTTCTATATAAAGCAGTTCGAGTTACCTTTTTCGGATGTCGCCGGGCAGCTTAGCGGAACAGGTTTCAGAGTTCCACAATTTCCTACTTGAAACAATATTTTCCTTGACAGAGCTGCTTTTAGCGGCGTATCTCATTGGACCGTACTCCCGAAGCCACTTGAAGCGTTTGCGAGCGCTTTCTACGGCTCCGGGCAGTGCGTTGTTTTTAGGTAAAGAGCTTCGGGCCCGTTGCTCCATCCCTGGACGGATGCCCATGCAAGGAACAACACAAAAGGCGAGGGAGCATCTCATGAAGAAAACGCTGATTTGTATAGCCAGTGCCGTGTTCGCGATGACATTTCTATCGCAGCACGCTTGGGCTGATCCGGTCGTTCCCGTTGGATTCGTTAGTTACGACGTCACCGGGACGAACGTCGCGGAGTTTGACATCACCAACCTGACGGGAGTGAATAGTCTCTCGCCGATATTCCCAGTAACCAGTGAATTGGACTTTACCAATCTCAGCATCACCGTGGATTTCGCGGGCAGCGTAACAGATACGTATGGACCGTCGTATTTCACGTTGGCCGGCGATGGAATCTCCTTCAACGGGAATCAGCTTTCCACCTTGAACGGCGCACCGACCGGATTGGCAGGTGCGATCAGCGCCACGCTGACCGGCACCTTTGTGGAGAACACAGTGCAGCTCGACGGGAGCTCCGTGGTGGGAGTCGAGGATCTGAATTTCAGCGCCACGATCACTGATTCCAGCGGCTTTCTCCAGGACGGCGATTTGGCGATTATCAACGCAACCGTTACGCCCGAGCCGTCGCCGTGGCTTTTGCTTGGCACGGGCTTGTTGGGCATCCTCATGATGGCAGGCAGGGGCAGAATCAAGCGCCACCTGGTCAAGGTGCTGCCATTTGCGTGCCTGTTGCTCTTGTTGCCGGCAGCGTCGCGCGCGCAGTCGTCCATTACGCTTTCCACTGCCACCACGCCCAGTACGGGCGCCAGTGGCGGCTATCTGAGCATGACCGGTTCCGGATTCCCCTCCGGAACCATCACCCCTGCCACCGTCAGTGTCGGCGTAGCGTCCACCTGCGGAAGCACGGAAACGGCGGCCACGCCCATCCTTGTCACCGACGTTCTTGGCCCGGTCTACAAAGTTGAATTCACGGTCCCGGGTCTCAGCGCGGGGACCTACTACGCTTCGATCAGCGGTTCCACATCGACCGGCAACACCTTCGCCAGCAGCAATTGCGCCAAGTTTACGGTCACCTCGGGGGTTTCCACCACGCTGAGCATCGACACCTCAAGAGGCGCCACGGACTGGATCATCAAGAATGGCGCCATGACCATCGACTTCAACGCCACCGGTGGCGCTATTTGGAGCATCATTCCCACCGGCACCCAGGACCAGCTCGTCGACTTCGATCCCGGCAATTCAACCATCAACGGAGTCGTGTACAACCCCCTTTCCGGAACCAGCCACGTTGGCGGCACTGCGATACCCGCCGCATGGCAGGGCAATCCCGTCGGCATCGGTTACAACGGAAGCGGCAACGTCGTCACCTTCCCCTCTGTGTACGAGCCCAAGGGCTTCTACAGCGGCCTGTCCGGCTTTACCACCGCTGGCACCGTGACTTCCGGCTACACTCTCACCACGGACTACATCGACTTCTGGTCCGCCTGGCCGGCGTACGCAAGCAACGCCACCACCGTGGTCAACGCCACAGAGTACGAAGAGCACTTTGTAGTCACGCCCAACGATCCCGGGATTCACTTCTATTTGTCGCTGAACCACCCGACTAAGGTGCCCATTGGCACCGTTAGCGGCACTCCGTCGACTGTTAACAATACAGCCGGCACCATCGGCGGCCAGGTGCAGTGGACCTTCCGTTCCAATGCGTTTGTTTTTCCCAACTTTTATCAGAAACTGGCAGATCTGAGCATGGTCAACGGCGTCAGCACGCCGATGCCGTCCAGTGCCGATTGCTTCTCCGCCGACGCTGGCCGAAATGACCAGGACCTCACAGGTTATGACACCATCGATCTCCATCCCCAAGTCGGCGTGTCGAACGCCTTCTCGCCTTATCCGAATGGCGAAATTCCGCAGGGTTTCCACCGTCACTTCTGCGTGAAGTACGACTTCTCGAGCTATGAGTACATTCACCAGGGACAAGGTCTGTATGGCGCCAAGTATGGCGAGTTTGTGGCACTCACACCCGGCCATGACACCTTTATCGATGGCCCATCGAAGGAAAACCTGAACGTGACCACCAACAACATTCTCACCATCGAGGCCAACTCGAATCACTACAGGACTGGCGGGGTGGGCACAACATCAATCGCCGCAGGCACCGCGCTCACCCGCATCTACGGGCCGTATTATGTGCGCTTCAGCACAATCGGCGGACCAACCGAATCCACCATCAACGGTGGCACCATCCGCAACGCCGATGATATGTTCAACGACGCCATCGCCGCAGCCGCAAGCTTCACGAACTTCTATAACGCCGAGTCCACGATGATCGCCAGGGGCTACGTCCCCACCACGCAGCGCGGCTCGGTCGCCGTCAACGTCACCGGCGTCACCGGCTCTCCCAGAACCGCATGGGCCGTTCTCGCACAGAACCAGATCAATCACGAAAACAGCACCATGGGCTACCAGTACACTATCGACATCAGCGGCAATGGAACCGGAACGTTTGCCAATGTCGTCCCCGGCACCTATCGCCTTTCCGTGTTCGACTTCGGCAAGTGGGGTGAGTACCGTCAGGACAACGTCGTGGTCACGGCCAACAACACAACCAGCATCGGACCCATTGCCTTCCAGCCCGAGAACTTTGGCACCGTGGTGGGAACCATAGGAACTCCCGACCGCTCCTCGCACGAATTCCTGCACGGCGCCTACGCACAGAATTATGCCGACGGGCCGTTAGGTTACGACGACCGTGAGTACCCCGGCGCATGGAATTACTGGGCCGATTTCGCCTCAACCAACGGAGCGGTCATCTATAACCTCACCAACGGTCCCAGCTACTCCGCCACCAACAACCCGCTGGCGTGGAACTACGCGCACTGGTATGTGTTCAACCCGGGCCTCTACGGCGGCGCGTGCAATGCCAGCGACGACACCACGGATGCATACAAATACACGGGATGCACCAGCATCGGCGATACCATCGGCGTTCCGACGTATGTCAGCGGCTTGACAGGATCTAGCGGGACCAACGGCATCAACACAAAGGTTCCTGCATGGCAGATTCACTTCACGCTGGCGTCGAATCCGGCTTCGGGCTACGTGGTCCTCAGCAATGCGCTGGCCTCGTCGCAGGTTCCCGTGAGTGTCTCGCTGAACGGCACCACGGCTCTCACCTACACGCCCGGATCCAGTCACTACAGCGATGCCATTGAACGCTCGGGCCTCAGCGGTTACACCGAGTGGATCGCCTTCCAATGGCCAGTCTCCGCACTGCACACCGCGGGCACAGACAACGTCATCACCATCACTGCTGCCGGCTCCGGCACAACCTTCGAGGAGAACTCCGACGACGCCTTCCGGCTGGAACTCTCGACGAACGGCGCCAATCCAACCGTGACCAACTGGAAGGATTATTCGTTCGTCACCAGCGGCACAACCACGGCGGCGCAGGACACCGTGCCTAACCCGTAAGCAAAGTTCAATCCGCAGACTGTACAGGGCGGCTCCGGTCGGGTGACCGGAACCGCCTTTTTCCTCCTTTGAGATCTTCCCGATTGGCGCTCGATCGCGGATGCGCTCGGGAAGTCTCGATTCATACCGGCTGGATTTGTTTCGGAAAGGCGGTTGCCATACCGTAGGTGATGCAGAGACAGTCGCTCCTGACGATAGGCTGATCGCGGCTGCGCGGCGTACTTGATTTCCCGAAAAATGGATGGGCGGTTTCGGCCCCCTTCGGCTCCGCTCAGGGCAGGCTTTGAAGCCGTGTCCTTGTTACATAGCGAAGAACAAAAGCAGGTCCCTCGGCTCCGCTGAAAAGCGCTTCGCTCGGGATGACACGGCTGTGGTGGGTGGAGGGGTTGATCGCGGCTGCGCCGCGTACGTTGTTTTTCGAAATGATTGGAGAACGGTTTGCGGTTTGGCTGAAGCCAAGCCCTGATACAAAGCTTCGAGACGATGCGGGGGACCGGGCACGGTGCAGGGGCTGAAGCCCCACGTCATTGTTGAGCGTCTGTTGCGGCGCGAGTAAACTCGCGCCCTGATACAAAGCTCGTTGGCTGTTGCGGCGCGGGGTGCGGATGTGAGACGGCGCGGCTGGAGTCCCTCGCTCGCTCGCTTGCTCCCTTGTTCCCTTGGTCCCTTGGTCCCTGCCTTATTGCAGGATCGGAATGCCGGCGATGCGCTTCTGCCACTCGGCCGGGCCGGTTACGTGCACGCTGGTTCCGTTGGAGTCGACGGCGACGGTGACGGGCATGTCCTGGACGTCGAACTCGTAGATGGCTTCCATGCCGAGGTCGCCAAAGGCCACGAGGCGCGAGCCACGAATGGCCTTCGAGATGAGATACGCCGCGCCGCCCACGGCCATCAGGTAGACGGCTTTGTAGTCGCGGATTGCCTCAACCGCTGCGGGGCCGCGCTCGGCCTTGCCGACCATGCCGAGCAGGCCGGTTTCAGCGAGCATTTGGCGGGTAAACTTGTCCATGCGCGTGGCCGTGGTGGGTCCAGCGGGGCCGATCACCTCGCCGCGCACCGGGTCGACCGGGCCGACGTAGTAGATGAAGCGGTTGTGAAAATCGACGGGGAGTTTCTCGCCGCGCTTGAGCATGTCGGTAAGGCGCTTGTGCGCGGCGTCGCGGCCGGTGAGCAGCTTGCCGCTGAGCAGAAGCACTTCGCCGGGTTTCCAGGTTACGGCTTCGTCGCGCGTGACGGTGTCGAGGTTGACGCGGCGCGCGCCGGAGACGTCGTAGGTGAGCTTGGGCCAGTCGGCCAGGGACGGCGGATCGAGATAGACCGGGCCGGAGCCGTCGAGGACAAAGTGCGCGTGGCGCATGGCCGCGCAGTTGGGGATCAACGCAACAGGGAGATTGGCGGCGTGCGTCGGGTAGTCGAGCACCTTCACGTCTAGAACGGTCGTCAGGCCGCCGAGGCCCTGCGCGCCGATGCCGAGGCGGTTCACCTTGTCAAAGAGCTCGAGGCGCAGCTTCTCGGCGGTGGTTTTGGCGCCGCGTGCTTTGAGGTCCTGAATGTCGATGGGGTCCATGAGCGACTGCTTGGCCAGCAGCATGGCCTTCTCCGACGTGCCGCCGATGCCGATGCCGAGAATTCCTGGCGGGCACCAGCCGGCGCCCATGGTGGGCACCGTCTTGAGCACCCAGTCGACGATCGAGTCCGAAGGGTTGAGCATGATGAACTTCGACTTGGCCTCCGAGCCCCCGCCCTTGGCCGCGACGGTGACTTCGACGGTGTTGCCTCGCACCAGATCGACGGTGACCACGGCGGGCGTGTTGTCGCGGGTATTGGTGCGCGCGCCCGCGGGATCGGCCAGGATGCTTAAGCGCAATTTGTTGTCGGGATCGAGATAGGCGCGGCGCACGCCCTCGTCGACCATTTCTTGGAGGTCTTTGGGCTCCTCGCCGGGATCGGACTCGAAATGCACGTCCATGCCGAGCTTGACGAAGGCGTTCACGATGCCCGTGTCCTGGCAGATGGGCCGGTGGCCCTCGGCGCACATGCGGCTGTTGATGAGGATCTGCGCCATGGCGTCGCGGGCGGCCGGCGACTGCTCGCGCTCGTAGGCCTGGGTGAGCGAGCGGATGTAATCCACCGGGTGGTAATAGCTGATGTACTGCAGCGCGGCGGCGACGCTGGCAATGAAATCTTGCTGCCGGATGACGGTCATTCGGGAAAAGCTCCTCGCGTTCCAGATTAATTGACGGAGGGATTGCCTGTCGCGGAACGCGAGGCAGGTGTCAGCGGCGAGCGGCGAGTGTGAGTGTGCGTGCAAGTGAGTCTGTTCGGCACACTCACACTCCCACTGACACTCGTGAATGCGCTCTGGCGCGCGCTTCGCGGTGCGCGGCAATTTACGCCTCGCGGGGCGCGCTCAACTGCTGGCGCAGGCTGCCGGCGAGATCCGCCACGGTGCGCAGCCGGTCGGTCACGGCGGCGGTGACTCCGCCTCCGCTGAGGGCCAGTTGCGAGTGCAGCAGGAGGCCGGCGACCGTGGTCTTCAATTCGATCTCGATGGCCGCGGTGGCGGCCCGGCGGGCCAGCGTCTGCTCGCGCTCGCGGCGGTGCAGGGCCGCGCGGATTTCGCGGATCAGCCGCGCCGCTCCCGCGATGGCGAAGTTGATCTGCATGGGAATGGCCAGGCCGGCCAGTTCGCAGATCCTCTCCGCGGCCGCGGGGTCGCACTCGGCCAGAGATTCATCGATCACCAGCACCAGAAACTCGCGGTGCCGCAAGGCAGCCAGCGCGGCACGGCGGCCTTCGGCTACTTCAACTTCCATGCTCAACTGCGCTCCCACTGCGTCGGCGCAGTTGCGAGCGCCTTCAATTCCCGTCACCATCAGAATGCTCATGTCCGTTCCCCGATCTCAAAAGCTAGTTGTCAGTGGTCAGTGGTCAGCTGTCAGCTGTCAGCTTTTAGCTGTTAGCCCGAAGCTTCCCTTTGCCGGATCGAGAGAAACCGCACGGCCAGTCGCATCCGCAGAAAGAAGCTGAGAGCTAAAGGCTAAAAGCTAGTAGCTGTTTCATTCGTCGTGCAGCGGGTCGGCGATGCCGTACTCCTTCAATTTGCGATAGAGCGTGGTCTTGCCGATGCCCAGGAGCTTGGCGGCCTGGAGCTTGTCGCCGTTCAGGGTGCGGATGGCGCTTAAGATGGCCTCGCGCTCCATCTCGGCCAGCGTCTTCAGCTCCGGCGCTCCGGCAGCCGCCGCGCCTTCGCCCGTGGCCGCGGCAACGCGCCGCGCTTCCAGGCCCTTTTGTTGCAGTTGTGTCGGCAGGTCGCCCAGGTGCAGCACCGGTCCCGAGGACATGGCGCAGGCGCGCTCGATGGCGTTCTCAAGCTCCCGCACGTTGCCCGGCCAGTCGTGGCGCATCATGGTGCGCAGGGCTTCATCGGAGAGCGTGAACTTGCGGTTGTGCTCCTTGCTGATGTGGTCGAGAAAGTGCGCGGCCAGCAGCGGGATGTCCTCGCGGCGGTCGCGCAGGGACGGCAGCCGCAGGTTGACGACGTTCAGGCGATAGAAGAGATCCTTGCGGAAGGTTCCGTTTTCGACCATCGTGGCAAGATCCCGATTGGTGGCGGCCACGATGCGCGCCTTAATGGGCACGCGATGCGTAGCGCCGACCGGCCGTACCTCTTTTTCCTGGAGCGCGCGCAGCAGTTTGGCCTGCAGGTCGAGCGAGAGCTCGCCGATCTCGTCGAGAAACACGGTGCCGCCCTCGGCCGAGACCAGTAATCCGTCTTTCGACCGGTTGGCGCCGGTGAAGGCCCCCCGCACGTAGCCGAAGAGTTCGCTTTCAATGAGCGTAGGGACCAGCGACCCGCAGTCGACGGGCAGGAATGGCTTCTCCCCGTTGGGGCCGTAGGCGTGGATGGTCCGCGCCACCAGCTCCTTGCCGGTCCCGCTCTCGCCCAGGATCAAGACCGGATGCGTGCTCTGGGCAACCTTCGAGAGAATGCGGTAGATCTTCTCCATCTCGGGCGACCGTCCGATCATGGCGCCCAGCCCCTCGGAGAGGCGCAGCCGCTCACGCAGCTGGCGGGTGACGGTATCGGCGGTGTGGTGCTGCGCGGCGCGATCCAGCACGGTGGAGAGCTCGTCCATGGCGAAGGGCTTCGTCAGGTAGTCCGAAGCGCCGCAGCGCATGGCCTCGACGGCCGCGTTCACCGAGCCCGTGGCGGTCATGGCGATGACCGAGGTGTCGGGGTAGAGCAGCTTGACCTCGGAAACCAGCTCCAGGCCCTCGTTCGATCCCGCGGGCAGATTCACCAGCAGGATGTCGGCGGTGTGGCCGCGCAAGAGACTGCGCGCCTGGGCAAGATCGCCCGTGCTTTCGACCGCATAGCCCAGACTGGCCGCGATCTCGGCGCAGGCCGAACGCACCGCCGCGTCGGCGTCGACCACCAGCAGGTGCAGACGAATCGCCGGCTCGGCAAGTTGTGGCAGGAACTCCATGGTCCGTGTGTTGAAGACTGTATCCAGCATTGTATTCGCCTCAAGTCTGTTAGCACATCGTTAAATTTGAGCGGACAGGTTTCAGGTTGCAGGTGTCGGGTTGCAGCGATCCGCTTTCGGCCTGTTCGCTACTCCCTACTCCCTATACCCTGTCTTCCGCACCGGGAACTCGAGCGTGAAGCAGGCTCCGCCCTGCGCTCGATTCGCCGCCGTAATGCGTCCCCCGGCGCTTTCGACCAGCGCCCGCGCGATGGCCAGGCCCAGGCCGCGATGGTTGCGCGGCCAGCCGGTGGCCGACGCCTCCGTGCCGTGCGTGGTGTATCCGGAGGTGAAGATTTTTTCCAGAGCCGCCTCAGGAATGCCCGGCCCGTTGTCCTCAACGGTGAGCGCCAGCGAAGGCGCCGCACCCCCGGCATTTTCGCCCTCGTGCAGGCCGATGGCGATGCGGCCTCCCTGCGGCATGGCCTCAGCCGCGTTCTTTACCAGGTTGACCAGCAGCCGGGTCAGATCTTCGCCCGTGAGGCGCACCGCCTGCGCGCCGCCATCGGTGTCCACGGTCAAGGCCACGGCAGGTCCGGCGAGCGCCGCGAGAAGATTCCGATTGGCCAGCAGTTCGGCGGCGAGGTTCGAGACCGGCAGATTCGGCAGGTTGTCCCAGCCATGATTCCTGCTCAGCAGACTTCCCGTGTTCGAGAACAGGCTGGGCCGGGAGCCCGTGAATTCGCCCGTCGGCGCAGGAGCGTTCGTGACGCCGGCACTTATCTGACGGCCAGCCAAGGCGATCCTTGTCCCCGCGTCGGACGGAAGCACCGCCTGAACCGCGTTGCCCGGAATCGCGTTGGCGTCGAGCACCACCAGTTTCTCGACCAGGCGGCGGCTGGCCGCGGCCACCAGCCGCAGTTCGTGCGCGTAGTGCGTGAAGGGGGCCGCAAGCACTCCCGGCTCCTCCAGCAGATCGCAGTAAAGACCCAGCGCCGTAACCATGTTGCGCGCGTCGTGGGCCACCTCGGAGAGGCTCTCGCCCCGGCTGCCAAGAGTGGCCAGGGTCTCGACGACCTTCTCCACGCGCCTGCGCTCGACGCCATTCCAAGCACTCTTGGCTTTGGCCCTTTGATCCACTTGTGCCGTTAACTGCATATGCTGTTCCTTTCGCGAGCAGGGTTCAGTGTGAGTGTGAGTGTGAGCGGACGGTGTGCGCCGATCACTGATCGCTCCCATTCACGCGGCTCTTCGTTCTCTGTTCACCGCTGTTTCCCTTCCCGTTTCTGTTGAAGTGCTGCTGGTTTTGTCCTATTTCTATACACGTCGCGTGCCAAACCAGAACGCCTGAGCTAAGTTCCTGATAAGGGAAGAGATGACGGGTCACCCTGGGAAGGAGCAGGGGCGCGCGGGATGCGGCGGGTCTCCCAAAATGGAACGAAGACGCGACAAGATATACGACTAAGATTATCTATTTCAATAACTTACCGGACGATTCCCACTCCGGCACTGGAAAACCCGCGATTCCCATCTCGGAACAACCGCGTTCGAGCCCATTCCGCGGGGTTCCCGTTCTCGTACAATCCATCTATGCACGCCAACGATCTTTCCTTGCGCCCCGGCGGCCGCAGCCCCGGCCAGCTTCGCCCGCTTACCCTGACGCCCGGCTTTGTGCAGACCGCGGAGGGCTCGATCCTGGTCTCGCTCGGCAATACGCGGGTGCTGACCAACGCCACCATCGAGCAGGGCGTTCCGGGCTGGCTGCGCAACTCCGGCCGCGGCTGGGTCACGGCCGAATACGCGATGTTGCCCCGCTCCACGGTCACACGGACTCCGAGAGAAGCGGAGCGCGGCAAGATCGGCGGGCGCACGCATGAGATTCAGCGCCTGATTGGCCGGAGCCTGCGCTCGGTGGTGGACATGCGCGCTCTCGGCGAGCGAACCGTGATCCTCGACTGCGATGTGATTCAAGCCGATGGGGGCACGCGCACCGCTGCCATTACCGGCGCGGCCGTGGCCCTGGCCCTCGCGCTCGATGCTCTTGTTAAAGCCGGGACACTGAAGAGCTCGCCGCTCAAGCAGTTGGTGGCCGCTACGTCGGTGGGCATTGTGGACGGCGCGGCGCTGCTCGATCTCTGCTACGAAGAAGACGCGCAGGCCGAGGTGGACATGAACGTGGTGATGACCGCCGATGGGGGACTGGTGGAGACGCAGGCCACGGCGGAGAAGGGATCCTATTCGCGGGCGCAGTTGAACGGCCTGATCGATCTGGCGGAAGCGGGGCTCAAGGAGATCTTTGCGGCGCAGAGGGCAGTGCTTGCAAGAGACAGGGAGTAGGGAGTAGCCGATAGGGAGTAGAAAACAGGCCCGGCGGAGACTTTCGGGTTCGCACGCGGCGCGGCCGAGAATTTCTGCGTCGCGTGGTTCAGCTGGCGAATCTAGTGTGGGTGAGCGGGTGAACCCACGCAATCTGCTCCGGGGAGATTGATTCTCATGCCTAAGAAACCAACGGCCGCGGAACGCGACGCGTCCCTGCGCCAACATCTGCTCGAATTGCTTGTGGGCGGCAACGCGCACGCCAGCTTCGACGCCGCCGTCAAGAATCTTCCTGTTGCCCTGCGCGGCAAAACGCCGAAGGGCGCCGAGCATTCACCGTGGGAGGTGCTGGAGCACCTGCGCATCGCGCAGTGGGACATTCTGGATTTCTCGCACAATCCGGGCTACCAGCATCTTCCCTGGCCCGAGGGCTACTGGCCGGCCACGGCAGCGCCGCCGGATGAGAAGGCATGGGACAAGTCCGTTCGCGCCTTCCGCCGCGATTTGAAGGCGATGCGCGATCTGGTGGCCGACCCCGCCACGGATCTTTACGCGAAGATTCCCCACGGCAACGGACAAACCATCCTGAAAGAAGTGCTGCTGGCCGCCGACCACAACGCCTACCACATTGGCGAGATGGTGCTCCTGCGTCGCCTGCTGGGCGCGTGGAAACCAGTGTGAGGGTGAGTGTGAGTGTGAGTGGAGCTGACCATCTGCCCACGCACACGCGCACGAACTTTTCAATGAAGCACATTGCTGAGCGCCATTGCCCCGCCCAGCCCGGCCAGCGATAGCACGGTCTCGACCACAGACCACGTGGCCAGCGTTGTCTTCACATCGGTTTTGAAGAGCGAGCTGACGAGCCAGAACCCCGAGTCATTGACATGCGAAAGCACAATGGAACCTGCCCCGGTGGCCACCACCAGCAGTTCCGGTCGCACACCCATGGTCATGACCATGGGCGCCAGAATCCCCGAGGCCACGGCCATGGCAACGGTGGCTGAGCCCATGGAAACGCGTACCGTAGCGGCCAGCGCCCAGGCCAGCAGGAGCGGCGGCAAGTGCGCGTCCATGGCGAAGGTGACTGCGGCCTGCTGAGCGCCCGAGGCGCGCAGGACCCCGCTCAGTCCTCCGGCGGCGGCCAGAATCACCAGCGGGCTGGCGATGGGGGCGAAGGAATCGATGGTCAGTTGCCGCAAGCCGCCGGCGATGCGGTAAGCGGGCTCCCGCACTCTACGGCCCAGTGTGGCCAGAGCCACCAGCGCGGCCACCACCATGGCTACATCGGGAAACCCCAGGAGATGCAGCAGCCGGTTCGGCAAACTGCCTTTCGCAGCAAAAGCATCGGCCCAGCCTCCGGCCAGAATCAGCGCTACCGGGAGCAGAATCGCAACCAGAGCGAGAGATGCTCCAGCGGGAGCCGGTACAGTCCGGTCCTCTCTGTTCGCGGGCGGCGCATCGACTCCCCTTCCGCTCGCCGTTTCTGCGGAGGACGGCGCAGCCAGGAACGCCGTCAGCGGCAAGGCGCCGCGCAGATAGCTACCCGGCCGCTCCCAAATACGAATCATCACCGCAAAGAGCACCGGGCCGCCCAGAACCGCGGCGAAGATGCCAACGACCAGCCCCCATAACATTACCGGTGCCAGGGCGGCATGGTACTCGGCGGCAGCCAGCAAGGCCGCGGGATGCGGCGGCAACAGACAGTGCATGGCAGAGAGGCCTGCGAGCACAGGCAGTCCCACCAGCATGGGAGGACGATTGCCGCGTCGCGCCGCGGCCACCACGATGGGCATCAGCAAGACCAATCCCACCTCAAAAAAAACCGGCATGCCCACCAGAATGCCAAGGGCAAGCAGCGCCCAGGGCAAGCCCCTTGTTCCACAGCGCTCCAGCAGGAGGCTGCCCAACGCAGTGGCCGCGCCGGAGCTGGCCAGAAGCTGGCCCAGAATCGCGCCCATGCCGAGAATGATGGCGATATGGCCCATCATTTCGCCGGCACCGGAGGCGAAGGCGACGGGCACCTTTTCGAGCGGGATGCCGGCAGCCGCGCCCAGGGCGATGGCGGCTACGGAGAGGCCCAGCGCGGCGTGCAAGCGCAGGCGTCCCACGAGAACCAGGAGGAGCACGACGGTACCAGCCACACAGGCCAGCAGGTAGGCGTCATGGGAGGTGGCGGCGGCGGGGTTCACGGGCCGATTATAGCCGCTGTTCCCGCCATCCAAGCGGCTGACTTGCAGCAACTTAGGACCCGATTCAGATGATGAGATGGGGTATCAACCTTTTGCGGCGATGGTTCGTCTAGAAAATGAGGGGCGGAGCACGCCTCGCCGAACCAAGGTCCCTGTACCCTGAGGGATGAACTCGACTGTGGAGCATGAGATCGATGAGAAGTGAGAGCAAGATCCGTGGATTGGCCGTGCTGGGAGTGATAGCTCTGGTCGCCTTTCTGCTGGCAGCAGCCCCCGGCGCACGTGCGCAAGTGGCCCGCTACCTCGGCAGTATCACCGCCATCAACGGCGAGACGCTGACTGTGAAGACCGACGCCGGCGATGTGCACCAGGTCCAGGTTCCCGCGGCTGCCTCGCTCAAGCGCGTTGCGCCCGACGATAAGGATCTGAGCAAGGCCGAACCTCTCGATTTCAGCGGGCTGGCCGTGGGCGATCGCGTTCTGGTGACGCTCGACCCCAACGCCACCAGCGGCATGCCGCAGGCGGCGCGCATCATCGCCATCAAACAGGCCGACGTCGCCAGGAAGCAAGAGGCGGAAAATGCCGCCTGGAACCAGGGCGTGCACGGACTGGTGAAGAGCGTGGATGCGGCGAGGGGCGCCATTTTGGTGACGACGCGCATGGGACCCATCACCAAAGATGTCACCGTGAACACGTCGGCGACGACGGTGCTCAAGCGCTACGCTCCGGGTTCGGTGGTCTTCGATCAGGCGCAACCCGCTCCCATCGGCGCCATCCATCCCGGCGATCAGTTGTGGTCGCGAGGAACCAGGAGCGCGGACGGCTCCGCGATCGCGGCCGAAGGCGTGGTATCGGGCAGCTTCCGCAGCATTCCCGGCACCGTGATCTCCACCGACACATCCGCATCCACTGTCACGGTCAAGGATCTGTCCACCAAGAAGCTGGTCACCGTCCGCATCAGCGCCGAAGCGCAGATGCGACGGCTCGACGATCAGATGGCGACAATACTCGCCGCGCGGCTCAAGGGCGGTCCGGCGGGTGGTGGCGGACGCCCCGCATTCGGCGGAGGCGGAGGCGGTCAGGGTGGCCAACGCCCCTTCAACCAGGGCGGCGGCCCGGGCCCGGGGCGCATGGATCTTGAAAGCATCCTCGATCGCGCACCAGAGATTCAACTCGGCGCTCTCAAGAAGAACGACGCGGTGATGATCGTGGCCACGGAAGATGCCTCGGGCCTGAGTGCGGTCAAGCTGCTTGCCGGAGTCGAACCGCTGCTGGAAGCTCCGCAGGCGGCGGACCTGCTTTCCAGCTGGAGCCTGAGTTCGGGCGAAGGCATGGCAGCTCAGTAACGGAATTCGTATTTTTCATTCATAGACTAGCGAGGAAATCGTGCATTCAAAGCCGCACTACCTGATCGTTATTTTGATTGCCGCACTGGCCTTTTCTGGCGCGGCAGTTCGCGCACAGACCGCGCCGGCTGCTGCCCCACAGGCCGCACCCGCCGTCCAGGCTGCGCCTCCGTTATCGACACCGGCGACGCCGGCCCCCGCGCAAGCCGTTCCGGCCACGACAGGCACCCTGCGCGGCCACATTCTCGACCAGACCGGCGCGCTCATTCCGGGCGCGCAAATTACCGTAACCACCACCAAGGGCGTAACAGTAGGAACCGTGACAGCGAGTGCGTCCGGCGCCTACGCGCTGCGCGGCCTGCCGGCGGGAAGCTACATCGTGCAGGTGACGTACACCGGGTTTGCGCCGTTCGTCTCCGCGCCCATCGATCTTGCCGCGGGACAGGCCAAGAGCGTGGAAGTCAAAATGGCCGTCGAAGACACGCAGCAGCAAGTGATCGTGACCGACGAGAGCGGGCCCACAGTGAGCACTGACGCCGACGCCAATGCCAGCGCCATTGTGCTCAAAGGTTCCGACCTGGACGCCCTCTCCGACGATCCCGACGAGTTGCAGAATGAACTGTCGGCCCTGGCCGGTCCCTCGGCAGGCCCCAACGGCGGACAGATTTACATTGACGGTTTTACCGGCGGAACACTGCCGCCGAAGTCGGCGATCCGCGAGATTCGCATCAATCAGAACCCCTTTTCGGCCGAGTTCGACCGCATCGGTTACGGGCGCATCGAAATCCTCACCAAGCCGGGAACCGATACGCTGCACGGCCGGGGCTTTCTGCAAGGCAACGACAGCTCCTTTAACACCGGCAACCCGTTTCATGCGCCCACGGAATACCACTCGATCCAGTACAACGGCACAGTCAGCGGCGCACTCAACAAAAAGGCCTCGTACTTCCTCAGCATTGAAGGCCGCGACAATCCCGACGCCAGCATCTACACCGTCGGCATTCCGGTTCAGACGGCCGGCGCTGGCCCCTACTTCATTCCCATGGACTCCAGCGGCAACATTATCAACACCACGGGCGCAATCTATAGCCCGGCTACGCGCATTGAAATCTCGCCGCGGCTCGACGTGCAGCTCGGCCAGAAAAACACGCTGACGCTTCGCTATCAGTTTGAGCACGGCAGCACCAGCAACAATGTCGGCTCGACGTCGCTGCCCGAGCAAGCGACCGGAAATACCAGCTCAGAGCATTCCATTCAGATCGACGATACGCAGATTATCAGCGATCGCATCGTGAATGAGACGCGGTTTCAATATCGCCTGGCCCCGACCACCTCGACCTCGGTCAGCACGGCGCCGAGGGTTGGCGTCAGCGGATACTTCACGCGCGGCGGAAACAGCGCCCAGTCGTCCACCGACCGCTCCTCGCACATCGAATTACAAAACATCACCACCATGACCCACGGCC
>Ga0302320_10010403_pt1 | contig 19826 bp, 17 predicted proteins | sample Bog_T0_3_FD_202130 | JGI IMG/M metagenome (GOLD analysis project Ga0302320, IMG submission 202130) | Peat permafrost microbial communities from Stordalen Mire near Abisko, Sweden - Bog_T0_3 | ecosystem: Environmental > Terrestrial > Soil > Wetlands > Peat | place: Sweden: Abisko, Stordalen Mire... | reverse complement strand
GTGGTCGGCAATGTGCTCAACAATATTCTTGCGAGTGGCACCTGCAACGTCACGGCGACCAAAGCCGCTGATCCCAACTACAACCAGGCGACCTCCTCGCCGATCACGGTGACACTCACGAATCCCGCGCCGACAACTGTCGATATTTCACCCACCTCCACGACTGCCGGAAGTTCCAGCTTTACACTTACGGTGGATGGCACGAATTTTGTTCCAAATTCCGTTGTGAATTTCAACGGAAGCCCTGCAACAACAACCTTTGTTTCCGATAGCCAAGTAACGGCAACGATCGATGCGTCGGATGTCGCAACGACCGGCGGTTATCCCGTGACCGTCACAAATCCAGCGCCGGGAGGAGGAACTTCAAACGCGCAGACATTCACAGTTCTTAGTTCGACGCCGATCCTCAACTCTCTTAGCCCGACCTCAACGACGATCGGTGGAGCGCAATTTACATTGACATTGGATGGATCGAACTTCTTTGCGTCATCGACCGCATATTGGAACGGCTCTCCGCTCGCAACCACATTTATTTCATCCGGCGAGCTGACAGCCATCGTTCCTGCGATAGATATCGCGACTGCAGGCACCGCCTCGGTAGAGGTCGTGACGCCAGCCCCGGGCGGCGGCACCTCGAATTCAGAGACCTTTACGATCACGAATCCCGCCCCAACCACAACCTCTCTCTCGCCGACCTCAACTCCTGCCGGTAGTTCCGACTTCACGCTTACCGTAAATGGTACGAACTTCATTTCCGGTTCTGCCGTGAATTGGAATGGTTCGGCTCGTTCGACAACCTTTATCTCGAGCACGACGCTCACCGCAACGATCCTCGCGGCTGACGTGAACGCAACCGGCACTGCTGCGGTCACTGTCACGAACGGAGCTCCGGGTGGGGGAACCTCGAATGCGCAGACATTCACGATCACGACGCCGCAAAATCCTGTCCCCGCATTGATCGCAATCTCGCCGACCTCCACACTTGCCGGAAGTTCCGGATTCACGCTCACGCTTACCGGTACCGGATTTATTTCGACATCCCAGGTTCAATGGAATGGTTTCAACCGGACCACGCATTTCATTTCAAGTACGACGCTTACGGCAGATATCGTTGATGCCGATCTTACGATAGGCGGAACCGCCTCGGTCACCGTCACGAACGGTGCGCCGGGCGGCGGTACCTCGAATTCAGAGACCTTTACGATCACGAATCCCGTCCCAACCACAACCTCTCTCTCGCCGACCTCAACTTCTGCAGGCAGTTCCGGTTTCACCCTCACCGTGAACGGCACGAACTTTGTGTCCAGCTCGGTCGTGGATTGGAACGGCTCGCCGCGGACAACCATAGTTATTTCCGCGACCCAGGTTACGGCAACGATCCTCGCGGCTGACGTGAACGCAACCGGCACTGCTGCGGTCACTGTCACGAACGGAGCTCCGGGTGGGGGAACCTCCAATGCGCAGACATTCACGATCACGGTTGCCACGAGTCCGGTGCCGACCACGATCTCTATAAGTCCTACGTCAACTTTCGCTGGAAGTTCCAGTTTCACGCTCACCGTGAATGGCACTAACTTCGTCGCGTCATCGACGGTTTACTGGAACGGCGCGCCTCGGACTACCACGTTCGTTTCTTCCGGCCAGCTTACCGCAGCGATTCTTACGTCTGACGTCGCGACCGCAGGCACGGATTCGGTCACGGTCGTGAACCCATTGCCGGGCGGAGGAACTTCGAACGCGCAGACGTTCACGGTCCTGAACCCAGCTCCCACGACCACTTCCATCTCGCCCATCTCCATCGCTGCCGGTAGTTCCGACTTCACGCTTACGGTGAACGGCACGAACTTCGTGAACACCTCGGTCGTGAATTGGAACGGTACGTCGCGAACCACCACATTCGTTTCGTCAACCCAGGTTACGGCTACGATCCTTGCGGCTGACGTGAATGCGACCGGAACTGCATCGGTCACGGTCGCGAATCCAACCCCAGGTGGGGGAACTTCCAACCCGCAGACCTTTACGATCACGGCGGTGACAAATCCTGTTCCAACGATAATTTCTCTTTCGCCAACTTCGACACCTGCGGGGAGCCCTGATTTCACGCTCACCGTGGACGGCTCAAACTTCATTTCGAATTCGATAGTCAATTTCAACGGCGTCGCCGCGACGACGACTTTCGTTTCAAGTTCGACGATCACCGCGGTAATTCCGGCGGGTGATGTAGCCACGATCGGAGCCTATCCCGTCACCGTCACAAATCCGGCACCAGGCGGCGGGACCTCGGGTAGCTTGAACTTCAATGTCACAGCCACCGTGAATCCGGCTCCTACCATAACTTCCATCAGCCCAACCTCGACCTTTGCAGGGAATGCCGGTTTCACGCTCACCGTGGATGGCACGAACTTCGTCAGTAACTCAACGGTAAATTGGAATGGGTCCGGACTCGTGACCACATTCGTATCGGCGGGAGAGGTGACGGCACTGGTCACGGCTGCCGATATCGCAACGGTCGGCACATCGAGCATTAGCGTCACAAATCCAGCGCCGGGCGGCGGTACCTCGGGAAGTTTGATTTTCACGATCAATCCTGTGCCGGTGGGTCCCGGAGCGATCAAATTTATTTTCGATAACGTAACCTCGAGCGCGGTTGCAGGGAGCAACGTGGTATTCAATATTGAAGCCGTCAACGCTTCTGGCACGATCGATACGTCGTTCCAACAAGGAGTGACGCTTACGGTTGGCGGATCGGGAACCGGCGGGGGACTCGTGACCATCGTTGATGGCGAGGGCACGTCGACCGTGAGCGATAACGTCGCGCAAAATGTCGCTCTTGGCCTTCAGGATTCACAGTCGACCGGCCTTGATGTGACCGCGACGGCGAATGTAACGTTCACGCCGGGACCAGTGACGCAACTCATCCTGAATCATCCGGGAAATATGAATGTGAACACGCGGCTTGGCTACACGGTTGGCAGGGAAGACCAGTTCGGAAATCTTGTTTCGGTGAGCAGTACTGAGGTCGACCTTTCCACGAATTCGGGAAGCGTCAATGCCGCATTCTTTACGGCGGCGAGCGGCGGTACACAGATCACCTCGACGGTCATTTCCGGCGGGAGCACCTCCACATTGTTCTGGTACTTCGACGACACCTCCGGATCGCGGACGATCAGTGCCGCGTCTCCGGGCGTCACGTCGGCGAACGATACCATGACCGTCGCGGCGGGAGCGGTCAAGTTCATCTTTGCAAATGTTTCATCCAGCGTGACGGTCGGGAATAGCGCTACAGCGAATGTGTATGCCGTGGATTCGGCGAACAATATTTATCCGTCGTACAATGGCGGTGTCAGTGTCACGACCTCGGGATCGGCGACCGGCGGTAGTTTGGTGAATCTCGTGAACGGCGTTGGCACGACCACGATCACGGATGCAACGGCCGAAACCGTGACGCTCGGTCTTTTGGATACGCAAAGCACCGGACTGAACGTCGGCGCAACTTCGCAGATCATATTCAATCCAGTGCCTGTTGTCTCCGTAACGCCTTCGACGCCTTCAGCGCCGTTGCCGGGAGGGGGACCGGCTCCTACATTGATTCCTTTCGGCATCCAACCGGGCGTAACGATAACGTTCTCCGGCATGGCATATCCCGGCGCAACGGTCTCGGTCGTGAGAAAAGATCTCGGTCTCCAGGCGGCGCCGGTAACCCAGGCAACACCGGTCGCGGCGGATGGCTCGTTCCTCGTGGAATTGGACAATGTGGTTCGGCTCACCGGGCAAACCTATCTTCTTTCTTTCGTGGACAAGAACGGACTTATCGCACAGACCAAGGCATACAATATTCCGGTCCAGGACAAGATCGTCTATGGAAATATCTTAGCAGCGCCGACGTTAGGGTTCCAAAATGCATCGGTGGTCGAAAAAGGCACGCCGCTCGTGATCACGGGCTACGCGACGCCCAAAGCAACCGTCGAGCTTTTCATAGACGGCAACGCGGCTGGCACCGTTCTTGTGAAAGACCCGACAGGGAAATATATCTATCCGCTGAATACCGATACGCTGGGCTTTGGACGCCATTCCGTCTGGGCGATACAAAAAAATTCTCAAAGCGCGACCCAGGTTTCCGGATACACGAATTCGCTTTCAAAAGATGAGATCTTCGTCGATGACGCGACGAACGGGGTCATTATTTCCAAGAGCACCTCTACCGGACTGTATGCGTTCGTCCCCGCGATAACCGGTGGAACAGGAGGGAGCTCTCTTCCGGTCGTTGTCGGACAGATGTACCAAAAACAGGCCGAGAGTGACTTTTCAAATCAGCAATCCTTTACGATATCGCCGCTCTCAAATCCGAAGCTGGACCTGAACGGGGACGGCGTGGTTGATATCAAGGATTTGAGCATATTCCTCTCGTATCTGAAGACCTTGAACGTTGCCGTTACGAGTTTTCACATTTCGGACCCGAATATTGTGAAGACACTTGATTTCAACGGTGACGGTACGGTCGACGTGAACGATCTGAGCATCCTGGCGGCGGCAATTCTGCATCAATAGCATCAATTAAGAACAGTAGTGTATAATAAAGAATATGTATTCTATTAAAAAAGCATTGTTCATCGGCGTGATAGCGGCGACGCTATCTTTTAACGCGGCCCATGCGGCGACGATATCTTTCATGTCGGGCGTTACGAATGCTTCGATCGGGGATACGATCGATGTGAGCGTCCGCATTAACAGCGAAGGCCAGACGGTGAATGCCGCGCAGGGGATCGTGGAGTATCCCAGTAGCATCCTACAGGTCGCAGGCGTCGATCACAGCAATTCGGTTTTCAATATCTGGGCGCAGGAACCCACCGTCAACACTTCCACCGGAGAGATCTCGTTCCTCGGCGGCAGCACCAATGCATTCAGCGGAACCTCGCTCTATATTTTAGATCTTAAGTTTTTGGTTCGCGGAACGGGAGTTGCGACGCTCAATTTCGCGAATGCCGGAGTGACGGCCGGGGACGGAACGGGAGCGAACATTCTTTCGAGTTCAACCCCGATATCGTTCACGATCGGCGGGTCAAATATCGTGCCGACGACTGCTACGTCGAGTACGCATGGCGCAACATCGACACCAGTAGCGGCTTCGCAGGCGGTTGTTCAGCAGGCGCCGGCCGCTCCGGTACAGATCAAACGTACCGCGGTACCGACCACTACGGTTCCGATTGCGCCGGTTCTTTCCGTGGGACTTTATCCCGACCAGACGGCATGGTACAACACGATCAGCAATTTTTTGGTGCAGTGGCCGCTCACCACGGACGTAACTGATGTCGCAACCGCTGTGAACCAGAATCCGCAATTCGATCCGACCGTTTCCGAAGGATTGTTCGGAAACAAAACCTTCCCTGCGGTAGGCGAAGGTGTTTGGTATCTGCATGTACGATTTAAGAACGCGGTTGGGTGGGGCCCTACGGCGCATTATCGGATCGCGATCGATACAACGCCGCCGTTCCCGTTTACCGCAACCATAAAAGAAGGATCCACGACTGAGATCTCGGCGCCAACGGTACAGTTTTCGACAAAGGATCAGCCGTCGGGCATTGCGTTCTATCAGGTGCTCGTGGACGGAAATGCGGCAGGCACGACTACGAACGCGTTCTTTGTTTTGCCATCGCTCTCTTTCGGATCTCATAACGTCGTGGTGCAGGCGACCGATTATGCCGGCAACATAACGGCGAGCCGCCTTTCCGTTACGGTCGCGCAACCGCCATTCTTTACGATCGGCGGCGTTAAGGTGACCGAAGCGATTTTCTTCGACACCATCATTGCCGTCATCGTTCTTGGCATTTTGATCGGATGGTGGATCGGGCGCAGAGAAAAGGCGCAAAGAAAGAACAGGATCATCATCGCCGGAAGAGATGTCTCCACGGGATTCGGCGTCGTCGAAAAGAACGTAGACAAGCTTTTGGATGCCGCGGGTAACGGGTCGGGAGAATCGCAGATCGCGAACATAAAGTTTTTGCTTACGGAAACGAAGGGAGAAATAGAAAAAATGAAACATTACGTTTCTGAGAACGTCGAAGAAATAGAAAAATAAAATGAAAATATGAAAGTATTGATCATAGAAGACGAGGACGCATTGCGGAACGTCCTTCAGGAAAAGATGCAGAGCGCTGGTTTCGAAACCCTCGTCGCCAAGGACGGTGATGAAGGATGGGAAATGGTGAAGAGCGGGAACCCGGATATCATTCTTCTCGATTTGATCTTGCCAAAACACAACGGATTCGACGTTCTTTTTACCCTGAAACAGGACCCGGAGCTAAAAAAAATTCCGGTCATTGTTGTCTCCAATCTTTCCGAGGACGAAAATCTAAAGAAGGCGCTTGCGATGGGCGCCGAGGATTACTTCGTGAAGGCCGAACATCCCATCGAAGAGATCGTGGAGAAAGTGAAGAGCCATTTTCCGGCTGCGTCGCAGTAAGGACCGTTTCAGCAACAAAAGGCAAATTGGTTTTGGTGCGACGTACGGAGTAAAGATGAACAAGCTTCATTATATGCAGGGTTTACAAAAAAGTGCGGCAAAGGTAAAATTAGACATATGAAAGTATTGATCGTGGAAGACGAGGAAGCCTTGCGAAAGGTTCTTCAGGAGAAAATGGAAAATGCCGGTTTCGAAACCTTTGCCGCCAAGGACGGGGCCGAGGCGTGGGATATGGCAAAAAGCAAAAACCCGGATATTATCCTTCTTGATCTGGTTTTACCAAAGCGAAGCGGTTTTGATGTGCTTGGCATGTTGAAGCAGGATCCGGGACTGAAAGATATTCCGGTCATTATCCTTTCCAATCTTGCTGAAGACGAGAACTTAAAGAAGGCGCTTGCGATGGGCGCCGAGGATTACTTCGTGAAGGCCCAGCATCCCATCAATGAGATCGTGGACAAGGTGAAGACTCGGCTTTTGGAAAAGTCGCGTTAGAATTAACCTCAGGAAGCTACCGTGCCAACCCGCGCGAGCGTCGTCGTGCCGGGTTTTTCTTTCATGCCAGAAGAAGGAAGCGACACGTAGAACGTGGAACCTTTGTCTTCTTCGGAATCGAACCATATCTTGCCGCCCAAGCCGTCGACTATCATTCTCTTGATCATATAGAGTCCGAGGCCGGTGCCGTCGGGGTTTGCGGAGACCGCGTTGTCCGACCGGAACAATTTCTCAAAAACTCTCCCCCTATCCTTAAGGGGTATGCCGATACCATTGTCTTTGACGCTTAAAAGCAAGAAATCATTCTCGATCTTTATGGCTATTTCGATTTTGGTATTTTCGGGTGGGCTGTATTTGAAGGAGTTCGAAAGCAGATTATCGATGATTATTTGTATGATATTTTGGTCCATCTTGAACGGACCCAGGCGAGCGTCGTAATCCTTTTTTATTTCTGCTTTCCGGTCAAACCGGCTCTCGAGCTCTTTTATGGTTTCATCAATTACTTCCCTGATGTCGATCTCCTTGGGGGCGATCGAGAAGGTGCCCATTTCGATCCGTGAGATATTGAGCAGGGAATTGATGACCGCTATCATCCTTTGATTTGCCTTATAGATCTCGGCGAGATATGCAGTCTGTTTTTCGTTGGTCGGCCCAAGTTCACCCGATTGGAGCGTTTCGGTATACCAACTGATGATGCTTGGCGGTGTGCGCAGCTGGTGCGAAGCGAGCGACATAAATTCGTCTTTCGCGCGCTCGACCTCTTTTTCTTTTGTGATATCGCGTTCAATGCCCACAAAAAATTTTATTTCACCATTTTTGTCGAGAATCGGAGAGATACTGATCGAGGCCGTGTAGATGAGGCCATTCTTCCTTTTGTTTTGTATTTCGCCAATAAAAATCTTTTTTTGATTTTTGATGATGTCCCACATATTTTGATAATATCCAAGGGGCATGGGGCTTTTCCAAAGCACGCCGCTTTTCTTGCCAAGCGCTTCTTCGGGTGTGTAGCCGGTTATGGCCTCCAACGATTTATTGGCATAGATCACGATTCCTTCCGGATCGGTGATCACGATGTTGTCGGCGGCGTTATCCGTGGCCAGTTTGAATTTCTCCAGGTCTTTTGCTTGTTCTTCATATTTCACCTCTTCGACACTGAGGTCCTCGAGGACATTTTGGGCGGCAACCTTGGCGTCTTCCAGCTTTTTCTCTTCCTGCTTCTGGAGAGTGATATTTTGAAATATGGATACAAAAAAATTTTTTTCGGTGCTATAGAGAGAGACGAAGAACCATCTATGGATCTGCTCGAGATATACCTCAAATCGTTCCGGTTTTCCGGTCAGCGCCACGCGGCTATGGGCCTCGATCCAATCAGGGTTGGACGCTGCGACTCCCGGGATAATTTCCGTGACCTTTTTCCCGACGACCTTTTTGAGTCCAGTCAATTCCCCGAATCTTTTGTTGACTTTTATGTAAATATAATCAATGGGCTTTTTCTGCGCGTCAAAAACTATCTTGCCGTAAGCCAGTCCGTCAAGCATATTATCGAACAGCGACTTATAAAGAGCCGATGAAGCGGCGAGGCTCGGTTTACTGGCCATTTTCAGGGACGTCGTTTTTTTTAGCTGATGTTTCCAAGTCCTTGATCTCTTTTTTCAGACCAACCATCTTCAGCTCTCTCCCTACCATGGAATTGTTCAGTATCTCAAGCTCCTTGATCCGACGATCGAGCTCTTTTGTCCTTTCGGCAATCTTAATTTCGAGTCCCGTGGTATAGTCGGCCAATTTTTTTTCAAGCTGTTTCCTTTCAGTGATGTCTTCTATGGCCAAAATGATCAATTGTGCCGAATCTATTTGGCTTGCGTTGAGGAGCATCGTTCTTTCCCCGATCGTCTCAAAGACATGCTTGACCTCGAAATTCTTCACCACTTTTTTTTCGGGCAATATCTTTTCCAGAAGGTTTTTCAGCTCGGGGATGTTCCATTGGCTATTGCCGAGCTCGTAAATGAATTTGCTCTCAGTTTCCTTTGGTGAAACCTGAAAGTTTTGATAGAAGATCGGGTTCACGGAAATCACTTTCAATTTCGCATCCAGGATCAAAAAAGATTCTCGCGCAACCTCGGTCAGGGTTTCCATATAGTGCAAAGCAAGCTTCCTTGATGCTGCCGATTCGCTTTTTTCGCTTTCTGACATTTTTTTCTTTTATTTTTTTTAACCGGCCTTTCGCGCCTAAAATTTCTCACCCATCAGTACAACAAGCAGGTGTTATGTATTTTTTGTGAACAAATAATGAGACGTGACCGACTTTACGATCCGGGCTTCCTGAAGCATTCCCGAACCTTTTCGACGACTTCATAGAGCTTCCAGTCGCTTTTTATGAGATAGAACGACGGTTCATTCTTGACCACGCCGCCCATGATCTCTTCGTTGGGCGATAGGTTGGTGAGCATGATGATCGGAACTTTTCTGCCCCAGTCGGATCCCGCGCGCACGGCGGCGAGAACTTCCATGCCACTCATCTCCGGCATGAGAATATCGAGCAGGAGAATATCCGGCTGCTCCTTGGTCGCGAGATCAAGGGCGATTTTACCGTTTTCTGCCCGTAGCACTATGCAACCTTCTCCTTCGAACTTGTCGGTCAATGCATTGAGCATTGCCGCTTCGTCCTCTGCGATCAACACTTTTTTATTCGATAAAATTTGGTCCATAGGAATATTGTAACATTTTCATTATTGATAGCAAAAACCACAAAATGGGGTTCTGCCTGTTATTTCCTGTAATTTCGTGCTTTAATCTCCGAATGGCCAACTGGAATCTCGCTATTTTCAACCTTATTCATGGGTGGAGCGGGCGTTTTGTCTTCGTTGATGTCCTGGGGATTTTTTTCGCGGAATATCTGCCGTATCTTTTAGTTCTTGGATTTTTGATCCTGGTTTTTCAACAGTCTGGCGCCCGTCGCAAGTTCTATTTTTTTGCGGAAGGAGCGCTTGCTATCATTCTTTCGCGGGGGATCGTCACGGAAGTGATCAGATTTTTTTATAAAGTTGCTCGCCCTTTCGCGCTGCTTGGGTTTTCGCCGCTCATCGCGGAGAGTGGATCATCTTTTCCGTCAGGACATATGGCGTGGTTCTTTGCGCTTGCGACGGCAATATGGTTTACGAACCGCAAGTGGGGGTTGTGGTATTTCATGCTTTCCGCCGTGATGGGCGTCGCGCGGATCTATGTTGGCGTGCATTGGCCACTCGATATTCTCTGCGGTGCCGTCGTTGGCATTCTCTCTGCGTGGTTTGTCCACTGGCTTCAGAAAGATACGCGGGCAGTGCTTTGGCGAACCGACGTTGAAAAAAAGTTAACATCGCAAGTCCCGTAGGACTTGCGATGTTGGCTCGATCGGACTTTGCGTCTGAAGTTTCGTCTTTCGCGATAAATTTTATATAATACTCACTATGTACGATCTCATTATTATTGGCGGCGGTCCCGCGGGCATTTCAGCCGGCGTCTATGCTGCGCGAAAAAAAATGAATACGCTGCTCGTGACCGATGGCTTTGGCGGCCAGTCGGTGGTTTCGGCGGACATTCAGAATTGGATTGGAACACCTTCTATTTCCGGTTTCGACCTCGCGAAGAATCTTGAGGCTCACCTGCGCGCGCAGCAAGGAATCGAGATCGTGGACGACGACCGCGTGATTGCCATGCAAAAAAAAGAGGACGGCCCTTTTTCGCTCGCGACAAAAAACGGGAAAGCGTACGGGGCAAAATATATCCTTCTCGTATCCGGCAGTAGCCGGAGAAAACTTAGCATTCCCGGGGAGGCGACCTTTGAGGGGAAGGGCGTGGTGTATTGCTCGATCTGCGACGCGCCGCTCTTTGGCGGGAAGACGGTCGTGGTGGTTGGCGGCGGGAATTCTGCGCTTGAATCGGTGATCGATCTTCTCGCGTATGCTTCGAAGATATATCTCATGGTTCGTTCAGAGGTCTTGAAAGGTGACCCGGTGACCCAGGAAAAGATAAAAGCCCATCCGAACGTGGAGATTCTTTGGAATGCGGCACCGCAGGAGATCGTCGGGAAGGATTCCGTGGCGGGGATCAAATATAAAGACGTGAAGACCGGCGAGGAAAAAGAACTGCCGGTGGACGGCGTGTTTGTGGAAATCGGGCTTGTGCCGAATTCCGATTTTGTGAAAGATCTCGTGGATTGCGATATGTATGGCGCGATAAAAGTGGATGCGCGGACGCAGATGACCTCATGCCCCGGCATTTGGGCCGCGGGCGACGTTTCTGACGTCCTCTATAAGCAGAACAATATTTCCGCAGGCGACGCGATCAAGGCAGTGCTTAATATCTACGACCAGTTCAAGAAGCAGTAAAGATCGGATCTCGTGCCGAAATTCGATCTTGGCCATGCAGCACGGGGCTTGACGCTCCTCGAAATCCGCATACAATAGCTATTAGCACTCAAGGATCGAGAGTGCCAAGAAGTTCGTTGAGTTCTTAAAGTTATAAAGTCATGACATGGAACATGTTGTCCCAAACTTTAAGAACCTGACGAACCTTATAAATTTTATAAAACGCAATGAACATAAAACCATTATCCAGTCATGTGCTGATCGCGCCGGTCGAAGACGAGGCGAAGCAGACGAAGTCGGGCATTGTTCTGCCGGATTCGGCGGATAAAAAAAAGCAGAGCAAAGGAACGGTCGTGGCGGTTGGTCCAGGGAAAATGAAAGATACGGGAGAGCGGTTACCGATCTCGGTTGCCGTTGGCCAGATGGTGCTTTTCAAGGAACCGTGGGGCGACGAGAACAAGATCGAGGACGGGGATAAAAAATACTTCCTGGTCGAAGAAGACGAAATATTGGCGGTCATTGAATAACGAAAACCATGGCGAAACAGATCAAATTTGACGAAGATGCGCGGGCATCGATCAAGAAAGGTATTGATACATTGGCGAAAGCGGTTACGATGACCCTTGGTCCGCGGGGTCGTGCGGTCGTGATCGAAAAAGGCTACGGCGCGCCAATGGTGACGTTCGACGGCGTTACGGTGGCGAAGGAGATCGAACTTGAGGACAAATGGGAAAACGTCGGTGCGGAGTTCATCAAGCAGGTTGCCGACAAGACGAATGATGTCGTGGGTGACGGAACGACAACCGCAACGATTCTCGCCTACGCGATGATTGACGAAGGCGAAAAGGCGATCCGCGAAAAAGGATTTAACGTAATTCAGCTCGCGGAAGAACTTCGCAAGGCGAGTGGACATGTTGTGAAGGCGCTTGAGGAACAGCGCGAGCTCATTAATGACAATAAAAAAATAAAGGAAGTTGCGACTCTGTCCGCGAAGGACGGCGAAATCGGAGGTCTCATTGCCGAGGTGATGGAAAAGATCGGGAAGGAAGGCGTGGTGACCGTGGAAGATTCCAATACGATTGGAAATTCTTACGATATGGTCGAAGGCATGCAATTCGATCGTGGCTATGTTTCGCAATATATGGTGACGAACTCAGAAAAGATGGAAGCATCACTTGACGAACCGTACGTGCTCGTGACCGACAAGAAAATTTCCTCAATTCAAGAAATACTACCCTTGCTCGAGAAGATCGTGGCGAGCGGAAAAAAAGAACTCTTGATTGTGGCGGACGATCTCGATGGCGAAGCTCTTACGACGCTTGTGCTCAACAAGCTGCGTGGCGTCTTCAATGTGCTCGCAGTGAAGGCGCCGGGTTTCGGCGATCGGAAAAAAGAAATGCTACAGGATATCGCAGTCGTGACCGGTGCGACGCTTATCGCCGATGACCTTGGCAAAAAATTGGAGAGCGCAGAACTCGACGATCTTGGCCGCGCGCATCGCGTAGTTTCCGATAAGGATAAAACGACGATCGTTGACGGCAAGGGCGACAAAAAGAACATCGAGAGTCGCGTCGCGCAGCTCAAGGCGCAGATCAAAAAGACAGATTCCGATTTCGACAAAGAAAAATTACAGGAACGCTTGGGTAAACTCGCCGGCGGCGTCGCGGTCATTAAGGTTGGCGCGCCGACCGAGTCCGCGCAAAAGGAGCTCAAGCAACGCGTGGATGACGCCGTGAATGCGACACGCGCGGCGATGGAGGAAGGTATCGTGCCGGGCGGCGGTATCGCGCTCTTTAATGTGTATCATCTCGACAAAAGCGGAGAATTCGCCGCTGAAAATAAGAATTCTGTTGGAAATTCCGCTCGGGCGATATTGGTCCGCGCTCTCGAAGCTCCGATTCGAGCCATTATATCAAATAGTGGTGAATCTCCTGACAGTATCGTCATTCAATTAAAACAAAGATCAAAAGGAGAGGTTTGGCAGGGCTTCAACGCCATGACGAACAAGATGGGAGATCTGAAAGAGGCGGGTATCATTGACCCCTTGAAGGTCACGAAGACCGCGTTTACGAATGCTATCTCGGTTGCGGCAAACTATCTCACGATTGGGGCGGCCGTGACGAACATCCCCGAGAAGAAAGGACCGCCTATGGGCGGTATGCCGGGAGGTATGGGAGAAGATTACTAGGAATTCTTCCGGTGCGCGGCTGATCATAGAGACCGTATCTCCCCTGGAGATGCGGTCTCGGCATATTCAGAATTTGCTTTCGCGAAGTAGAAAAATTATCATAAAATCTACTTGAACCATGGTCATAAAAACAATAAAGACAAGGGTTCTTTTGCCGCCACAGGACGATCTTTTGGAAGCGATGGAAAAATCGCTGCCCAAGCTCAAAGAAAAAAGCATTATCGTCATCACTTCGAAAGTGGTCAGCATCTGGCAGGGGAGATGTATTCCGGCCGAGAAATATGCCGATCGTGACGAACTGGTCATGGAAGAGGCGGATGAATATTTGCCGAGAAAGCTGGTTCCGGGTGGATGGTGCATTCAGACGATCAAGGACAATGTTCTGATCCCTTCGGCGGGGATCGATGAAAGCAACGCGAACCATCATTATATCCTTTGGCCCGAGGATCCGGCTGGCGCCGCGAAAAAGATCTGGCAATGGCTTCGGAAAACCTATCACCTCAAAGAGGTTGGCGTTATCATCACTGATTCGCGATCGCTCCCGTTGCGGCGAGGAGTTCTCGGTTTCTCGCTTTCGCACTACGGTTTTCTACCGCTTCGGGATTATCGAGGCGTATCGGATATCTTCGGGAGGGAGCTCCAGATGACCCAGACGAACGTCGTTGATGGTCTCGCGGCGGCAGCGGTCATGCTGATGGGCGAGGGCTCCGAGCGTACGCCGATCGCCGTGATAGAAGATGTGCCATGGATCAAATTCGTCCCGCGACCCACAAGGTCGCGTAAATTATTCTCGTCGCTCGAAGTTAAGGTCAAGGATGATCTATATTATCCGCTCATTTCATCTGCCCCATGGCGGAAAGGTGGCGGCCAGAAAAAATCTCAGTTGATAATAAAAAAAGGCAAAAAAGTTTTTTAATCCTGCAGCGGGGCCATGTTATGATAGGATGATGGATCGCATCGTCGCATGTCTCGGTTATACATTGCAGGACGGCAAGGTGCCGCCCATATTGGAAAATCGTCTCCGCGATTGCGCGCGGCTTTGTAAGAAATATCCTCATGCGACATTGTTGCTGATGGGGCATGCGCCATATCATCATGGCCGCGCCACCATTTCTGAAGCGCGCGCGATGAGCGATCATATAGAAAAATATTATCCTTGGATAGTTACTTCGACAAAGATCATCCTTGAAGAAAAGACGACGAGCACGGTTGAGCAGATTTGTTTTCTGCGTAAGTACGCAGGGTCGCGCCGCATCGTCATTGTGGCGAGCAAATATTTTTCCCGGCGCGTACGATGGTATGTAAGATATATTCTTCAGGAAACGGCGGATGTCCAAATAATCTCTTCGAAAGTGCCTCGGGGGATCGAGAGAAAACTTGCGGTGCTCGAATCCGAAAAACTGCAAAAGACAAAGCCATGGCTCCGGCGGCATAAGAAAGGTGACTGGCGTGCAATTTTGCAGGAACAGGGAGAGTTTCAGGAAGGCGTGAAGCAGGGAAGGGTGGTGGCGCCCGGCATCGCGCTATAAAAGGACGGAATCTTTAATTTTCAAGCCAATTGTGGTATCCTTTTTTGCATGATCACAACAATAATTTGGGTGGTGGTTGCGGTGCTGGTTATATGGCTCATAGCCATTTTCAATGGTCTGGTAAGCACACGGAATCAGGCGCAGGAGGCCGCTTCGGATATTGATGTCCAATTGAAGCGTCGGTATGACCTGATCCCGAATCTCGTGGAGGCAGTGAAAGGTTATATGACGCACGAGGCAAGCGTTTTTCAAAAAGTGACGGAGGCGCGGTCGCAGGCGATGCAGGCGACGGGTGCCGCAAAGCCCGCCGCGGAAGACCAACTTTCCGGTGCGCTCAAATCGCTTTTCGCGGTTGCGGAAAATTATCCCGACCTTAAGGCGAACCAGAATTTTTTGAGCTTACAGGGCGAGCTTACCGATACTGAGGACAAAATTCAGGCGTCGCGGCGATTCTATAATGGTATGGTCCGCGACCTGAATACGAAGATCCAGGCGTTCCCTTCGAACATCATCGCGAGCACGTTCGGTTTCAAGAAGATGGATTTCTTCGGCGGCGACATGACGGATGCAGAAAAGCAGCCAGTGCAGGTGAAATTCTAACGCTTCAGCGGGTCATGCTGAGTTCTGTGAAGCATCTTTTCTGCGAAATGGAGAAAGGATTCTTCGGTCTTGCCTCGGAATGACGAAAAATCCATGGCCAATCTTTATCAATATCAATCTTCAAATATTCATCGGACATGGCTACTCTTCGCCGTGTTCTTTGTGGTGGTAATGGGCTTGGGCTATGTGTTTTCGATGGTCTATGGCGATCCGAACATTATCATTTTCGCGGGCATTTTCACGGTCGTTTATTCACTTATCAGTTATTATTCTTCGGCGTCTATCGCGCTTTCGCTCGCGCGTGCGCGGGAAATCCAGAAGAGTGATAACCCTGACTTATGGAACGTCGTCGAGAATTTGACGATCACCGCAGGCCTCCCGATGCCGAAACTCTATATAACGCCGGAGATGCAGATCAACGCGTTTGCGACGGGCCGCGATGCGAAGCACGCTGCGGTTGCGGTGACCGAAGGAGCGCTTCAGAGGCTCAATAAGACCGAGCTGCAAGGCGTTCTCGCGCACGAACTATCGCACATCGGCAACCGCGACATTCTTGTCTCTACGGTGGCCGCGATTTTGGCCGGTATCATTTCGCTTATTGCGGATATTTTCCTCCGGTCGCTTTTCTTCGGCGGCATGGGCAGGGGACGCGGCAGGAACAATGAGACGGGCGAAATATTTTTCATCGTGGCTATCGTACTTTCGATCCTCGCGCCGATCGGTACGATGCTGATCCAGCTCGCGATCTCGCGACGGCGCGAGGCTTTGGCCGATGCGTCGGGAGTGCTTCTTACGCGTTATCCGGAAGGTCTCATCTCTGCGCTTCGGAAGATCGAAGCGGACAATGTTCCTATGGCGTCCGCGAAGGATTCAACGGCGCACATGTGGATCGATAATCCGTTCAAGGGAAACCAGACCTCGTGGTGGCATAAATTGTTCATGACCCATCCACCGATCGAAGAGCGCATCGCGGCGCTCCAAAAAATAGAAGGCGGAGCATAAACTTTTTATGCGTTTCTTTAACCGACTGAGCACATAGCTTCGATGAATTCCTTATTTGCTAACTTGCGCAAGTTAGTAAATAGTTTTAATGAAGATTTCATAATAACAAAAAAATGAAATATAAATTTGGAAAGGTAGTGGTGGTGGCCCTCGGTGGTTCCATCGTCCATCCTGGGGAGATCGATACGAAATTCTTAAAAAATTTTAAAAGGTTTCTTGCGCCGTTTTTGAAATCGGGTACGCGGTTTGTACTGGTGGTTGGCGGGGGAGCGTTGGCGCGCCGTTTCCAGGATGCGGCAGGAGCTGTGTCGAAGGTCAATGACGAGGACAAGGACTGGATTGGCATTCATTCTACCCGTTTGAACGCGCACCTTCTCAGGACGATTTTCCGCGACGTCGCGGATCCGGTCATTATCGATGCACGCAAGAAGATAGCGCGTCCGCGGTATCCTGTAACGATCGGGGCCGGGTGGCGGCCGGGCTGGTCAACGGATTACGTTGCTTTGCAAATTGCGGCGGACCTTGGCGCACAGGAAGCGATCATTGCCGGTAAGCCGGATTATGTATATGACAAGGACCCGAAATATCCCGGCGCGAAAAAGTTTGCGACTTTAAGTTGGCGCGAATATGGCAAACTCATTCCGAAAAAATGGAAGCCGGGATTGCACGCGCCGGTGGATCCCGTGGGCGCGGCGCTGGCTGCTCGGGACGACCTGAAAGCGATCGTTCTCGATGGCCGCAATCTTAAAAACTTCAGCGCGCTCTTGAAGGGAGACGCGTTCAAGGGGACGGTCATCGGTTCCTGATGCTGCTCATATCCGTTATGCTATAGTGGTCATTATGGAACTTCTTGGAAATATACGATCAAGTATTTATGGGCCGGCATATTACGCGTCTCTCACGGAGAAGCCTTTTTCTTATTCGATAAAGTATTTTTTATCTTTGGCGGTCGTACTGACCGTGGTTCTTTCGGCGGTGATGCTTTTTTCCATCGTACCGAACGTCCATTCATTTCTCTCGACAACCAGCGCGAAGATCCTTGATTATTATCCGAGTGACCTACAAGTTACGATCTCCCATGGGAAAGTTTCAACGAACGTTACTGAACCGTATTCTTTGAGACTCCCCGCCGAGCTTATGGCGAAAAGAACGGCATCCTCCGCGTCGTCGAGCGTTCCTGAAAATCTTCTCGTGATCGATACCAAGGACCCGTTCACGGTTGATGAGTTCAAAAATGACCACACGCTCCTTCTCCTCACGGGAGATTCTTTTGCGTACATACGAGATCAAAGCAAGCAAGATATTGATATCCAGCCTCTCGGGCAAAACTTTTCCATGGTCTTGAACAAGGGAACCGCGGCTTCATTTGTTCAAAAAATGAGGTCTTATTTCTGGATCATTTATGCGGCGACAATCGTTCTGGTTCCCGTAGGCATCTTTATCGGTACGATGGTTCGTTTGGCCTATCTCTTTCTATTCGCCTTGCTGGTGTGGGTATTTATGCGGATGAGAAAAATAACGAGCGGATATAAAAAAGCATATCAATTGGGACTGCACCTCGTGACTACCCCGCTCATCATCGGTGTTTTCTGCTCGATCTTCATTCCCACAGAAAACATTCCTTTTCTGTTTACGGCGATAGCCCTCGTTATGATGGTGGTCAATATAAGAAGCGTCCCTTCGCCGGTTTCGGCGTCGTAGCAATCGGCAAAGATGAAAGATCCTTATGAAGTTTTGAGAGAATTAAAGATCCCGTTCGAAAAATACGAACATCCCGCGGTTTTTACCTGCGAGGAAGCGGAACGCATGGCTGGCCATGTGCCGGGAATGCCGGCGAAAAATCTTTTTCTCGAAGCGGAAAAAAGCGGGAAGTGTTATCTCGTGACGCTTACCTATAATAAGCGCGCCAATTTGCGCCATCTCCGCGAATTTCTGGACGAGAAGAAGATACATTTCGGGTCGCCGGAAAAGTTACTTGCAACGCTCGGGGTTTCTCCCGGCTCGGTTTCGCCACTCGGCGTGATCAATGAAGCGGCACGCGCAGTCACGTTCGTTCTCGATAGAGATTTTTTAAATGAAGAAAAGATAAATTTCCATCCAAACGAAAATACCGCGTCACTTGTCACTACCGTTCCGGATTTCCTGCGCCTCATGCGGGAGCTTGGCCATGAACCAATCTTCTATGATGCTCCGGTTGAGGAAGTTTCTAAAATGGAATAAGATAGCGATACGCGCAAAAGCGCGAAAGGAGGGTTCGCATAGTGGTCTAGTGCGCACGCTTGGAAAGCGTGTGTGGGGCAACTCACCGAGGGTTCGAATCCCTCACCCTCCGCAGTGACAACTAAGTATCGGAGCGACTCACAAGCCCCGCTTTTTGCTATAATTCTTTCGCCACTGCCCCTTCCGCAAGCGGACTTAAAAACCCCATATAAAATGGGTCTTTCTTACGCAAAAGAACCCATTTCAGGATTGATCCCGTTTTACTATGAGTCGCGGAGGCAAAATGGTACAATAGAAGTTAATAATAGAAGTAGGGGAATCGTCTTTTTTTCTAAGTCCATAACAGAAGGTCGATGATATCGAACAATAAAATTGATTACTAAGAATTTAAGTTACATAAACAAAATAAATGAAAAAAAATAATATAAATTTAACAATAACCGCAGTCGTAGTTTCTCTCGCGCTCGGTCTTACCGGTCCGATGGCCGCGTTCGCGGCAGGTCCGGCGGTGGTAAATCTCGGTTCGGCGGGTAATTTTGTGATCCTCGCAAAAACAGGGATTTCGACTACCGGACCCACTTCCATCGTCGGAGACATTGGTGTCAGTCCGGCGGCCGCGAGCTACATAACCGGATTTGGGTTGATGCTCGATTCTTCAAGCGCATTTTCGACGTCAGCGCTTGTTACGGGAAAAGTATATTCAGCGGATTATGCGGTTCCAGCACCCACCACCATGACCACGGCGGTGAGCGACATGGAAACTGCCTACACCGACGCTACCGGAAGGACGAACCCGACTGAAACGGAGATGGGCGCCGGAAACATCGGCGGGACGACGCTTGTCCCCGGTCTTTATAAATGGGGCACCGACGTTACGATTCCGACAGATATCACGCTTTCGGGCGGTCCCAACGATGTTTGGATATTCCAGATTGGGGGGAATCTCGTCATGAGTTCCGCGACGCACATCATCCTGAGTGGCGGAGCGCAGG
>Ga0302320_10010402_pt1 | contig 19826 bp, 19 predicted proteins | sample Bog_T0_3_FD_202130 | JGI IMG/M metagenome (GOLD analysis project Ga0302320, IMG submission 202130) | Peat permafrost microbial communities from Stordalen Mire near Abisko, Sweden - Bog_T0_3 | ecosystem: Environmental > Terrestrial > Soil > Wetlands > Peat | place: Sweden: Abisko, Stordalen Mire... | reverse complement strand
AGGTTGCTTACATCTACGCCGCCCTGCGCAGCTCTTATCGATTTCATTTCCTTCTCCATATGCCGCACTCACCGTGGCCATGCCTGCCCGAAGATCCGGCGGCGCGGGGCCACTCGGAACATTCGCTAGGCCGAGGGCAACAGGGTGCAGTCTGAGTTCTAAATCATCTCCATCCCCGCATGGCTGCATGCGAGGCCTGGTGCTTTCAATTGGCTGCCAAGGTTATCCAACGATAATAAAGTGGATAGGACTTGTTGTGATTCTCAGCTCGTTCTGTAAGGCAGTTTCGCGGCTCGCTTTACGAATATGAGCCATTCTTCGCTTGTCTTTTTTCCCTACAGGGATTTGAGAAGCACTCTAAACTGGTCCCCGGCTCAAAGCTATACATGCGACAGTGTACCCGATAATGGACTTCTGTGCGTTCCGAATTAGGACAAGTTTGCACACAAGTACCGCGCCGCAACCCCGATCGTGAAACAAAGTTGCGTTGCCGTGGTGCTGTTTTTGACACCCGGAGTTCGTACAATAGAAGCTATGCGTCGCTGCCTGCCGCTCCTGTTGTTTTTTTTCTTTGCCTCATACGGACTCTCCGCTGACGCCCCGGCATTCGATCTTGCAGGTCCAAAGGTGGACGTGCATGTGAAGCGCGGAGAAGTCACTTTACCCATCAGCCAGGTGCCGAATCTCGAGCCCGGCGACAGACTGTGGGTGCATCCCGACCTGCCGGAGAGCCAGTCCGCCCATTATGTTCTGATTGTTGCCTTTCTGCGCGGAGTCACCAACCCGCCGCCCCCCGAGTGGTTTACACGCGTGGAGACTTGGAGCCGTCAGGCGCGCGAGGAGGGCGTTTTTGTCACCGTGCCGGCGGAGGCGCAACAGGCGCTGATCTTTCTGGCTCCAGAGACGGGCGGGGACTTCAGCACTCTGCGCGCGGCCGTGCGCGGGCGTCCGGGGGCATTTGTCCGCGCCACCCAGGATTTGCAGGCCGCAAGCTTTGACCGCATGCGGCTCGATGCTTATCTGGCCGAGGTCAAAAACACCTCGCAAACCGACCCTATGCTGCTCAAGCAGCGCGCCGAGAACCTGGCGCGAACCCTGGGCATCCGGGTGGACCAGCAATGCTTCGACAAGCCCACCGACCAGCAGGCGCCCTGCCTGGTGCAGCACACCGATGGACTGGTGCTGGACGACGCCAATACGCAATCGCTGGTTACGCAGCTGGCCAACGGAGCCACCGGCGACCTGATGAATCAGCTGAGCTATTCAACCATGGGCGGAGGCGGCCAATTCAGCCCCTACGTAGGCGCCATTCTGGACACGGCCAGGATTCTGTCGTCGCTGCATACGGCGCATTTCCAGTACATTCCCGCTCTGGCGCTGCCTACCAGGGACACGTTGAACCTGCGGCTCAACGTGCCTCCTTCGTTCCGCGATCCGAAGTCGGTGGTGGTGGTGGCCCTTCCCCCCATCGGGCCTTCCAAGCTGCCGCCTCTGCGCCCTGTGAGCCCCGAGGAAAAATACTGCGCACAGAAGCCCGGCATGGTTTTGCCGGCGGATGGAGCACCGATCGTCTATTCCACGCAACTGGCCTACGATCTGTCGCTGCGCATCGAGAGTGAAGCCAATGCCAAAACCGCTGCGGTCGAAGTGCCGGTCAAGGCCGATCCCGCGGAGGGTGGCCTGGCGCCGGTAAATCCTGTTCCTGAGCTGCCTGGGGGCGATTTGACGGCGGTCCTGCACGGCAAGTGGGGATTTGCCGATTGGGAAGGGCCGCATTTCCATCTGCACGCCGCGCAGCCAGGCAAGTGGACCCTGGCGTCGGGCCAGCAGTCGGCCCTGGTGGTTGGCCGCGAAGACAGCCTGCACATCAAAGACGACAGCACGGTCTGCGTGGACAGCGTTCAGCTGCATGCGGAAGGCGAGGAGAATGGCGGCATTCCCATGAAGCTCACCTGGAAGTCTCCCAAGCCGGATTCGCTGGAAGTAGCCGTCCCCATGAAAGACGCGAAACCCGGCCCTGTCACCGTGGAAGTGATGCAATTCGGACTGAAGAAGCCGGATAAGCTGCCCTTGCGAGCCTACGCGGAAGCTGCGTCGCTCGACAGGCTCACGCTTAGCACTGGAGACCACACAGCGTTGCTGCGCGGCAACCGGCTGGACGAGGTGGCCAGCGCCGAATTGGAAGGAATCGAGCTGAAGCCCTCGAAACTGAGGCGAGTCGGGGACTTCGACCATTTGGAGATGACCACCGATGGTACAACCGCCAACCTTGAGCCCGGGAAGCCGTACGAGGCGAAAGTTCAATTGCAGGACGGCCGTCAGTCGAAGGTGCCGGCGACAGTCGGTCCTCCGCGCCCGCAGGTCGCGCTGCTGAATAAGGGCGTGCAGGAGGAAGCTTCCGCGGCTCCATCGCCGGTTCGCCTTGGCAGTCCTGACGACCTGCCCGTGGACGGGCGGCTTGTGTTCTTTCTCAAGTCCCGCGTACCGGCGGATTTTCCCCGCAATGAGAAGGTGGAGGTTGGCGCAGTCGACGGCAGCTTTGAGACCGTTTTGTCGCTTTCCGACGGCAGCCTGATGCTGGAGGACTCGAAAACCGCAATGGGCGCGGTGGAACCGCTGGCGCGCTTTGGCGCATCGGCCTTTGGACCGATCGAAGTGCGAGCTATGTCATCTGACGGCGTGACCGGAGACTGGCTGCCCCTGGGGACACTGGTTCGGGTGCCTGGATTCAGGGAACTCCGTTGCCCGCGCGCCGTATCCAAGCCTTGCACGCTCACGGGAGCGAACCTGTTTCTGGTCTCCGACATCGGGCTCACGCCAGGCTTGGATAACGCCGTCGATGTGCCGCCGGACTTTACCGGAACGCAGCTGAGCTTGCCTCATCCGGCCAATGGCACGCTCTATCTGAAGCTGCGCGACGATCCGGACACGGTACAGACGCTCACCCTGCCCATCACTCCAGCCAACGCGGCGAACCAGGCCCCTGCACCGCCGGCTGCTACCCCAGTCGCGCCTGCCTCGGTTCAGCCCGCCGCCCCTGCCGCCGCGCCTGCAGCGCAGCCTGAGATGACTGAGCGCACAACGAAACCGGATTCGAAATAACCCCAAACCGCTTTGCAGATAATTGGCCTCCACCAGCGCATAATAACTGCATGGCAATTCTCCGCCGGCCGAATTCTTTCAGCGACGTGCCTGGTTCAAAATGTTGGGTATGTCCTCGCTCCCTACCCGCACCCACCCACCCCCCAACGAAAACGCGTGTTTCGGGGATGGATTCCCGACATCGATTATTCAATAAAATTAATATAATCAACAATTTATAGGATATTTACGAAGATCGTCCTGTTGCTCAGACAGTAAACAGAAGGCCTCAAAAGCGCCCCCTTTTCGGCTCGAAACAAACGCGTTTTTGACGGTTTTTGGTGGAAGGGGGGGCCTTTTTGCGATTCGTTTGTCGGTATTCCATCACCCGCGACGCCGAACGCCGAGGCAAGAATTGACATGATTCACCTCGGTCCACGCTATGCTGAATGCATGTTCAGGCGACTTGCTCCCTTGCTCCTCCTTGCGCTCCCAGTGTTTTCGAATACGCTTGCGGGCGCGCAGTCACCCTCGACCTCCTGGACCTTCGCCGTCAGCGGCGACAGCCGCAACTGCGGCGATTTCGTGATGCCGGCCATCGCGGCCAAGGTAAAAGCCGGAAGCGACACTTTCTACTGGCATTTGGGCGATTTCCGCTGGATGTCCGCAATCGACCAGGACATCGCTGCGATGCAGCCGGCAAGCAACCCGCTCACCAGGCAGCAGTATCTTGACCGCGCCTGGGACGACTTTCTTGAGCACCAGATCGCTGCGTTCGGTTCCCTTCCCGTATTCATCGGGCGAGGCAATCACGAGAACGTGAAGCCCATGACCCGCGAGGGCTACATCGCCAAGTTCTCCAGCCTGCTCAGCCGCCCGGAGATTGTAGCCCAGCGCAAGGCCGACGGCATGGATACAGTCGAGCCCTGGTACCACTGGACGCGCGACGGCGTGGACTTCATCACCCTGGACAACGCCAGCCACGACGAGTTTTCAGACGCGCAACTTCGCTGGCTGCGTTCCGTGCTGGACCGCGATCTTGCTCCCAACTCAGGCATCCGCACCATCGTCACCGGGATGCACGAAGCGCTGCCCCACTCCATCAGCTCCGACCACGGCATGGACGACTGGGACCTTGGTATCCGCACCGGCGAGCTGGTTTATACCTGGCTGTTCGATGCCCAGGCGGCCGGCAAACATGTCTATGTCCTGGCCAGCCACTCGCACTATTACTCGCCCAACATCTTCGACACGCCCTATTGGAAGGAACACAGCTCCCGGGTTTTGCCGGGCACCATCATCGGCAGCGCCGGAGCCCACCGCTACAACCTGCCCAGGGGCGTCGATAAGGCGTCCAAGACCAACATTTACGGCTATTTGCAGGGAATCGTGCATGCGGATGGGTCGATCGATTTCGCGCTGCACGAGCTGAGCGAGGCCGACCTGGTGGCTGCCAAGTGGCCCAATGCGCCTGCGGAAGCCATTCATGAGTGTTACATCCACAACTCCGACAACTCGGATTCGGACAGATAGGCGCCCTGGCAGTTCTCCGGGCAGAACGACATGTGCCGAACCGCTCAGTTTATTGAGCAGTGCGGTGCCATGCTGTGAGGGTGTGCGCCGATTGCTTACTCTGGATAGGAGAACCAAACCTCCTCAGCAAGCGATCTGGCTCACGCGACTCGCCGTTCTCGGGAACGTGATCGGGAGGAGGCATTCCAGATGCATGAAGAAGCAGAAAAGGCTTTCCATACCGCCGATTATCTTGCCACTGAGGGAAAAGGCCGCAAGATCGTCCGCATCAGGGCAAAGCAGCATTTCTTTGCCCAGGGGGCGGCGGCCGACGCCGTGTTTTATCTGCAATCCGGACGAGCCAAGCTGACTGTTGTCTCCAAGAAGGGTAAGGAAGCGACTGTTACGTTGCTGGCCACCGGTGACTTTCTCGGTGAGGAGTCGCTCACCGGCCCGGGAACGGTTCGAAGCGCAACAGCTTCGGCAGTGGTGGCTTGCGTGGCGCTCAAAATCGAGCGGGAGCAAATGCTCCTTGTCTTGCATGAAGAAGGGACATTTGCGGCTCTCTTTCTGAATTTCATGCTGCTGCGGGGCATGCGAACCCAGGCCGACCTGATCGACCAGCTCTTCAACAACAGCGAAAGACGCCTGGCGAGGATTCTGCTGCTGATGGCCGATTTCGGCAAGCCGGGGGAGCGCGAGACGCAAATCCCTCCGATCACGCAGGAAACGCTCGCGGAGATGATCGGCACCACCCGCTCCCGCGTCAGCTTCTTCATGAATCGCTTCAGAAAACTTGGCTATATCGAATACAACGGCCACATCCGCGTGAACAGGTCGCTGCTGAACGTGGTTTTGCACGATCAGCTGCCGGAGCAGAACGCTTCCAGGCCCACGCTCCTCGATCATCCTCCCAGCGAGACCCGCGCCGCCAAACGAGCCAAGCTGGGTGTGTCCGCGGATTGACAGAAGTGAAAAATGCGCCCGCGAAGGTGTCGGCATTTCCCCGCCGATTGACGAATAAGGAGATCGCATGTCGTTTGGAATCTATGCTGCCGGTTTCGCAATTCTGATCTGCGGGCTGGTGTACGTCGCGCACCTGATGCATGTGCCTTCACAGTGGATCGCTGCCGGCGCGGTGGTGCTCTTCGGCATCGGAATTTTGTCGGCTGTCAAGGCCACGCGGCAAAAGGATTCCGCAGACTAGCGTAGAACTCCGGAGATGGGGTCGCACTCGGATTCGATCGCGCCGCACACGGCCTTAATATGACACCTTGCTGGTAGAAGTGATCCAGGCGTCAAAGGCGGCCCAGGCTTCTTGGGCAAGCAACTGCGTGGCCGGCAGCGCACGCGCGGATTGGTTCCTGCGAAACTCCTCATACAGGAAGGCGTCATCGAAGCCGGCCCGGGCTGCATCGGCTGCGCTTGCGCCATAGTAGATGGCATCGAGTCGCGCCCAGTACGAAGCGGCCAGGCACATGGGGCAGGGCTCGCAACTGGTGTAAAGCTCGCAACCGGCAAGCGAGAAGGTGCCCTGTGCCCTGCACGCCGCGCGAATGGCGTTGACCTCGCCGTGGGCGGTGGGGTCGTTGCCGGTGGTAACCGTGTTTACTCCCTCGCCGACGACCTTGCCGTCGCGCACAATGACTGCGGCAAACGGTCCGCCTGCGCCGCTTTCGACGTTCTGGATGGCCAGCACGATGGCGCGGCGCAGGAACTCGGGATTGGGAGGGGTGGGTGGGGTCAACTTGCTTTGTGGCTCCCTGAGCAGCGAAAGTAATCACAGTATGTCACAGGTATTCCGATCGACTCGCGTGCTGACGGCGGAGGGGATGCGGCCGGCGGCACTGCTGGTGGAAGGCGATTACATTGCCGGCGTGATGGGATGGGACGAGTCGCCGGCTGGTGCTGTCCCGCGCGATTATGGAGACCTGGTGCTTTTGCCCGGGCTTGTGGATTCACACGTTCACATCAACGAGCCGGGTCGCACGGAGTGGGAAGGCTATTGGACCGCGACACGGGCGGCTGCAGCAGGTGGAGTGACGACGCTGGTGGACATGCCGCTGAACTGCGTCCCCGAGACTACGGACGCGCAGGCTCTGGAAGCCAAGCGGGCGGCGGCGGATGGAAAGGCTTGGGTGGATTGGGCGGCTTGGGGCGGGGTGGTGCGCGGGAATGCCGAGGCGCTGCCGGGGTTGGTCGCTGCCGGCGTTCCTGGATTCAAGTGCTTTCTGATTCATTCTGGAATCGACGGGTTTGCGTGGGTGGATGAGGCGGGGCTTCGCCGGGCCTTGCCTCGATTGAAGGCCGCCGGACTGCCGTTGCTTGCCCATGCCGAGGTGGCGGGTCCAGTGGATGCGGCGACCGAGGCGTTGAACGCAGCGGGAGCTAACTGGCGCAAATACTCCACCTACTTGGCCTCGCGGCCCGATGACGCGGAGATCCAAGCGATTGCGCTGCTCGTCCGGCTGGCCGAGGAGTTCGATACGCATATCCACATTGTCCATCTTTCCAGTGCAAAGGCGTTGCCGTTGCTGGCGGATGCTCGCCGGCGGGGAGTGCCGATTACCGTCGAGACCTGCGTTCAGTATTTATGGTTTGCGGCTGAAGAGATTCCTGACGGCGCCACGGAGTTCAAATGCGCTCCGCCCATTCGCGCGAAGGCCAATCGCGAAGCGCTGTGGCAAGCGCTCGAAGCGGGATTGATCGACATGGTTGCGACGGACCACTCGCCTTGTCTGCCTGCCATGAAGCGGCGGGAAGAAGGCCGGTGGGACTTGGCCTGGGGCGGCATCGCCAGTCTTGGACTTGCCCTTCCCGTGATGTGGTCTGCGCTTGAACGACGCGGGGTCGGACTGAATGCGGGGATGGAGCGGCTGGGCAAGTGGATGGGCGCTGAAACGGCGCGCCTGGCCGGGCTGGCCGGCCGCAAGGGAACGCTGGCCGCCGGGGCCGACGCGGACTTGGTTGTCTTCGATCCTAACGCGGAATGGATCGTCGCGCCCGAACATCTGCATTTTCGCCACAAGCTTTCGCCTTATCTTGGCGCTGGGCTGCGCGGGCAGGTGGTGGAGACGTGGCTGCGCGGGCGGCAGGTTTTCGGCGCTACAGGGCTTATTGGCGAACCTCGAGGCAGAGAGCTGGTGCGCCGATGAAGGATCGCGCTCTGCGAGCAATTTCCGAATGCCTGCACATCGCGACCATGACCGAGGAACCGGGCCGCATCACGCGCCGATTTCTGACGCCGCCGATGCACGCGGTGCATGCTCACCTGTGCGGCCGAATGGAAGCCCTGGGAATGAGCGTGGATGTGGATGCGGCGGGTAATCTGCGCGGACTGTGGCAGCCTGCGGAAGTGGCGCCGAGACGCGTTATTCTTGGCTCGCACATCGATACGGTGCCAAACGCGGGCGCCTTCGACGGAGTGCTGGGGGTGATGCTGGCGCTGGAGTGGGTGGGCATTGCACAGGAACTCAAGCTGGCGCTCGCTATCGAGGTAATTGCATTCTCTGAAGAAGAGGGCGTTCGCTACGGCCTGCCTTATCTTGGCAGCCGTGCCGTTGCCGGCAGGTTCGATGCTTCCCTGCTTGCGATGGCCGATGCGGATGGCATAACGGTGGATGCAGCGCTGCGCGCATTCGGACTTGATCCTGCGCGCATCGGTGAAACCGTGGTGAAGAACGACGCCATCTGTTTCGTCGAGATTCACATCGAGCAGGGTCCGCTGCTGGAAGCGGAAGGCTTGAGCGTCGCGGCCGTAACTGGAATTGTCGGCCAGACACGGCTCACGGTCACCTTCACCGGGCACGCCAACCATGCCGGCACCGCGCCCATGCATCTGCGCCGCGACGCGCTGGCAGCGGCGGCTGAGTGGATCTCCGCCGTGGAAACGCTGGCGCAGAACACCGCAGGGCTGGCTGCCACCGTGGGTCGAGTGAGCGTCGAGCCCAATGTCGGCAACGTGGTTGCCGGAGTCGTCCGCGCGAGCCTCGACGTTCGCCATGCTCACGATGACATACGTCTGGCCGCCGTGCAGGAATTGCTCGACCGCGCAAGCGCAATTGCCGCGCGCCGCAGACTGACTCTTGGACTCACAGGCCAGTTGGATCAGCCCGCCGTCCCCATGGACGAACGCCTGACGGCCTTGATGGGTGCGGCCATTGAAGCCGCGGGTTATCCTTTGAAGACGATGCCCAGCGGAGCCGGCCACGACGCAATTGTGATGGCAGGCAGGCTGCCTACGACGATGCTGTTTCTGCGCAGTCCCGGCGGCATCAGTCATCACCCAGCGGAAGCAGTGCGCAAAGAAGATGTTGAGGCAACCCTGCATGTGGGCCGCGAGTTTCTGCTGCGGCTTGCCAACCAGGTTGGATAGAATTCACAAACGAGGCGAAGATTGCATCACTTGGGATTAACGCGAAGCAGCCTGAAGGCGGATCACCTGCTGCACACGCCAAACACGTTCATCCGTACGCCCTTGCCCGGCGCTGTGTGTGTCGATTTTGTGGTTCATGCTGCGCCGAAATTGGGCGCGCGGTTCACGCAGATGACGGCGGAATTTGCGGTAGACGGCACTTTGGGGCCTGCACGGGCACAAAGGTTTCTGTACGTGCTCGAAGGAGAACTGGAGCTTACGGCCGGCGGCAAAAAGCAAAAGCTCGCTTCTGGCGGATTTGCATATCTCCCTCAAGAGACGCCGCATACGGTGCGTGCGGTGGTGCCTTCGCGCGCCGCGATTATTGAAAAGCTCTATGAAACGATTGGAGGCGGAGATGACGGTCTGGCCCCGCAGATCGTTGTGGGCGATGAAGCTGCCGTCGAGCCAGTAGCCCTGATGGGCGATGATGCGCTGCGGGTTCGCTCACTGATGCCCGATGGTCCTGCGTACGATTTTGCCGTGAATACCATGACCTACGATCCCGGTGCTGCGCTGGGCATGGTGGAGATTCACGTAATGGAGCACGGCTTGCTGATGCTGGAAGGCGGCGGCATTTATCGGCTCGGCGACTCGTGGTATCCCGTTCAGGCCGGCGATTTCATCTGGATGGCTCCCTTCTGTCCGCAGTGGTTCGGCGCGCTCGGCAAGGTTCCCGCCAAGTACCTCATCTACAAAGATTGGCGCAGACATCCACTCGCGGAATAGCGAAAACCATGGCGATCGCGCTCAAACTCGACCTCGACGCGCTCTTGGCGGAGTTGGCTACGCTCACGCAGATTTCGGAGGCTGAACCGCCCGTGGTGACGCGGGTTGTTTTCAGTGAGGCGGACTTGCGTGCGCGTGCATACGTCAAAGGGCTTTGCCGCAACGCCGGGCTCGAAGTGCGGGAAGACGCCATCGGCAACACATTTGCTCGATGGCCGGGCAGCGATCTGGAAGTGGCTCCAGTCGGAACGGGCTCGCACATCGATGCGATTCCCAACGCGGGTTCGTACGACGGCACCGTCGGCGTGCTGGGCGGGTTGGAGGCGATTCGCGCCTTGCAGCGCGCCGGCTTTTCTCCACGGCGGTCGATCGAGCTCGTGATCTTTACTGCTGAGGAGCCGACTCGTTTCGGCATTGGCTGCCTGGGCAGCCGCATGATGGGCCATGTGCTTGCGCCGGCCGCGGCTCTTGCCCTGCGCGACAAGCAGGGCAATGGCTTGGACGAACTGCGTACCCATGCCGGCTTTTCCGGCTCTCTCGAATCCGTGGAGCTGCCTGCAGGGCGCTTCCATCAGTTTGTCGAGCTGCACATCGAGCAGGGTCCGCTGCTGGAGCAGGAGGGAATCGATCTTGGCCTGGTGACGGCAATCGCTGCGCCGGCCAGTTTGCGCATCCACATCGAGGGCGAAGGCGGACATGCCGGCGGCATGCTCATGCCCGGGCGCAAAGACGCACTGGCAGCAGCCGCGGAACTGATTCTCGCCCTCGAGTCGGCAGCAAAATCTAGCGGCGCTATCGATACCGTGGCCACCGTTGGCGTTTGCGAAGTATTTCCCGGCGCGGTCAACAGCATCCCTTCGCGCGTGCGCCTGGAGACCGACATCCGCGATACCGACGGCGCGCGTCGCGACCGTGTCATCGATGCGCTTCACAACGCATGCGCCGAAGTTTCCGCGCGACGTGGTGTGACCATCACAACCGATCTGGTAAACGCTGACCCGCCCGCGGCCTGCGACCCTGCGATTCTCGCCGCGATGGAAGAATCTGCAGCGGAGGCCGGCAAAAAATCGAAGCGCATGGTGAGCCGCGCCTACCACGATTCGCTTTTTATGGCGCGCATTGCGCCCATCGCCATGCTGTTCATTCCCTGTCGCGGCGGAGTCAGTCACCGGCCTGACGAATATGCGTCGCCGGAGTGGATTGCGGGTGGCGTGGATGTGTTGGCCAGGACTTTGGCTCGTTTGTCGGCCTAGAGCACGGCTTACCGGCTGAATCGCTCTTGGAAACTGAGCCGCGCCGTTGTATGCTAGGCCTCAACCCGTACGACGATTCAGGTCTTCCCAATCATGAGCACGAGCGCAAAAAACCGCATCGGCCAAACGCGCATCGTTGGCGCTCCCGTCCTCCGCAAGGAAGGCGTGGACAAACTGCTGGGACGTGCGCGCTACGTGGACGACATTCAGCGCGAAGGCATGTGGCCGGGAGCTACAGTTCGCAGCACCATTCCTCGCGGATTCATAAAGTCGATCGGATTCGATCGGCGCATCAACTGGACTGAATTCACCGTGGTTACGGCCGCAGATATTCCCGGCAAGAATCATGTGCAGCTCATCCACGCGGACCAACCCTGCCTTGCCGACGGCATGGTGAATCACTGCGACGAAGCCATCGTGCTGCTGGCGCATCCTGACAAGCACAAGCTGCGCGACGCTGTGGCCGCGGTGCACATTGAGTATGAGCCGCTGCCCGCCGTCTTCACCATTGAAGAGAGCGAGCGGCAGGAAACAATTGTCTGGGGATCGGACAATTTGCTCAAGAGTTTTCTGCTGGAGAAAGGCGATGTCGACTCAACGTGGGCTCATGCGGCGCGCATCGTTGAAGGCGAGTACCGAACCGGTGCGCAGGAGCATCTATACATTGAGAACAACGGCATGATCGCGGAGTGGAACGATGAAAGCGGCGTAACGGTGTGGGGTTCTCTGCAATGCCCGTACTATGTGCACAAATCACTGCTCGCTGTTTTCGATCTGCCCGAAGATAAGGTCCGTGTGATCCAGACTGAGACCGGCGGCGCGTTCGGCGGCAAAGAGGATTATCCCTCTACGCTCGCTGCCCACGCTGCGTTGCTGGCTATGAAAAGCGGCCATGCCATCAAGATGGTTTACGACCGCATGGAAGATCTGGCCGCGACAACCAAGCGGCATCCATCGCGCGTTCGCCATCGTACAGCGGTCGATCAAGAGGGCAAGCTTCTCGCCATGGATATTGAGGTTGATACCGACGGCGGCGCGTATTCGACACTTTCTTCCACGGTGCTTTCTCGCGCGACGCTGCATTCGCCCGGTCCGTATGTGTGCCCCAACGTGCGCGTCCGCTCACACGCCTGGGCAACCAACACGGTTCCGTACGGAGCCTTTCGTGGATTCGGTGCGCCGCAGGCCATCTTCGCAATCGAGCGGCACATGGACGAGATTGCGGCCGCCATCGGCCTGAACCCGATCGAATTGCGGCGCAGAAACTTTCTTCACGACGGCGACACAACGGCAACCGAGCAAGTGATGCGCGATCCAGTGATTCTCGACAAGCTGCTTGATCGCGCGCTCAGCGAGAGCGATTACTACGCTAAACGCGCGCTGTTTGCGCGGGAGAACCCGCACAGCGCAGTCAAACGCGGGATGGGTGTCGCGGCCTTCTTCCATGGATCCGGATTCACCGGCTCGGGCGAACGGTATTTGAACTCGCTTGCCGGCTTGGACGTCACGCCCGCGGGGAAAGTGCGCGTGCTGGCGGCCAACACCGAATTCGGACAAGGCACAAATACAATTCTCGCCCAGGTTGCCGCAGAGGCCATCGGCCTCGATTATGACGATGTCGTCATGGCCCCGGCTGACACGAATATCGTTCCAAACAGCGGCCCGACGGTTGCATCGCGCACATCCATGGTGGTGGGGCGGCTGATTGAACGCGCTGGGCGGCAGCTTGTTGCGATGCTTCGCGAGCATGCGGAACTCGATGAGCATTTCACGAGCGGCGAATTCTTTGCCGCATGCGAGCGTTATCGCGCAGCGCAGGGCGAGGTCGTCTCGCTGTGCCGTTATGAGGCTCCTCCCAACATCTTCTGGGACGATCAGAAATATCGCGGCGAGGCTTATCCTGCCTTCGCGTGGTCTGTGCAGGTTGCCCAGGTGGCCGTGGACACGGTCACGTATTCAGCCGAGGTGGAAGACTTCTGGTCGGTGCAGGAAGTGGGCCGGGTGCTCAATCCGATTCTCGCCGGCGGACAAATCGAAGGTGGCATCGCGCAAGGGATCGGTTACGCGCTCTACGAGAAAGTAGTCTGGCAAAACGGCCACATGGCCAACAACCAGATGACCAACTACATTATGCCTACGGCAGAAGATGTCCCGCCGATTCACGTTTTCTTCGAGGAAATTCCATTTCAACATGGAGCATTCGGCGCAAAGGGCATCGGCGAATTGCCGCACGACGGTCCGGCGCCCGCAATTCTGAATGCGATAAGAGATGCTACGGGAGTGGGCTTCCACGCGATCCCGCTGCTTCCTGAAGACCTCTTCGTGCAATTGGCTGCTCGCGAAATCGTTGCGGAGGCGGCTGCGTTATGAGCGACCGACACGGCACAATTCGTTTTTGCGTCAACGGCGAAAATCGTGCGGTCCAAGTGCCTCCGATGAGGCGGCTGCTGGATGTGCTGCGCGAGGATCTGCATTTGACCGGAACCAAGGAGGGATGTGGCGAGGGCGAATGCGGTTCGTGCTCAGTACGCATGAATGGCGAGCTGGTGAACAGTTGCCTCGTGCCTGTGCTACAGACCGAAGGGGCCGATATCCAGACCGTCGAAGGGCTCGCGATCAGCGGCGCCCTGCATCCATTGCAGCACGCGTTCTTAGATTGCGGCGGCGCGCAATGCGGCATTTGTACGCCCGGAATGCTGATGGCGGCAACGCAGTTGCTCTCAATTAATCCGCGGCCCAATATGGCCGAGATTCGCGAAGGGCTGGCAGGCAATCTCTGCCGATGCACTGGTTTCAAGCGCATCTTTGACTCGGTGATCGCAGCCGCAGCGGTGAGCCAGGACCATTCGACTGAACAGGCAGCTCATGCGCGGTAACCCGGAAGCGCACGCGATGGTCGCGCCGGGCACTCTTCGCGCTGTCCTGGAGTTGCTTGCGGACGTGCCGGGGGAATGGACGCCGATAGCGGGTGGCACCGAGTTGATGGTGGCTCACGCCGCAGGAAGGCCGTGCGCGGCAAAACTCGTAAGCCTGTGGGGCATTCCGGAACTGCGCTTCATACACTCAATCGCTGGGTACATTTCCATCGGCGCGGGGGCAACGTTTCGCGATCTGCGCGCGCATGTCGGAATTGCAAAACACTTGCCGCTCGTGGCCAAAGCCGCAAGCTGGATCGGCTCCATTGCCAACCAGAGCCGTGCCACCGTCGGCGGCAATCTCGTCAACGGATCGCCGGCCGCCGACTCTTCGCCCGCATTTCTTGTTTACGATGCGGAGATTGAACTCGTTTCCGTGCGCGGCAGCCGCCGCATTCCGTATTCGGACTTTCACACCGGTTACAAGCGCAACGCCATGGCCCCGGATGAATTGCTCTACGCTGTGCATATACCGCTGCGGTTCGCGCGGCACCGGCAGTATCTGCGCAAGGTGGGCACACGGCGTGCGATGGCAATCTCGAAGGTCGCTCTCGCGGCTACGGCGATCTTGGATGAAGGCAGCGTAAGCGAGATTCGTCTTGCTGCGGCCAGCCTTGCAGCATTCCCGGCAAGGCTCTATCAAACCGAAGCGGCACTGCTCGGCAGGTCAATCGACGCGCGGACTATTGAGGCGGCGCGCGAAGCGATGCTTGCCGAGGCAAAGCCCATCGACGACATTCGTTCAACCGCTGAATATCGTCGACGCGTTGGCGTGAATCTGCTGGAGGAGTTTCTGCTGCAATTACGCTTAGAGGCGGGATAAGTGAATGCCGTGCTTTCATCCTGGAACGAAGCAGTTCCGCAAGCGGCTCAGGAGGCTATGATGGCCTGCTGTGGTGCGCGACGGTGGGCCGCGGCGATGGTGGCTCTGCGCCCGCTTAAAAGTGTGGGTGAGTTGAGCACCGCCGCGGATCGCATATGGGGGACAATGGAAAAGGCGGATTGGATGGAGGCGTTCGCCTGCCATCCGCGCATCGGCGAACAAAAAGTCGCACATGCTTCAAGGAAGTCTGCGGCGTGGTCGCGGCAGGAACAATCTTCGGCTGAAACTGCTGCTGAACGCGTGCTGGCTGAGCTGGCCGAGGGCAATGCGCGTTATGAGCAGCGATTCGGGTTTACTTACATTGTTTGCGCCACGGGAAAGAGCGCAGAGGAGATGTTGGCAATTCTGAATCGACGTTTGAGCAGCGATCGCAGCGACGAGTTGCGCGAAGCAGCGGAACAGCAGCGGCAGATTACGCAGATTCGTCTGAGAAAGTGGCTTGTGGAATGAGTGGAATTACAACACACGTGCTTGATGCGGTGATGGGCAAACCGGCGGCGGGGATTTCGGTGCGGTTGGAGAAGCTGGAGAACTCTGCATGGGTCACCGCGAAAGAGAGCGCGACAGATGCGGAGGGACGCTGTCGCGACTTGATCAATGACGCCGTTGCGGGTCTCTATCGGCTCACCTTTTCTACTGGCTCATACCTCGCGGCAAAGGGCCGCAGCAGCATCTATCCGGAGATATCCATTACTTTCAATTGCAACGGCGAGGGGCATTACCATCTTCCGCTTTTGTTGAGCGATAACAGTTACACAACCTATCGAGGAAGCTGACACGATGGCAAGACTTGGTGACAATCGCTACGGAAAATCGCGCGTGCGCCTGTCGCGCATTGTGCGCCATGGAGACCGGCACGAATTCAACGAGTGGACAGTGCGGGTGCTTCTCGAAGGCGACTTTGAGACCAGCTTCACGGACGCCGACAACAGCAAGATTCTGCCCACCGACACGATGAAAAACACTGTCTATTCGAGGGCACGCGCATCGAGCGCGACAACCATCGAAGGATTTGCGATGGAACTGGGCGATTATCTGCTGACCAACAACGCCCAAGTGAGCGGCGTCTGCATAGAGATTGAAGAGAAAGCCTGGGAGCGGCTTGTGTTGGATGGCGCGCCGGAAGCCACCACTTTCAAACTTGGAGGCGCCGAGGTGCATACCGTGCGCGCCGTTCGCGACCAGGGGCGCGGGTGGTCGATCACTTCAGGCGTCGATGGACTGGTGATTCTGAAAACCACCAAGTCCGCATTCACTGGCTACATCAAGGACCGGCTTACCACGCTCAAGCCGGTTACGGATCGAATCTTCGGTACGAGCGCCACAGTCACCTGGCCTTACGAGGAAGGCGCGGCGCCTGATTACGCGGAGGTTCGGACGCGCGTGATCGGCGCGCTGCTCAAGGAGTTTGCCGCGCATGACAGCATGAGCGTGCAGCACACACTCTTCGACATGGGCAAGGCCGCGCTGGCAGCGGCGCCGGAGATTGCGCAGATTACGCTCACCATGCCCAACCTGCACCACCTGCCGGCGGATCTGAGTCCATTCGGACAGGACAATCCGAATCACATCTTTGTTCCTATCGACGAGCCGCACGGGTATATTGAGGCGACCATACAGCGGTGAAGTCTATCCAAGCAGGTTGAGATCCGCGGGTTCATCGATGTCAGCTTCGCCGCCTGAAAAAGGCACTTCGATGAGGCGGCAAGGTGGCTTGACCAGCAACGCGCGAGCACCCTTGTCTCCGCTGAGGGCGCGAAGGTGAGCGAAGACGATGCGCGGAAATACAGCGGGAATGCCAAGTGCGCCTGCGTAGGCTGAAGCCACAATCACAGGGTCGCTCAGGGCCGCAAAGGCATCCATCAGGGCACGCAAGTATTCGACGGTAAGCCGGGGCTGATCGCAAGTGAGGACGAGTGCCCCAGCGGCATCCGGCGCGTGTTTTTCCAGTGCATCGAGACCAGCATGAATCGATGCGGAGATGCCTTGCTCCCAGCGGTCGTTGATCACTGGAATTGCATCGCGCATGGGGACGGACTGAAGAATTCGCTGTTGCTCTGCGCCGAGGACCGCGAAGACTGGAGCCGCTCCGGCTTCGCTCGATGATCGAAGCACGCGCTGCAGCAGTGTTTCGCCGCCAAGCAGGAGCAACTGTTTCGGCTGGCCGAGACGACGGCTCGCTCCCGCAGCAAGAACGATAGCAGCAACAGTGGAATTCACGGTTGGCCTTCTGTGTCTGGTTGTAAAACGATCAACAAAACCAGACCTACTACGGCGAACATGCGGAAGGCTTCTTCCTGGCCGGTCCAGATATGCGATTGCCACATGAGGAACCATTCGCCGCCCACGCAAAGAAAGGCGACCAGCCACATCAGCAGCGAAAGAGTCAGCGCCATAATAGCCACGCGCTTGTCGGCGTTGAAGGCGACTGACCCAAGCCGCAAACTGCGGACAAGGCAAATCACTCCCCACCACAGCAGGATAGTTGTTGCAATCTCCCACGCGATGATTCCGATGTAAAAGGCGAGATGGATCGCCGGCGACGTGAGCGCGCGCCATAAGGCATGATTTCCGGGGTAAGTCGAATCCATCGAAAGCACATGGCGGACAAACTGGTAATTCGAGTCGAAGTCAGTTAGGTTATTGAACACAACCAGCGCATGGAACAAGGCTATTCCTGCAACAAGCAATAGTTTTGCGGCACGCGTGATCATTGCTTCCTCCCGGCCGGTGCGAATGTCTTGAAGTAAGCCGTCAATGCGTCCAGCGTTGCATCGTCGTAGCTGGTGTGAGCGGGCATGGTTGCCTTTGGATTTGATGAAGTGGGGTTTCGGATCGTCTGGCGAAAGCGATGGCCATCCTGCGCGGCATCCTTGGCCAGTTGCAGCCATGCACGGCCGGCCTTTTTGCCACCTTCGGAACCCGCGTTGTGGCAGCGGAAACAGTCCTGCCGCGCAATCACGTAGCCTTGTTCAACAGGGGTGTTCTCGGGCCAATTGCCAGGCGGTTTGATTGCGCCAAAGACTATCGATTCCGTGCGGAACTCAACGCGAATGACGCCATAGGGAATCTGCGGCTCATCTTCATGCGAAAGCACATTGAATGCAGGCTTGAAGAAGGGATGGGATATGAGATAAGGGCCCGGATTTCCGCCTACACGCAAGGCCGGCCATTGGTCATGGAGCTTGCCGTTGATGCGTAAGACCAAAAGCGGATGATGCGCCGCCAAATAGTTGTGCGGATAGTTGGCGCGATAGGCGTCATCGCAGATGGCCACAATCAGAGGGTCCGCTGACGTACTCCCGATCAGATGCACGAGCAGATCCAGAGATACACCGCTGATTGTCGTTCCCGCCGGAAGATTCGAGTCGTCGGTTACGGTATAGCTCTCCTGCGGCAAGCGCAGCAGATCCTCATAGCGAACGAATCGCGTGGTGCTTGCGGGCACGCCTGGGAGCTCGCCGCCAAGTTCGAGATCGTCTGCGGAGAAGCGCTCCGCATGCAGAATGCTTTGGGAGTCAGTAACCGGCAACGCAGCGAGCGCGGCGCATGCCAGCAACAGCGAAAAAGTTCGCATCATGGCCTCATGCTAACTCGACCGGAAACGAAGACCAAAGAAAATCTTCCACTAAGCGTGCTAAATTCAAATGCAAATGGACACTCCGATTTCACCCGAGCAGAATCTGGCCGCACTGGGGTACACGCTACCTGCGCCTCCGTCTCCGGGCGGCAACTACGTTTCCTCCAAGCAGGTAGGTAGCATTGTTTATCTTTCCGGAGTCATTTCAACGGGGCCAGGAGGCATCATTACCGGGACCGCGGGCCTGGACCGCTCCATCGAAGACGGATACGCGGCGGCGAGGGCGTGCGCGCTCATGCAATTGGCGGTGCTAAAGCGCGACCTGGGCGCGCTCGATCGGGTGGCTGAAGTGTTGACGGTGAATGGCTATGTCAACGCCGCTGCCGGATTCGCGGACTCACCAGCGATCATCAACGGCGCTTCCGATCTGCTGGTTGAGGTGTTTGGCGAGGCAGGCCGCCACGTGCGCGCTGCTGTTGGCTTGAATGCACTGCCGCGAAACGCCTTGGTCGAATTGCAAATGATCGTGAGGGTGAAGGAATCATGACGGAACACGTTCTCTCCGCCGAACCAACCCACTCCGTGTGGGACCGCTTGTTGAATCCGAGGTTGCGTATCGCGCCTGGCGATGAGATTGCCTTTGAATGTGTTGACGCGAGCGGCGGCCAGGTGCATCCGGGCATGACGACCGCGGAGTTCCTCACAATTGACCGCTCGCGCATCCACGCGCTCACGGGGCCAGTTTGGATCGAGGGAGCTGAACCGGGCGATGTTCTTCAGATCGATGTGCTTTCCACGCGTCATGCAGGATGGGGTTGGTCCAGCGTGATCGAGGGTCTCGGCTTTCTGAAGGACCGCTTCCGCGAGCCGTATCTTTTTCATTGGCAGCTTGACGGCGAATCGACTGCGTCTCTCGCTCCCGGAGTTGTGCCGGTGCGGCCGTTCCTGGGGGTCATGGGTGTGGCTCGCGCGGAATCGGGCGCTTTTCGCACGCGGCCGCCGGGCCCATTCGGCGGAAACCTCGATGTGCGCGAACTTTGTGCAGGATCGCGGCTCTACCTGCCTGTGTTCAATCATGGCGCGCTCTTCAGCTGCGGAGACGGTCACGCGGCACAGGGCGACGGCGAGGTGTGCATCAACGGCATCGAGTGCCCGCTTGACGTTACTTTGCGTTTCCATCTGCACAAGCAGCAACCCCTCTCCGGCCCCCTTGTCGAGGCGAGTGAGGCTGCGGCTGCTGATTCGCAGGCTGAAGCCTGGGTGGTTGTGGAGACAGGGACGGACCTGGCCGACACGGCGCGCACCGCGACCAGCCGCATGGTGGACCTGCTGGTCAGCCGCTGGAGATTCTCAGAGATCCATGCCTACATTTTGTGCAGCGTGGCTCTCAAGCTTCGCCTCAGCCAGGTGGTCAACGAGCCGGTTTACACGGTGAGCGCAGCGCTGAGCAAGCAGATAC
>Ga0302320_10010400_pt1 | contig 19831 bp, 21 predicted proteins | sample Bog_T0_3_FD_202130 | JGI IMG/M metagenome (GOLD analysis project Ga0302320, IMG submission 202130) | Peat permafrost microbial communities from Stordalen Mire near Abisko, Sweden - Bog_T0_3 | ecosystem: Environmental > Terrestrial > Soil > Wetlands > Peat | place: Sweden: Abisko, Stordalen Mire... | reverse complement strand
GACGGGTTTCTCTCCGCGCGCGGCAGCGCGCTGTAGCCCTGGGCCGGTGGCCCAGGCGGGGGTAATCGCCGTAACCGAATGGCGACACTAACACTTACTCCGCCTAACCGGATTGCGCGTACCACTCGACTGTCTTGCGGACGGCTGTCGGGAAATCGATCCACGGTCTTAGTGACAATTCCGACTCCGCGCGGGCAACGGCCGGGACGTAACGCAACGGGGCCGCGCCGGGCGTGGGCTTGCCGGCGACCTCAATGGGGATGTCGCCCGGAAAACTGGAGGCAACGGCTTTTGCCACCTCAAGGATGGATACCTCGGCCCCAGAGCCGACATTGTACGGCCTGACGGCGGCGCCTTTGAACAACATCGTCCAGAGCCAGATGGCCAGGTCCGCCGCGTAAAGGTAGGAACGCAACGACGTGCCGTCGCCGGCGATCTTGATGGGACCCCCGCGCAGGGCGTCCCGGATGAAGTTGCCGACGGCAAACTGCCCGTCGAGCGGGAGAAACGGGCCGGCGAAGGCGAAGCACCGGGCGATGACCGGCTCAAGGGCGGGATGGCGGGCGTGCCAGGCGGCGCATAGCGACTCGGCCGCGCGTTTACCCTCGCCGTACGCGCTCGCGGGCCGGGTGCAATCGGGCGCCCCGCTGTAATTTTCGGAAACGTGGGTAATATCCGGCGGCTGCGGCCCATAGACAGCGCCGGAACTGGCCAACAGGATGCGCTCGGCGCCGGCGCCCAGGGCGAACTCGAGCACGGCGCGGGTTCCCTCGACAATTGTGTCGAACGTGCCGAGAAAATCATTCGAACCGGGTTCGGCAGCGGCGTGGATGATGTAAGAGTATTTTTCGGAGCGCCCGCACTCCAGGCTGCGGACATCGCCACGGATAAAGCGGATATGGGGGTGGGCGGCCAGAGCAGGCGCCCTGGCGGCGAAGGCGGCGGGATTGCGCGTGAGGACAGTCATGCGCGCGCCGAGACCAAGCCGCCCGTTGGTGAACGCAAAGCTCTCGAGAATCCACCGGCCAAAAAAACCGGTGCCGCCAGTGACGAAGATGTTCCTCCCGCGCATCGGCTCCCAAAGGCCGGAGGTGTGGGCAAGGATGTGCTCGAGGTCGGCTTCGGGAACGGACGGCATCAGCTTTTCCGGGCGAAGCCGGAGATGGTCTCGATGATGAAATCGAGCATGGGCCGGGTGAGGCCCGGGTAGACTCCGATGAAGATCGATTCGTTCATGATCCGGTCCGCGCCCGGATTTTCGCCCAGGATGCGCAGCGCCTGCGGCCGATCGTGGCGCAACTGCACCAGCGCGGGCTGGCGCAGCAGGTTGCCGCCGAAGAGCATGCGGTTGCCGATCTTTTTCTCGTCAAGATGGCGGGCCAGATCGGTGCGGCTGAACGGGCCCCCTGCCCGCACGAGCAGCATGAAGCCGAACCACGAGGGCGAGCACCGGGGTCCGCTCTCGCTTTCCCAGATGAACCCCTCGGGGGACCACCCCCTGGCATGGGTGGGAAGGTGGAAGTCGAAGCACTCGCCGAGGTGGGCGAGGCCGCGCCGAAGGTATTCCCAATTGTCCCGCCGGGCCTGGCTGAAGCGGTCGAGCTTCTTGAGCTGCTGCCGTCCGATGGCCGCCTGGATGTCGAGCGGCTTCAGATTGTAGCCGAGGTGCGAGTAGATGTACTTGTGATCGTAACCCTCGGGCAGCTCGCCAAGCTGCCAGCCGAAGCGCTTCCCGCAGGTGTTGTCCTTGCCGCTTGCGCACCAGCAGTCGCGGCCCCAATCCCGAAAGCTCTCGACCAGAACCTTGAGCCGCATATCGCGCACAACGTTGACCGCGCCGCCTTCGCCCAGCGTGAGATGATGCGGCGGGTAGAAGGACTGCGTCGAAAGATCGCCGAACGTGCCTGTGGGGTACGCGACCGGCTGCCCATTCCCGGCAAGCGGCTTGCGAAAACGCAGCGGCTCCTCGTGCCCGGCGGAGAAGGTGTAAGTCGAGCCGAGCGAGTCGCAATTGTCCTCGATGAGCCAGAGATCGTGCTGCCGGCAGAAGGCCACGATGCTCTCGAGGTCGAACGGATTGCCCAGCGTGTGGGCCATCATCACCGCTTTGGTCCGCCCGGGGACGTAAGCGTCCTCGAGCCGGTCGAGGCTGGCGTTGAGAGTGAGCGGATTGTTATCGAGGAAAACGGGCACCGCGCCGCATTGGATAATCGGGGCGACAGTAGTGGGAAAACCGGCGGCGCAAGTGATGACCTCGTCGCCCGGGCCGATTGCGCGGTCGCCGAGCTTGTGGCTGGTGAGCGCGGAAAAGGCGACGAGATTGGCCGACGAGCCGGAGTTGACGAGAATCGACCGCTTGACGCCCAGCACCGATGCAAGCTCGTGCTCGAACCCGTCGCCCTCCGGCCCAAGCGTGAGCCAGAAGTCGAGCGTCGACGCGATGGCGGCGGCCACTTCGTCGGAATCGAAAGTGCGTCCCGCGTACGGGACCGTGGTGACGCCGGGCTCGAAGGGGGCGTGGGCAGGGTCCCAGCCGGGAAGGTTCGAACGGTGGGCTTGCGCGGAGAAATCGCGCGCGAGGCGGACGATCTGTGACTTGAGGTCTTCTGTCATGGACGGGGTGGACGTTGTAGACGGCGTGGACTGCGCTCAGCCGTCTATGTTGTCTATGTCGTCCATTCTGTCCACCCTTTCAAACGACCCCTGCCCATGACACCCCGGCGGCACGGGCCGCGGCGGTATACTCCGCGATCTGTGCCTGCGTCAGCGCCAGGGCCGCCTGCGATTGCCCGGCCCGCGTGTACCACTCCGTTGTACGCGCGATGGTCTCTTCAAAATCCCAGACAGGGCGCCACCCCAGGAGGTGAAACGCCTTATCGATCGAAAGGTTGAGCAGCGATGCCTCGTGCGGCGCGCGTGGATCCGAGCGGTCTTCCCATCGTCCGGCCCGGTGCTTGAGGATTTCCGCCACAAGGTGCGCGACCGTCCGGTTCGACTCGAGCCGGGGACCGAAGTTGAACGCTTCCCGGAATCGAAGCGCGTCCGGCGGGCATGGCCCGGCAAAGCTCGAATCCGCCAGCACGGCGCCGAGCCAAAGGTAGCCCCCGAGCGGCTCGAGGACGTGCTGCCACGGCCGGGTCGCCGTCTTGTTCCGAACCGGAATGGTCTCGCCCCGGTCCAGCGCGCGCATGGCATCGGGCACGATGCGGTCGAGCGCCCAATCGCCCCCGCCGATGACATTGCCGGCCCGCGCCGTGGCGATCTTCACCGGCCCGCCGAGGAAAAACGAGCGCCGCCACGCCGCGACGGCAATCTCGGCCGCGGCCTTGCTCGAACTATACGGATCGTACCCGCCAAGCGGGTCCACCTCGCGGTAGGCGTAAAGCCACTCGCGATTCTCGTAGCACTTGTCCGTCGTGATGAAGAGCGCGGCACAAGGTTGATCCAGAAGCCGCAGCCCCTCGAGCACCTGGATGGTGCCCAGGACGTTGGTCTCCCATGTCTCGACGGGCTGCTGGTAGGAGAGGCGCACCAGCGGCTGAGCCGCGAGATGGAATAGGAAATCCGGCCGGAATTCGCGAATGATCGCCGCGGCCGCGCCCGACCGGCGGATATCCTCGAGGTGGTGGTCCAGGCGCGTTTCGAGCCCAAGCTGCCCGAAGAGCGACGGCTCGGTATTAGGAGCCAGCCCGATGCCCGAAACCGACGCGCCAAGACCGAGCAGCCACTCGCACAGCCAGGCCCCCTTGAAACCCGTATGCCCGGTTACGAGCACACGCCGTCCACGAAAGACTCCGCCGAAAGGCTCGGGACTGGAAGAACTGCCGGCCATAACGGGTTACCAGACTTTCCAGGGAGCGTTGCCCTTGTCCCAGAGCGCATTCAGGAACATAAGCTCCTGGAAAGTGTCCATCGGCTGCCAGAAACCGGTGTGCCGGAACGCGGCCACCTGGCCCTCGGATGTCAGCCGGCGCATCGGCTCCTGCTCGAACATCATGCCGGGATCATCCGGCAGGTATTCGAAGATACGACGCTTGCAGACCATGTAGCCGCCGTTGATGTACCCCCCCTCGGTCTGCGGCTTCTCGTTGAAACCGGACACCAGACCGGCCGCGTCGAGCCCGAGCTCGCCGAACCGGCCTGGGGGATGCACGGCGGTCAGCGTACAAATCCGCCCGGCCTTTTCGTGGCACTGGATCGAGGCGTCGATGTCGATATCGCTGACGCCGTCGCCGTAGGTGAGGAGAAACTCGCTGTCATCGCCCAGGTATTTCTCGATCAGCCGGATACGGTAGCCGGTCATCGAGTTCTCCCCGGTATCGGCAAGCGTGACCGTCCAATCTTCCTCCTCGTGCCTGCTGTGGAAGCGCACTTCCGCCCGCCGGCCGAGGCGCAGCGTGGCGTCGCAGGTGTTCCAGAGGTAATTGCGAAAGTATTCCCTGATCATATCGCCCTTGTAGCCGAGGCAGAGGATGAAGTCCTTGTGCCCGTAATGGGCGTAGGTCTTCATGATGTGCCAAAGAATGGGCCGCTTGCCGATGGGCAGCATCGGTTTGGGTCGGAACTCGGTTTCTTCGCGCAGGCGTGTCCCGCGCCCGCCGCAGAGGATGACGACTTTCATGGAGGAACGGGAGTATGCGGTGAGAATTTTATCGGGCAAGGAATTCCCGCCGGGATTGCAAAACAGAGTTCCTCCAGTTAGGACAACCGGCCAATGCGCCCCACGAAAATGCACATCGCCTTTCTCGGCACCCGGGGAGTGCCGGCGAACTACAGCGGGTTCGAGACTTTTGTCGAAGAGCTCGGGGCGCGGCTGGTGGAACGCGGCCACCAGGTGACGGTTTTCAACCGCTACCCATTCGTGCCGCTGCCGAACAACGAATACCGGGGGATGCGGATCGTCCGGCTGCGCACCATCCAGCGGAAGTCGCTCGATACGCTCGCCCACACCTTCCTCTCCTGCCTCCTGCTGCCGTTCGTGCGGCCGGACATCGTTTACATCTGCGGCGTGGGAAACTCGATTTTCTGCGCAATCGTCAGGCTGCTGGGCATTCCGGTGGTGATCAACGTGGACGGCGAGGATTGGGCGCGCAAGAAGTGGAGCGGCTTCGCCGTAAAATGGCTCAAGGCGAGCGAAGCCTGGGCCAGCCGCCTGGCGAGCGTGGTCATCGCCGACGCAAAAGTCATCCAGGAGCGATACCGGCGCGTTTTCCACCGCGAGACCCGGCTCATCCCGTACGGGGCCAATGTGCGTCTCGAGGAAGCCGGCATCAATACCCTCGACAGGCATGGCCTCAAGCCACGCGGCTACGTGCTCTTCGTGGGCCGCCTGGTGCCGGAGAACCGCGCCGAACTGCTGATCGAGGCCTTTCGCGCCGTGCCGCGAACCACGGGTATCAAGCTCGCCATCGTAGGCGATGCGCCCTACAGCGACCTATATAAGAAACAACTGGTTGCGCTGGCCGACGACCGAGTGATCTTCACCGGTTACGCCTTCAAGGAGGCCTACCGCGAACTAAGCAGGCATTGCCTTTTTTACGTGCTGGCCTCCGGCGTCGAGGGCACGCGCCCGGTGCTCCTGGACCAGATGGGTTTTGGCAATTGCGTGTTGGTCAGGGATTCCGCCGCGAACTCCGACGTGGTGGCCGACGCCGGGGTGAAATTCGAGAACGCGCGCGAGCGGGAGTCCCTGGCCGAAAAGCTCAACTACCTGATCGAGCACCCCGACGTAATCGAGGAGTACCGCGGCAAAGCCGTAACGAGGGTTAAAGAAGCCTTCAGTTGGGAAAAGGTCACAGACGAGTACGAGGCCCTGTTCCGCAGCCTGGCGGCCGTCTGATAACAAATCAGGCAATAATATGGACGAGATGGACTGGGTGGACGGGATCGCGAGGGGCCGGGTCCAGTCAATAGCTGGAATTGGTATGAGAGGTCACCTGGCTACGTGAAATTATACTTCAAAATGCAGATCAGCGCTCTTACGCCGTCGCGCCAGTTGATCTTTTTTCCGTCGGCGTACGTGCGGCCATAGTACGAGATGGGAACTTCGTAAATGCGGACCCCGGCGCGGGCGACCTTGGCGGTAATCTCCGGCTCGAACCCGAACCGGTCCTCCTGGATGCGGATCGACTGGATGATCTCGCGCCTGAACACTTTGTAACACGTCTCCATATCCGAAATGTTCAGGTTCGTGGCCATGTTCGAGACCAACGTGAGGAACTGATTTCCGAGGTAGTGCCAGTAATAGAGCACCCGCCGCGCGCCGCCCCCCAGGAACCTCGAGCCGAACACAACATCCGCGCGCCCGTGGAGGATGGGCTGGATGAGCACGGGATACTCCGTCGGATCGTATTCGAGATCGGCGTCCTGGATAACGACCAGATCGGCCGTGGCCCTCGAGATGCCGGTGCGGAGCGCGGCGCCCTTTCCCTGGTTGGCCTCATGGCGAATTGTCTTCACACGCTTGTCGGCGTCAAAGCCCCCGAGCGCCTCCCAGGTGCCGTCGGTCGAGGCGTCGTCCACTATGATGAGTTCCGCCACACACGGCTGCGCCAGCACGGTGCGTACAATCTCCGCCACCGTCTTCACCTCGTTGTAAACGGGCATGATGACCGAGACACAGGGAGAGACGGGGGAGAGAGGATCGGACATGGGAGCGAAGGAAAAAATTCGAAATGCAAAATTCGAGCTTTCCTCCTCCTCCTATTTGACCACGCCGAACTCCGCCCTCCGATTCTTCGCCCACGCCCCTTCGTTGGAACCCGGATCCGCGGGCATCTCCGCGCCGAAGCTGACGGTCTGGATTTTCCCGGCGTCGGCGCCGTGGTGCAGGAGGTAATCGCGCACCGCTTCCGCCCGGCTCTCGCCCAACCCGCGGTTGTACTCGGGAGTGCCTCGCTCGTCGGTGAAGCCGGCGATGATAATCGTGTTCGGATTGCCCTGCATAAACTGCGCGACGGCCTGCAGGGTCCCCTCGTCCGCTGAGTCGATCGCATACGAATCGAACGCGAAGTGCACCGGCGGGAACTGGTGCTTGTCCACGTTATCGCTCATGAAGTTGACGCCTTCCTGGCGCTCGGGCAGCGGTGTGCCGCCGACGGTGTCCCGGTCGGAGCCGGAGCCTGCGTCGCCGGCCCCTTTTTTCTTGAAGAGCGCGCAGGAGGCCAGCAGCAGAATGCAGGAGAGAACGATGGTGGAGCGAACGAGTTTGAGAGTCATGACGGATTGCGTTGGATGTTATGGCGGAAATTTTGGAATTCGAAAACTCGAGTATGAACGTTCACGTTTAAGTGCAAGAGGAGTTTCTGTTTTAACCGCAGATTCACGCAGATTACCGCAGATTTTTTGGAAAATCTCAGATTTCAGGCTTATAAAATCTGTGAAAATCTGCGTGAATCTGCGGTTAAATACTCCCGTACCGTATGTTTTGGCGTTAATTTGGCAGTGTGACGCGTGCCTACCGCGACCAAGTCGGCTCAGTCGCCCGGCCCAGGCCGCTGACAATCGCCTTCTTCCGTCCGGTTTGGGCGTCCATCAGGTAAAGCACTCCGCCGTCGGAGAAGATCAGATGGCGCGAATCCGGGCCCCACACGGGGCGCTCGCCGGTGCCGACGACGCGCGTGCCTCCGCCGCGCAGGTCCATGACCGCCACGGAGAAGGACCCTCCCTGGCGCACGTTGAAGGCGATCTTGCCGCCATCGGGCGACCAATCGGGCTCCGTGCAATAGTTGTAGCCGGTCGAGAGCTGCTCCCCAGAGCCGCCGGAGGCGGAGATGCGGTAGAGCTGCGGGCCGCCGTGGTCGTCGTAGGAGTAAATGATCTGATCGCCGTTGGGAGACCAGGTGGGCGAGGATTCGATGCCGGGCGTGTGCGTGAGCCGATGGGCGCCGCCGTTGAGGCCGCACACGTAAAGCTCGGGATTGCCGTCCTTGCTGAGCGTGCAGGCGATGCGGTCGTCGTTGGGCGAAAATGCCGGGCCGGAGTTGGTGCCGGGGTATTTGACGATGCGGTCGCGCGAGCCGGACGAAAGGTTGACCAGGTAGATATCGGCGTAGCCGGCCTTGTAGCCGGTGTAGGCGAGCAGCCGCCCATCCGGCGAGAGGCTCGGGCCGACGGAGATGGAATTGTCATGGGTAAGCTGCTTGATGCCAGAGCCGTCGTAATCGGCCAGGTAAATCTCCTTGCGGCCCGTCCGCGTGGCACAGAAGGCGATGCGCGAGCCGGCGATGCCGCGATTGCCGGTGAGGGTCTGGACGATGTCGTTCGCGAAAGCGTGGGCGCGCGCACGGGCATCGCCATTGTAAGTGCCGGCGACCGCGGCCCGGCCGCTGTGATCGCTCACTTTGCCATCGAGTTGTGAGCCGCTCGACACCCCCCCGGCGATGAGCCCGGCGCTTCCGGGGCTGCCGAGCGTGAAGTAGCCGGAGGCCGCGAGGTCGGCCTCGAGGATTTTCGAAATGACGGGGCCATCGGCGCCCGAGATGGGCTGGACAGCGATGGCGATCATGTCGCTCTTGCTAATGGTGATGACGGGCGCCTCCGCCGCGCGAGCGGTGGAAAAGGCGATGAGGCAGATGCCGAGGATGAGGGCGGTGTGGGATTTGATCATTGGGATTGCTGGCTGAGTTCGAAATTGATTTTGACCTCGTAGGGGCCTCCGTCGCCGAGGCCCTGCGGGAGGGGATCGACCTGGGTGACGCGGCGGGCGGCTTCCATTACGGACTGGTCCATCACGTCATTACCCGAGGATGAGGCAAGCGACACGTCGGAAATAGTGCCATCTTTTTCAATCCGAATCTTGACGATGGCCGAAAATTTCGAGGTCGAGGTGACAATCGACGTGGGCTGATCCCAACGGCTGTAGAAGCGGTCGTGCAGCATCGAGTTGTACCAGCCGAAATCGCTCTCGGTCGCCCCGCCGCCTGCATGGCCCGCCCCGCCGCGGTGGCCGCCGCCGGTACCGGACGCCGTACCGGCTTCGCCATCACCGCCGCCGGTGGCGTGGCCGCTCGCTTTCTTGAACGCGGCCTTGGCGGCTTTCGAGCCGGCGTCATCGTCTCCGTCCTCTGATGCGGGGCTCTTGTGAGCGGAGGCGTGAGGAGAGGACTTGGCAGCGGCCTTGTGCTTCCTGGGGCTGGCCGAGGGCCGCGGCGTGTCGTCGTCATCGTCCTGATCCTCGGACGCGGGCGTCTGGTGGACTTTCGGTTTGTGCTTCTTCGGCGAAACCGAGGGCTTGGGTTTAGGCTTTGGCTTGGGAGTGGCCTTGGGCGTCGGCCTCGGAGTGGGCGTCACCGTCGGTTCGGGCGTGGGCGTGCGCAAAATTGCCAGCGGCGTCGGAGCGGGAATGACAATCGCGCTCGGTGGGGCGCTCTCCTGCGCCGCGGGGGCGGCCATGCGGTCCGGCTCCGGCGTGGGAGTGGGCATCTCGTCCTCCGCCGGCGTCTCCTCCTCGGCGGCGGCGGCAGCAGCGGGGCTGGCCTCCGCTTGCTGGCCGCCAACCGGAAGGCCGCCGCCGTCCAGCCACGCGACGTTTTCGCCAGACCGCGATTGATTTTTCAAAATGGAAAAAAGCCACAGCCCCCCGATGACGGCCAGGTGCACGGCCGCGATGATGATCACGTTCCGCCGGAACGTGCCGCGCTCCTCCGGGCCTGCGTTCATTCGTTCTCCGGGTTCGTGACGACGCCCACTTTGGTTATCCCCGCACGGCGGATCGCGTCGAGCACGTCGACCAGCTTCTGCACTGACAGCTCGCGATGCGAGCGCACGACGATGGCGATTTCCGGTTGGAGGGCATGCTTGTCGGAGAGAAGGGATGTGAGTTGGTCGAGGGAAACCTGCTGGCTATTCAATGCAACCACGTCGTCCTTCGACAGCGACACCGTCTGGACCAGCGCCGGGTTGACCGCATCGGCCGCCGCCTTGCTCGAGGGCAGCACGATCCCGGTGCTCTTGTCCATGAGCGGCGTCGTGATGATGAAAATGATCAGCAGCACGAACGCGAGATCGAGCAACGGGGTCACGTTGATCTCCGAGAGCGTCTGGAATGAGTGCTTTTGCGAGTAGCGGCGCATCACTTTGGGATCACCGGCGCGAGCCCGCCCGCGTGCCGTGATCGACGTAGCGGTGGGCCAGCTCGCTCGAGAGCTCCGCGGCGAAGTTGTCCATATCCACGGTCATCGCGCGGATGCTGGTAACCAGGAAATTGTAGCCGAACATGGCCGGGATGGCCACGAGCAGGCCGGTCACGGTGGTGATGAGCGCGGCGGAGACACCGGGCGCCATCGCCGCCAGGTTGGCCGATCCGGCCGCGGCCACATCGCCAAAGGTGTCCATCACTCCCCAAACCGTCCCGAGCAGCCCCAGAAAGGGCGCCCCGCTGACGGCGGTCGCCAGCAGGATCATCTGCGACTCGAGCCGCAGCGAGCTTTCCCCCACCGCCCTCTCCATCGCGGAATCCACGGCGCGCATCTGCGTCGCAGAGATGGGCGACGCCGTCTCGAGCCGGGCGCGGAAGGTCTCGTCCAGTTCCGGCGACCCGAGCAGGTGGAAGGTCAGCTCCTCGCACCCGGCCAGGTAGACGTCATAGAGCGGGGTTCCATCGAACCGAGCGCCCTGGGTGTAAAGCCGAAGCGGCTGGCGATCCGCCCGGAAATGATTGCGGAAGTTGATGGCCTGTCGCTGCGCGATCCGGATCACGCGCAGCTTTGTCCACATGACCGACCACGAGAAAATCGAAAAGATAAACAGCGTTACCAGGACAGCCTTGCCCGGGACCGTCGAGTGATTGAGGGCGAAGATGAGCCCGGCGGCGAGAACGGGCGCTGGGAAAAAGGAAAATGCCATACTGGCGAATTGAGGTTAGTTATCGGGGTTGGGCCGTCGATTCGCAACCTGTAACAAAATGAAGATCAATTTGAAAAACCTCGCGCTGAGCCTCCTCGCGCTCGCCGTCCCGCTCCATGCGCAGGAAAACCCCTACGATGTGCTGGGAAAAACGCTCATGCCCATTGCCAACGTCTTCGCGCCGGACGCCTCCGGGCAGCCCGCGCCGCATGCGCTGGTGCTCGATGCGCACCTCTCGGCTGCCAGCAAATTGCCGCCGGAGATGCAAGGCCAGGCCGTGCACGTGGCCCTCATGACACCTGACGCCGTGCTGATCCAGGCTCCCATCGCCGGCGAAATCCTTACGGTCTGCCGCGACGGTGATTCCCTCTGGGCCACGCCGGGATCGAAAATCCAAAATCTCCTCGATCAAGCCGCCACCAATCTCTCGGAGAAGAAAAAAAAGAAACAACTCAAGGTCGAGGAGAAGGTCATGGGACCGCTCGAACTCCCTGTGCCGCAGAAGGAGCTGGTTTTTCTGCCGATCCTCTTCCAGGTCGAGGACGCGGGAAACGAAGCTGTCGCAGGCGCGCCATGCCGGATGCTGGATGTCCAGTTGATGCCGCAGCTTGCGCAGAAGCTGCACGCCGAGGATTGGACCGCGCGACTCTGGGTGGACGCCGATTACGGCCTCCGACGCATCGCTCTCAAAGGGCCGAAGTGGAGCGGGACGGTCGAGATCGACAAGCTCGCGTTTCCCAGGGAGCTGCCGGACGCCGCGTTTCAACCGCAAGGGACCGATGTCCTGCGGCTGACAGCCGGCCAGTTCCTGCAACTCATGGGGCGGGTGGGGACAAAGTAGCCGGTTTTCTCAGATTCGCGTAGCGTTCGGCCCACTCCGCGGGCAGGCGCATGGGACGGCCCGAGGGCATCTGGATGAGCGCGAGCATCTGGCGCGATTGGACGATGAGGGCGTCATCGCCGCGACGACGAATCTCGAACGCGCACCAGAACCGCGTCCGCTCGACGGTATCGAGCCGTCCGTGGACGACGAGGTTATCGCCGAGCGCGGCCGGTTTGCGGTAGTCGATCTCCGTACGGACAACTACGGGATATTGCTTGTTCTCCGACATCGCGCGCAGCCCCAGCCCGATCTTCTCGGCAAGGTACGTGCGCGCCACTTCGATGAATCGGAGATAGGCGATATTGTGCACCACAGCGGCGCAGTCGGTATCGAAGAACATGACCTGGATATCAGTCTGTACGGTCGGGGTTTCCATAACTGGGAAGACTTAACCGCAGATTAACACAGATGAACGCAGATTTTTATCGAAAATCCCGATCGTTCCAAACCCGCGTCCACCGCGTCCACACCCGTCCACCCTCGTCCACTTCCGGACTCAATGCGCCCGCCGCGCGACGATGGCTCGCCATTTGCCGATCATGCGCCGGAGGCTGTCGTCGAGCGGAAACGCCTCCAGTTCCCCGGCGGTGAACCAGCGCAGTTCGCGGCTCTCCTCGCTAATGACCGGCGCCGCCGACTCCGGCGCGATGAGCATGAAACGGATGTCGTAATGGTAATGGACCGGGTCGCCGCTGTGCGCCGGAATTTCGTGGATATCGAGATCGAACGGCCGCACGGAGGCGACGATGAGCCCCTCGATGCCGGACTCCTCGAGCGCCTCGCGCCGGGCGACGCGCACAATATCCTCGTCGCCGTCGCAGTGGCCGCCGAACTGGAGCCAGCGGTCCAGCTTGCGATGATGATGAAGCAGGACCCGCGAGCCGTCGAAGTTGACGACCAAAGCGCTACCAGTGAAATGGGCCGGGAAGGAGTTACGCTGGAAGCAATCCGGATTATCTCTCAATAGAGCGCACATCTGTTCGCGCGCGGAGATTTCCTCCGGGCGCCGGGAGAGATCGAGGGCGGAAAGCTGCGTGTAAAGCGCGTCTCGGTTCATTCGCGAAGCTTTACCTTTGGCTTACGCCGCGCGGCCAATCGCAAGCTGATGGCCTTTGAACCGGATGCCGGTCAGTTTCTTCATGATGCGGTTGGCGTGGGTCTCATCCACGTCCACGAAACTCTGCCGCGGAAAGAGATGGATGGCGCCGACGGCCTCCTTGGGCGCCTTGCCCAGGTTCACGATAACGCCCACGATATCCGCGGGGCCGATCCTGTGCTCGCGGCCCACGTTCAACGCCAGCCGGAGCATGCCGGGCTCGTCGGAGACCGCGCTGACTTCGTGGCCAAAACGGTCCTCGTTCGCCGCCGGTTCACGGGAGGGCCGGCCCTTGTGCGGCGGACGCGCCTCGAAGGGCCGACGCTCTTCGCGCTCGCCGTGGCGGTCGTGACCGCGCTGCTCGGGCGGCTCAGGGGCGGCGGGCTCCGCGGCGCGCGGTTTATCGGTATTGAGCAGATGGATCAGCGCGGATGCGATGTCCGTCGCGGTGTGGCCTTCGTCGAGCAATTGCTCGATCAGCGCGTCGTGCCGCTGGTATTCGCCGCCCCGCAATGTCTCGGCCAGCGACTCGAAGAACGCGCTCGCCCGCTTTTGCTCGACCTCGTCCTCGCTCGGGATGCGCTCCCGGCGGATCCGCCCCTTGGTGAAGCGGATGATGTTTTGCAGCTTATAAATCTCCCGCCCGGCCACGAATGTGATCGCCCGCCCGGTGCGCCCGGCCCGCCCGGTCCGTCCGATGCGGTGGACGTAATCCTCGCCATCGTGCGGCAGGTCGTAATTGAATACGACTTCGATATCGTCGATATCCAGCCCGCGCGCCGCGACGTCGGTAGCCACGAGGAACTCGATAGCGCGCCGGCGGAACTTCCCCATCACCCGCTCACGCATCGCCTGGCTCATGTCTCCGTGCAATTTATCCGCGCCGTAGCCGCGCGCCGCGAGGTGCTCGGTCAGCTCGTCGACCATCATCTTGGTCGAGCAGAAGATCAGGCCGAACTTGATGTCGTGCAGATCGATGAGCCGGCAGAGAACTTCGAGTTTCGACCGCCGGTCCACCTCGTAATAAGTCTGGTCGGTCGTGGGAAGTGTGAGTTCCTGCGACTCGATTCGGACGTTCTCCGGGTCGTTCGTGAAAGTCTTGATCAGTTCGATGATCGGCCGCGGCAGAGTGGCCGAGAAGAGCACCGTCTGACGGGTCGCCGGCGCATGGCTGAGGATTTTCTTAATGTCGTCCAGGAAGCCCATGTCGAGCATCCGGTCCGCCTCGTCGAGGATTACCATCTTGATGGCGTCCAGGCGCAGCGTGCCGCGGTCCAGGTGATCCATCACGCGCCCCGGCGTGCCGATGACGATATGGGCGCCCTGCTGGAGCCCGCGGAACTGCCGCTCGTACGATTGCCCGCCGTAAATGGGCAGCTCGCGCACCCCGCGTTTGAAGAACGCCAGCTTCGCAACCTCCTCGGCCACCTGCACCGCCAGCTCCCGCGTCGGGCAGAGAATTATGACCTGCGTGGCTCGCACGGCCGGGTCCACCCGCTCGATGGCCGGGATGGCAAATGCAGCCGTCTTGCCTGAGCCCGTCTGCGATTGACCCACGACATCCCTCCCCGCCAGCAGCGGCGGAATTGCCGCCGACTGCACCGGCGTGGCCTCCTCGAACCCAATCTTCGCAATCGCCTTCAACAACTCCGGCGCGAGCCCAAGCTCCGTAAAAAGTTTCTTATTCACGCACCCCATCTACGTGCCCGGAGCCCGTCGCGCCAATGGAATCGGTGTCCAAGTCCACCCCTTCCATTCTGTCCAGCCGCCTAAAACTCCCCCGCGTAATCCTTCAGCGCCGCCGTCAGTTTCTTCAGCCCCAGCTCGAGCCGTGTCTTGATGGTCCCGAGCGGGATGCCGGTGTGGGTGGCGATCTCGCGCTGGCTCATGCCCTTGTAGTAGGCCAGGTCAATCGCCTGCCGCTGAGCTTCGGGCAGCGTCTGGAGCAGCTTGAGCAGTGTCTCGCGGATGTCCGCCATCACGAAGTCCTCGTCCGGATCGGTCGACCAGGAGTCCGGCTGCTGCTCGACCTCGACCCTCAGCCGGTCCTCGGCCCGGCAATGGCTCTGGCACTTGCGCAGCCGGTCGATGGCGCGCCGCCGCGCCAGCGTCACGATCCAGCCCAGCGGCTTGCCTTTCGCAGCGTCATAACCCCCCGCGCGGTTCCAGATTTCCATGAAGATTTCCTGAAGCAGGTCCTCCGCTTCCGCCTCGTTGTGCACTACTTTCATCCCGAGCGATTTCACAATCGCCGAGTGCCGGTCGTAAAGATACTCGAGGGCGACCGGTTCGCGCCGCTGGAGCATGGCCATCAATTGCTCGTCCGTAAGGTCGAGCGCCGAAGGCCGGGCGTCTGCTGTGATGGGACGTTCTAAGGTGGCATTCATAATCATATGTGCGGTTTGGGTTTTTTGGGTTTGAAGGCCTGCTGCGCCGCGCAAATGTAGCGCCTGCAACGTGCCAGTATCCGCCTTTAGCAATGCCTATGCCTCCACCGTTTTACTCTGTAGCCCCAGCCGCACCGTCAAAAAATATGTCTTGATTCCAGACACAACTGTAGCAAAAGAATGCGTCTTCCGCTCAGCTTCCCTTAGGTCCTTTCCATCCCCCGCGTCCCTTCTCCCAGACGCTTTTTCTTTGCACACCGTCCACTTCCATTGAATAACAAAAGCCCATCCGCGGTCGAAATCTGCCGGAATCAAACACTCCAAACAAAATGAAACTCATCCATAAAATACTCCTCGGCCTGGTGGCTGCGACAGCCCTGGCAATCGTTCCGTCGGCGAGTGCCCACGACCATCATCATCGTCACGGCAATTACGTCAACTACAACGGCGTTTACGGCTACTACTACGGCCCCAGGTTCTATGCGTATAACGCGGGTCCTTATCCTTACTATTACGGGCCTTTCAGCCCTCCCGCGCCAGCGGTTGTCGTCACCCCGCGCCGGCATCACGTCTTCATTTTCTTTTAGGCTAAGAATCCCGCCCTCCCCGTGAGGATCATCCTCGACACCGACATGAACGGGGATTGCGACGACGTCGGCGCGTTGGCCGTCCTCAATAAGCTGGCGGATGCGGGCAAGGCCGAAATCCTTGCCTGCGTCGCCAACGGCCACGACGAGGACCGGGCTACCGCTGCGGCGATCAGCGCCGTCAATACCTACTACGGCCGCCCCAATATCCCGATCGGCACTTACCACGGCTCCGCGTACCCGCCCGTAAAAAGTTGTTATACGGCGAGGCTGCGCGACGAGTTTCCCCACGCCGCGGCCTCGGACGACGCCCTGCCACCGGCGCTCGCGGTTTATCGGCGGGCGCTGGCCGCTGCGCCGGATACGAGCGTCGTGGTCGTCAGTATCGGCGTGCTCGTCAATCTGCGGGAACTCCTCGAGTCGAAAGCCGACGCCTTTAGCCCGCTGGCCGGCGCCGATCTCGTGCGGCGCAAGGTGAGACAACTCGTCGTGATGGGCGGCCAGTTTCCGCAAAGCGACCCCGTTCGCGGCGAATACAATCTCTCCTTCGGCAACGGCGGTCCCGACGCCCAATACGCCGTCGAGCACTGGCCGACACCGATCCTCTTTACCGGCTTCGAAATCGGGCTGGAAATCGTGACCGGCAAGCGGCTCGCCGCCGCCCCGTCCGCGAATCCGGTCCGGCGCGCCTACGAGCTTTTTACATCCTTCAACGGCCGCCCGAGTTGGGACCTGACGGCCGTGCTCGCCGCTGTCGAGGATCCCGCTCTCTACTGGCGCGTGAGCCCGGAGGGCTACTGCCAGGTCAGCCCAATCGGCACGAACCAGTGGCATCCCACCCCGAATCGCGCGCACTCCCACCTGATTGCAAAGGTCCCGTCGGCTGAGATCGCAGACGCGCTGGATGACCTTCTCGCGCTCCCACCTACCGGATAGGCCCAATAGGCCCAGCTTACCGCGCGGCGCGCCGGTTCAGCAGCAAAATCCCGCGGCCCAGCAGGCCGTAGCAGACAATCTCCAACGCCATGGGGAGCGCCGTTCCGTTGTGAAAGACGCCGGCCAATGCGCCGCCGGAGGCCCCAATAATAAATTGGACGCTGCCCAGCAGCGCCGAGGCGCTGCCTGCCTCGGTGGCGAAGGGCTGCATGGTCATCGCGGTCGCGTTGGGGAATATCACGCCGAGGGTCGACAGGCAGAGGAAGAGAATGCAGAAAAAGAACGGGAACCCGCCCAATCGCGTCCAGGCGCAGCCGGCCAGCAAGAGAGCGGCGCAAACATTGACCCACATCGCCTTGTGCAATAGCTCGACGGCGCTAAAGCGCCGGAGCATCCACCGGTTGGATTGCCCGCCGATGTAAAGGCCGATGGAATTGGTCGCGAACAGGAATCCGAAATATGCCGCGGGCACTCCGAACAACTCGATGAAGATATATGGCGAGCTCGCGATGTAAGTGAAAAGCATTCCCGACGTGCAGCCGATGGCCAGGGCCGGGCCAAGGAACCGGCGATCCGCCAGTATGCGGCCGTATCCCCGGAAGACATCGGCAATGTGTCCTCGCGTCCGGTTTTCCCGAGCGAGAGTCTCGGGGATATAGCGCAGGAGGGCGGCCATGCAGACGAAGCCGAAGAGGGCTATGGCCCAGAAGATTGCGCGCCAATTACAATGGGTCAGCAAGAGGCTGCCCAGGAACGGGGCAATGATCGGCCCCATGCCGCCGATAATCATCATCATCGAGTAGAACATGGCCGCCTCGTGTTCCTCGAACAAATCGCGGACGATGGCGCGTGAGACCACAACGCCGGCCGAGCCGCCCAGGCCCATCAGAAAGCGGGCGGCGATCAACGTGACGATGGAACGGGTCGTCGCGCAAAGGATCGACATGCCGCCGAAGAGCAGGCACCCGCAGAGCAGCGGCGCCCGGCGTCCCACGTGATCACTGAGGGTTCCCCAAAAGATTTGGCCGACGGCCATCCCCAGGAGGAAAATCGCAAGGGTGATCTGCACCGTGCCGATGGTGGTATCCAGGCTCCGGGCGATCTTCGGGAACGCCGGCAGGTACGTATCGATGGCGAACGGCGCGAACGCCGACATGGCGCCGAGCGTCCATGCGCGTTTCCGAGCCCAGGCGGGCGAGGCTATTGGCGGACGCGGCTGCAACGCTTAGTGCGCCATCCCGCTGGCGGCAGCCGTCCCGGTAACGGAAACCGTCCCGGATTCGATCGTGGCCGAAGGATTGGTCAGCAGCTCCCGCAATTCGTCGATCCACTTCCCGGCCGAGGGATGGCCCGGGTAGCTCTTGACGATGTTGTACATCGCGCTGAGGCCCTGGCCGCGCATGCCGACGGTGACCGTATCCTCGGCGCGGCCCCAGAGAAGCGCGGGAAGCCGGGTTTGATTGAAGCTGTCAGTCGCAAATCCGGCCTTGGCCGCGGAGGCCTGGGCCGTCGCACCTGCGATCCTTTGATCCCAGCATTCCAGGATCGCCGGGTCATGATTCTTCCGCTTCATCGGGAGCAGCGCCTTCTCGTAGATGCCGTCGAGGTTGACAGGGGAGAACTCCCATTTTTCAAGACCGCTCAATTGGCCGCCGAGATTGTACCAGCGGGCAAAGATGTTGTCGTTGACGGCTTGTGTCGCGGGCCTGAATTCCGGGATCTTGATATTCTCGTCCGTGCGGCCGGGGATAACGTAAGGCGGGCTGTTGATCTCCTCGTCGGTGCTGGCGGGGAGGACCTGAGCGGTGTCCTTCGCATAGGAGAGCAGGACTGGATAGATCTGCCGGTCCGTGGCGCCGGCCGCGCGTTGGAGGGAGATGACCATGTAGCGCAGGCAGGTGCGAAGCGCGGCGCCGGTTGCGGCCGCGGTGGTGGGATCGAGTTTCTCCTCCTCTCTTTGTTTGTTGGCCTCTTTCTTTTTCCAGTCGCGAAAAGCGGACTGCTGATGCTCCTGGCCGGCGAATTGCGTTACGCGCACGGCCTGGTTGTAAAACGCAATAGCCGCCGAGTTGGTCGCCGCCGCGGCGGAGAAGTCGTTGATGGTTTGGGCAAGCTCGGAATTGGCCGTCTCGGCCTGCGTTTGCTGGATGTTCTTGAGGCCGGCGAGCATCGCGTCCACATTGATGGGCGCTGCGTTTTGCGCAAGGAGGCTCGAGGAGAGCGCGAGGGAAATGGCGGGGGCTAGGAGGGGACGCATGGGGGAAAGTATGAACGCTAAAGGCTGAAGGCTAAAGTACAGAAAATCGGAGAATAGATGAATTTCGTAATACCGAAAACCGGGAACTTGTCGACCCCACGCCTCATCTCTCCCTTCATCCTTCATCCTTCATCCTTTAGCCTTCAATCCCCCCCCGGGTGCCTCAGCACGCAACCCGTCGCCGGCCGGCTCCTCATGCTCCACTGCGGCCCCCTCGGGCCCCCGGTCCAGCCTGTGTCGAATCGCAGCCCGGCGATCACGAGAAAAACGTGGTCGCGCCGCGCGTAGATCGTAATCCAGCGGCCCGCCCCGCCTTCGCCGTAACGGCGGAAAGCCCGCGCGGGAATCGGCGAATCGAGCAACCCGGCGGCCCGCAGCACGAACGAGGCGGATCCCGAGCAATCGTACGCCGTATCAAACTCGGCGGAGCTGTGCCCCGCACCGTAGACGTATGGCAGGCCCGCTATCCGATTGGCCGCCGCGACGGCGACCTGCACGTCCGCGGGAGCCGCGGCCGGAGCAATCGCATACCCGCCGCTCATAATCGCCGTCCGCCCGGGAATATAGTGGTAGACGTAAGGCGGCGGCCCCGCGCAGCCCGCAAGGAAAAGGAGAAGGAGCAATAGGAACGAATTTTTCATCATCGTTGGCTCGCAGAACGGCGGTTTTGGGCGTCCGCGGCACGATCCCATTCAGCCAGCCGATCGGCGGCGGGAATGGTCGACGGATCGAGCATCGGGGCGGAAATGATGACCCAGGTGTCGCCGATCTTCTTCGCGTCGATGTGGAGGTTCCCCTGCTCGAGGAAGTAGACCATGCTCATCTGGCCATCGGGCATCG
>Ga0302320_10010399_pt1 | contig 19831 bp, 16 predicted proteins | sample Bog_T0_3_FD_202130 | JGI IMG/M metagenome (GOLD analysis project Ga0302320, IMG submission 202130) | Peat permafrost microbial communities from Stordalen Mire near Abisko, Sweden - Bog_T0_3 | ecosystem: Environmental > Terrestrial > Soil > Wetlands > Peat | place: Sweden: Abisko, Stordalen Mire... | reverse complement strand
AAGCGCGTCAATCGTTCCGGTGGGGAAGGCGCCGCGCAAAATCACCGCGCCCTGTTCGTGCAATGCCGTCACGGCGGCGACATTGGCGGGCGGGGTCAATTGGCCCTGGGCGCGCTCATCCGGCGAGACGGAAACGACAGTGAGTTTCATGGCGGGCGTTATAGCGCGGCGGAATTTATAAGTTAATGGCCGAGCAGCCCGGCCAGCAGGCGGGCGCATTCATCGTCCCACAGTCCCGTCAATGATTGGGGGCGGAAATGGCGCTGAAAGGCAAGAATGACTTTTTCCGGCGGCGCCTCTGGATCATAGCCGAAACGCGGCAACGCATCGGCAGCGGCTTTGTCTTGCGTGTTTGCCGGCCACAGGCCGATGCCCGCGCCTGCCAATGCCGGCCAGGGAAAAAGCTCGCCGGGATCATCCTTGCGCGCCGGGGCAACATCGCTATGGCCCAGGACGCGGGCTGCCGGAATGGCATGGCGCTTACCGATGCCGTGGCAAAGTTCGGTCAACGCCGCGATCTGCGCCGGGGCAAAAGCGCGATAGCCGAATTCATGGCCGGGATTGACCAGCTCAATGCCGATGGAGCAGGCATTGACGTTGCGGGTGCCGGCCCAGAAGGAGACGCCGGCATGCCAGGCCCGCGCGCTTTCCGGGACATGGGCGTAAAGTGTGCCGGTTTCGTCGATGGTGTAATGCGCCGAGACTTTCGCGGCGGGATCGCACAGCCGCGCCAACGCCGCCTCCGCCGAGGCCATGCCGGTATAATGCAGCACCAGCATGTCGATGGCCGCGTCGCCGCGGCCATCATGGTTTGGCGATGGCATCTCCACCAGGCGCATCAGACGAAAATCTTGTACTGCACAATTTCGCCGTCGGCGCGTTTCAGGGAAAATTCCGAGCCCTTGGCGTGTTCTTCCACCAGCGCCTCGAACAGGCGCAGGGCGTTGCGGATCACCTCGGCATAGGAGGCCGCTTCGGTACGGTCCTTCAGTTTCTGCAGCCGCTCCATCGCCTGGGGCGGCATTTCCAGTTGCACGCGCGTGGTAGCGCGTTCGCCGGCTTCGGTTTCTTCGCCGCGAAAACGGCGGCGGTGATGGCCGTGCATGGGTCCGCCTCTCATTGGGTATGCTGGCATTGCGCGCGCCCGTGCCAGCGGCGGTGGCGGACAAAATGGGCGATGATCGCCAGCAGGATGATGATGCCGGCCAGGGGCAGCATCGCGTGGGTCGCGGGCAGCGAGATCTTGCCGGCGCCGATCAGCCCGGCGACTGCAGCGACAGCCAAAAACAGCGGCAGGTGCAACAAGCCGCGGCGGCCATGGCGGTGGAAATGGTGATGCCCGTGATGATGGCGGTGGCGCCGGTGACGGCCCCTACCCCGGCGACCCTCTTCGGGCTGGCCTGTTTCGAGCGGAAATTCGTCGCCCACGCCGATATCAAGTTTACTCATATGATTCCTTACGTCAGTTACGGCCCAATTGGCCGCGCCCATAGTATCATCATGGAATCATCAAATACCAAGTGGACTCATCAAAAAATCATCATTTAATTTAAGTACCTGATAAAAGTACGGTATTTTTGAGACTCTGAGAGTTTTCCACTCCGAACATGTACCGAAATACGGCGCAAAACAGCCGCACTTTGGCGAAGCCAAAACGAAAACCGAAAAATGAAATTGGCGTTTGCCGGCCGTTATTAGCCGGGCCCGTGCAAGAATAGATCCCTTCTCTCGTCGTCGGGACTGCCATCCCGGACCAGCATATAGCGGATCTTGCCGTCCGCTTCGGGGCGCTCGATATAAAAGGTCATTTCCTGATGCATGAATTTTACGTCGTAGACATCCGTTACGCGCCCATTCAGGAATTTTGTATCGTAAGCATCCGCCCCTGAGATTGTGCGGGCAAAGTTGGACGATTCCACGGGCCCCAGCGCAAAGGTCGGCCATGGGTTCAGCCGCACCCAGCGCACCGCTTTGGGACTCGCACTGGCCACAAAGACCTTTTCGCATTGCTTGGGCCCGGAATGGAGCAGGCATTGCAATGCCGGTTGAGTGCCGGCGTCTGGTGCATTTGCGGTTTGCGCGAACACGGCCGGCGACAGGCCAATTCCGAGCGTGACGATGGCAACTGCTGTTGCTGCTTTCATGGTGTTTCTCCTGCTTAAAATCCTAATCAGGGACACGCTTGCTGATTGCCAGTCTACGCCCGGCTCATGACCGTGGAATCAGGCTAAACCCCGCAGGCGTCTAATCACATCCTTGTCGGACAACAAATATTCAAACTGAAACACGGCCCCATCATTTCGACTTAAGGCCACGTTCCAACTGGATTTTTTCATAGGCGCCGTTGATCGCGGCAAGCTTGTCATTGGCCAGCTTGATGAATTCCTCCGGCACGCCGCGGGCGATCAGGCTGTCGGGATGGTTTTCCCGCACCAGGCGGCGATAGGTGTGGCGGATCTCGTCCTCACCGGCAACATAGGACAGGCCCAGGATCACGTAGGGGTCGGTCAGTTCCGGCGCGAAATGGGTGGCGCGGATGCGGCGGAATTCATTGGGCGCGAAGCCGAAAATTTCCGCCACCCGTTCGAGGAATTGCGATTCCGCCGGATGCAGCACGCCATCGGCCTTGGCGATCTCGAACAAGCCGTCCAGCACGTCTTCCAGAATGGCGGGGTTGCCCATGAACAGGCGGGCGATCTGGCCGGCATAGGCCTCAAAGCCCGCCACATCCTGGCGCGCCAGATTGAAGACCCGCCGCACATTGGCTTCTTCCTGCGGCGGCACCGAAAAGACCTTCAGGAAGATGGCGAATTCCTGCTCGGTGGCGATGCCGTCGGCCTTGGCCATTTTTCCCGCCAGGGCGATCACCGCGATGGTGAAGGCGACGCCGGGATCGGTCTCGCGGTCAAAGATGAAGTGGCCGGCCACTGCGCCGACCAGCGCGCCCACGGGTCCTCCGACCAACAGTCCCGCCGCCGCGCCGCTGACTTTGCCCCAGACAGACATGGCTCGTATTACCCTAAGCGGCATCCACGGCGCGAGGATTATAATTGAGTAACGGTCCCAGCCAACGTTCGGCTTCGGCCACGGTCCAGCCCTTGCGCCGGGCGTAATCTTCCACCTGGTCGCGCTCGATCTTGCCGACGCCGAAATAGCGGCTTTCGGGATGGGCAAAGTAGAAACCGCTGACCGAGGAGCCGGGATACATGGCGTAGCTTTCCGTCAGCTTGACGCCGATGCGGCTTTCCGCATCCAGCAGCTTGAAAAGCGTGGCTTTCTCGCTGTGCTCGGGCTGGGCGGGATAGCCGGGCGCGGGGCGGATGCCGCGATATTTTTCCGCGATCAACTGGTCGTTGGCGAGGTTTTCGTCCGGCGCATAGCCCCAATAGTCCTTGCGCACCTTTTCATGCAAGCGTTCGGCGAAGGCTTCGGCCAGACGGTCGGCCAAAGCGCGCAGCAGGATGGCGGAGTAATCATCCTTGGCCGCTTCGAAGCGCTTGATGTGCTTGTCTTCGCCGAGGCCCGCGGTCACGACAAAGCCGCCGATATAATCGGGCACGCCGACGGGGGCGATGAAATCGGCCAGCGCCAGATTGGGGCGGCCCGGCTCGCGCGCCATCTGCTGGCGCAGCGTGTGCAGCGTCTGGATGGGGAATTTCCGCGCCTTGTCGCCATAAACCAGAATGTCATCGGGATTTTCCGGCGAACGGTTGACCGGCCAGAAGCCGATGGCGGCGCTGGCCTGGAGCCATTGGCCCTCGATGATTTTGGCCAGCATCTTTTGCGCATCGGCGAACAATTCGCTGGCGGCCTTGCCGACTTTTTCGTCGGTGAGAATTGCGGGATAGGGCCCGGCCAGTTCCCAGGTCTGAAAGAAGGGACCCCAGTCAATATACTTGGCCAGTTCGCCCAGATCGTAATTGGTGTAGGTGCGCGAGCCCATGAACCCCGGCGCGGGCGGGACATAATTGGTGAAATCCACCTTGGCGGCATTGGCGCGCGCCTCGGCCAGCGCCAGCCGCTTGCCACCGCTTTTCTGGTTGGCATGGCCATGGGCAATTTTCTCATATTCGGCACGAATATCGGCAACATAGACCGCGCCGGTATCCTTCGAGAGCAGGCTCGAGGCCACGCCGACAGCGCGGCTGGCATCGGTGACATAGACGGTCTGGCCGCGGCGGTAATTGGGATCGATTTTGACGGCGGTATGGACGCGCGACGTGGTGGCACCGCCGATCAGGAGCGGAATGTCGAAACCCTGGCGCTCCATTTCGCTGGCCAGATGGACCATTTCGTCCAGCGAGGGCGTGATCAGGCCGGAGAGGCCGATGATGTTGGCCTTGTGCTCGCGCGCCGCATCGAGAATTTTCTGCGGTGGCGTCATCACACCCAGGTCGATCACTTCGTAGCCATTGCATTGCAGGACTACGCCAACAATGTTCTTGCCGATGTCATGCACATCGCCCTTGACCGTCGCCATGATGATGCGGCCGGCGGGTTCCTTGACGGTATTCTTGTCGTTTTCCATGAAGGGCAAGAGATAGGCCACCGCCTTTTTCATCACCCGGGCGGATTTGACCACCTGCGGCAAAAACATTTTTCCCGAGCCGAACAGGTCGCCCACCACATTCATGCCCGCCATCAGCGGGCCTTCAATCACATCCAGCGGCCGGGTCGCCTCGGCGCGGGCCTGTTCGGTGTCTTCGACGATGAAAGCGTCGATGCCATGGACCATGGCATGGGTGATGCGCTCGATCACCGGCAAAGAGCGCCAGGCGGCATCTTCGACTTCGGCCACCGCGCCGTCGCCGCGATATTCCTGGGCCAGGCCCAAGAGAAGCTCGCTGGCGTCGGGGCGGCGGTTGAACAGCACGTCTTCGATGCCTTCGCGCAAGGGCGTGGGAATATCCTGATAGACGGTGAGCTGGCCGGCATTGACGATGCCCATATCCATGCCCGCCTTGATGGCGTGGAACAGGAACACCGAATGCATCGCTTCGCGGACTTTTTCATTGCCGCGGAAGGAGAAGGAGAAATTGGAGACGCCACCCGAAATATGGCAATGGGGATTTTCCTTGCGGATCACGGCGGTGGCTTCGACAAAGGCTTTGCCATATTCATTGTGTTCTTCCAGGCCGGTGGCGACGGCGAAGATGTTGGGATCGAATATGATGTCTTCCGGCAGGAAGCCGACCTTGTGCACCAGAATGTCATAGGCGCGTTTGCAGATTTCGGTCTTGCGGGCGAAAGTGTCGGCCTGGCCCACTTCGTCGAAGGCCATCACCACCACCGCCGCGCCGAAGCGCATCACTTCGCGGGCGTGATCGATAAAGGCTTCTTCGCCTTCCTTGAGCGAAATGGAATTGACGATGGCCTTGCCCTGGCAGCATTTCAGCCCGGCCTGGATCACGCTCCATTTGGAGCTGTCGATCATCAGCGGCACTTTGGAAATGTCGGGCTCGCCGGCAATCAGATTCACAAAGCGGGTGATGGCCGCTTCGGAATCGATCATGCCCTCGTCCATGTTGATGTCGATGATCTGGGCGCCATTCTCGACCTGGCCGCGGGCGATCTCGAGCGCGGATTCATATTCGTTGGCGGCGATCAGCTTGCGGAATTTGGCCGAGCCGGTGATGTTGGTGCGCTCGCCGACATTGATGAAATTGAGGTCGGGTGTCAGGGTGAAAGGCTCCAGCCCGGACAGGCGCATATAGCGAGGCTTTTGCGGAATCTTCCGGGGCACCACGCCGGCCACGGCTTCGCCGAAGGCCTTGATATGTTCCGGCTTGGTCCCGCAGCAGCCGCCGACAATATTGACCAGGCCGGAGCGGGCGAATTCGCCGATCATCACCGACATGGATTCAGGAGTTTCGTCATAGCCGCCGAATTCGTTGGGCAGGCCGGCATTGGGATGGGCGCTGACCAGGGTATCGCAGGCCCCCGCCAGATCGGCCACATAGGGCCGCAGTTCCTTGGCGCCCAGGGCGCAGTTGAGGCCGATGGCGAAGGGGTTGGAATGGCGCACCGAATGCCAGAAAGCTTCCGGGGTCTGGCCGGTCAGGGTGCGGCCGGAGAGATCGGTGATGGTGCCGGATATCCACACCGGCAGACGCAACCCGTCTTCGGCGAAAACTTCCTCAATGGCGAAGATCGCCGCCTTGCAGTTCAGGGTGTCGAACACCGTCTCGATCATCAGCACGTCGGCGCCGCCCTTGATCAAGCCGCGGGCGCCATCGCGATAGGTGGCGCGCAGTTGGTCAAAGGTAATGTTGCGGAAGGCTGGATCGTTTACATCGGGCGAAATGGAAGCGGTGCGGTTGGCCGGGCCCAGCACGCCTGCCACCAGGCGCGGACGGCCAGCGGTGGTGTATTGGTCGCACAAATCGCGCGCCAGCCGGGCACCGGCTTCGTTGAGTTCGCTCACCAGATGGCCGAGGCCGTAATCTTCCTGGCTGCTGAAGTTGGAATTGAAAGTGTTGGTTTCGATGAAATCGGCGCCGGCTTCCAGATACTGGCAGCCAATGTCGCGGATGATTTCCGGCTTGGTCAAAGTGAGAAGATCGTTGTTGCCCTTGAGTTCGGACGGATGATTGCCGAAGCGGGGACCACGAAAATCATCCTCGCCCAGCTTGAAACCCTGGATCATCACGCCCCAGGAGCCGTCGAGCAGCAGGAGGCGCTTTTGCGCTTCCTGCTTCATCCAGGCGATGCGGGCGCTGCGGTCGAAACTCATGCCAAATCTTCCTAATCAAGTTCCTTGGGCCTGAGACCCAGCAGGCGGCAGGCCGCGTAGCTGAGATTGGCCTGGTTGAGGGTATAGAAATGAAACTGGCCGAAGCCGCGGGCGCGCAAAAGCTGCACCTGGTCGGCCAGCACGGCGGCGGCGATAATGCGGCGGCTTTCCACGTCGTCGTCCAGTCCATCATAGGCGCGGGACATCCAGTTCGGAATTAAGCTATGAGTCTTGGCCGCCATGCGCACCACGCCCTTGAAATTTGTGGTCGGCATGATGCCGGGAATGATGGGGATGGTAATGCCGGCGCGGGCCGCATCGTCGCGGAAACGGGCGGTGGCGTCATTATCGAAACAGAATTGGCCCAGCGCCCGCGTTGCGCCCGCATCCATCTTCTTCTTTAAAAGGTCAATGTCATGGCCGTGGCTGGGTGAATCGGGATGACGCTCGGGATAAAATGACACGCTGACCTCGAAGGGCGCGATGCGGCGGATGCCGGCGATCAGCTCCGGGGTGGAATGGTAGCCTTCGGCATGGGCCTGGTATGGCCCGTCCATGTTCGGCATATCGCCGCGCAGCGCCACAATATGGCGGATGCCGGCGTCCCAATAACCGCGCACAATCGCGTCAATCTCGGCCTTCGCGGCGCCGACACAGGTCAGGTGCGCCGCGGGCTTGAGCGATGTCTCCTCGACGATGCGCTTGACGGTGGCGTGGGTGCGTTCGCGCGTGCTGCCGCCCGCGCCATAGGTGACCGAGACAAAGGAGGGGGCAAGCGGCTCCAGCCGCTTGATGGTGGCCCAGAGATTGGCCTCGGCCTCATCGGTCTTGGGCGGCGAAAATTCGAACGACACCGAAATCGGCGCGCCGTCGGCGGTCATGGTTTCCAGGCTCATGCCGCCTCCTTCGCGCGCGCGGTGGCGAGCCAGAGTTTGACGGTGAGTTTTTCCGGTGATGGCGGCGCACCGCCATCCATGGGCGCGATGGTTTCGCTATCGGCCGGTGTCAGTCCCGCCGCCTCGAACCAGCTTTTCACTTCGCGGTCGGAAAAACCCAAACGGCGATGGGCATAGTCATCGCGCAGAAAGTCCAGACCGTGCGGCGCGAAATCGGCGATGGCCAGCCGCCCGCCGGGCCGCATCACGCGGGCCGCCTCGGCGACGGCGGCGCCGGGATCGTCAAGATAATGCAGCACCTGGTGGAACAGCACCGCGTCGAAACCTGCCTCACCCGCGCCGCCATTGGGACCCGCACTTCCGTTGGGAAAAGGCAGACGGTAGATGTCGCCCAGCCGCACCTGCACCTGGGGCAGGTGCTCGCGCGCCAGCCGGTCGCGCGCGATGGCCAGCATTTCCGGGCTGACATCAATGCCGACGGCGCGCCTGGCGTGCGGCGCCAGCAATTCCAGCATGCGGCCGGTGCCGGTGCCGGCATCGAGCAGGTCCCCGATAGGCTTTGCCGCCAGATGACGCAGGATCGCCGCCTCGACGTCTTTTTCCGGTGCGTGCAGGGCACGGATGCGCTCCCACTCCGCCGCATTGGCCTTGAAATAGGCGGCGGCGGCGGCGGCCCGCGTCTCGCGCACATGAGCAAGCCGGGTGCGGTCGGTTTCGATCAGGCCGGGATCAGCAAGCAAAGCCAGGGCGCGGCCAAGCTCGGCGCCCTTGCCGCGGTCTGCGGCGCGATAGAATACCCAACTGCCTTCCTTGAAGCGTTCCAAAAGGCCCGCCTCGCCCAGCAATTTGAGATGGCGGGAGACGCGCGGCTGGGATTGCCCGACAATTTCGATCAGTTCGCTGACCGCAAGTTCGGCCTCCCGCAGCAACAGAAGAAGGCGCAACCGGGTGGGATCGCCGGCGGCGCGCAACATGGCGACCAGGCCTTCGATGCTTCCCTTGGCGACGCCTTCCCCGACCATTCCGGCTCCATTTCACATATAAACATATCTTTATATGATCTGTAGGGGCGGGGTGACAAGAGCTATGGACAGACGGGGTAAAAAAACCGAAAACCCGCGCCTGAAACCGGAGATTTTGGCGGGATGCGCGCGGTCAAAGCGCTGATTTTTGGGGGTTGCAGCTTGGCGCTGGCTGCCTGCGCCTCCGCACCACCCTCTCCCGAGGCCCTGGCCGCGAACGACCCTTATGAGGTGACCAACCGCCAGACCCTGCTGTTTAACGGCAAAATCGACCGTTATGTCGTCATTCCCACTGTGGGCATCTATTTTCTTTTGGTGGCGCCTGGCGGCCGCCGCGGCGTGCATAATTTCCTGGGCAATCTCAGCCTGCCCACTATTTTCGTGAATGACCTGCTGCAGGGCGAAGTGACACGGGGAAGCCAGTCGGCGGCGCGATTCCTGATTAACAGCAGCCTGGGGCTGGCCGGATTCTTTGACCCCGCCCGAAAAATGGGAATTCCCGGCCATGGCGAGGATTTCGGCCAGACCATGGCGGTGTGGGGGGCGGGCGAAGGATCGTATCTGATCCTGCCTTTTCTGGGGCCTTCCAATCCGCGCGACGCGGCCGGTCTGGCGATCGACGCGGCGATCGACCCCACCAATTTCATCCCTTTAAAGGAACATTTGTGGTGGTCGGCGGGGCGGGAATATTTCACGGTCCTGGATCTTCGGGGTCAGACCTATCAAACAATTCAGGGTATCCAGAGGAGTTCGGTGGACTATTATGGTTCCCTGCGCAGCCTGTACCGGCAGCTGCGGAATACCGAGATTCGCAACGGCCGCCCGGCCGCGGCCCAGGATCTTCCGGATTTCTGAGCCGTTTTCGAAAAACAGTTTATTTCTGCCTTGAACTTGCCATACGTCCCGGCAAACCTGTTGGAAAGATAATCAGTGGGTTCGAAGATGACGATCAAAGTGACCCTGCGGCATGTGCTGTTCGCGCTGGCCGTAGCTTTTGCCGGCCTGGCAAGCGCGGCGCCAGCTGAGGCTGCGACCCCGGCCGAGGCTTTCGTCCAGGACAATATCCATGTCGGGCTGGACATCCTGAACAACAAGTCGCTTTCGACCGATGCGCGCCGCACGCAGTTCGCCAACTTCCTGCTCAGCCTGACCGACATGAAGCGCATCGCGGATTTCACGCTGGGCCAGTATCGCAGGGGCGCCAGCCCCGCCGATCTGGCGGCTTTTGATGCGGCATTCCAGAATTATGCGGTGGCGGTCTATCAGTCCTATTTCGCCAAATATGCCGGCCAGACGCTGAAGGTGACCAACAGCCAGGCCCGCACCCAGGACGATTTCATCGTCGCCACCGCGTTGATCGATCCCAATGACCATTCCGGCCAGGCGCCGCTGGAAGTGGATTTCCGGGTGCGCACCGATAGCGGCAAGCTGGTGGTGACGGATTTCTCGGTGGCGGGAATCTGGCTGGCCTTGGAAGAACGCGACCAGTTCACCTCATTCCTGGGACAGAATGGCGGCAACATTCATTCCCTGATTAGCCATCTCAGCGACCTGGCCAAACAATATCGGAATGGGTGAGGCGGAATAGCGAAAGGTCCGTCGCCAGCGACAGCGTAGTGCGACGACCTTTCGCCCGCCGAACGCCCGCGTCAGCGGGCAGCGCGCGGTTACGCTCTCGCAAATCTCTTATATTTGAGCTTATGCGGCTGGTCCGCATCGACGCCCAGGCGGCGCTTTTTATCCGCTTCATAATCCTGGAAATTGCCTTCAAACCATTCGACATGGCTGTCGCCCTCGAAGGCCAGCATATGGGTGGCGATGCGGTCGAGGAACCAGCGGTCATGGCTGATGATCATGGCGCAGCCGGCAAATTCCTCCAGCGCCGATTCCAGGGCGCGCAGCGTGTCGACATCCAGGTCGTTGGTGGGTTCATCCAGCAGCAGCAGATTGGCGCCCGATTTGAGCATCTTGGCCAGATGGACGCGGTTGCGCTCGCCGCCCGAGAGCTGACCGACTTTCTTCTGCTGGTCGCCGCCCTTGAAGGCGAAGGCGCCGACATAGGCGCGGGAGTTCATCTTGGTCTTGCCGAATTCCAGAATATCGGTGCCGCCGGAAATTTCCTCCCAGACATTCTTGTTGGGGTCGAGGGCGTCGCGTGATTGATCGACGTAACCCAACTGCACCGTGGGCCCGATCTTGAGCGCGCCGGAATCGGGCTTTTCCTGGCCGGTCAGCATGCGGAACAAAGTGGTCTTGCCCGCGCCATTGGCGCCGATGACGCCGACAATGCCGCCGGGCGGCAATTTGAAATTGACATTCTCGTAGAGCAGCCGGTCGCCATAGCCCTTGGTGAGGCCTTCGGCTTCCACCACCACCGAGCCCAGCCGTTCGGCCACCGGGATCATGATCTGGGCGGTGCCGCTGCGCTGTTCTTGGCTCTTGGCGACCAGTTCCTCATAGGAATTGATGCGGGCCTTGGACTTGGCCTGGCGCGCCTTGGGACTTTGCTTGATCCATTCCTGCTCGCGGGCGATGGTGCGTTTCTGCGCCGCTTCTTCGTTTGATTCCTGCTTCAGGCGCTTTTCCTGCACGTCGAGGAACGAGGTGTAATTGCCTTCGTGCGGAATGCCCTTGCCCCGATCAAGCTCCAGAATCCAGCTTGTGACATTGTCGAGGAAATAGCGGTCATGCGTCACCAGGATGACGCAGCCCTTGTATTCGCGCAGCGTCAGTTCCAGCCAGGCGACCGATTCCGCGTCGAGATGGTTGGTGGGCTCATCGAGCAGCAGGATATCGGGCGCATCCAGCAGCAGCTTGCACAAGGCGACGCGGCGGCGCTCGCCGCCCGACAGGGTTTCGACCTTGGCGTCGCCGTCGGGGCAGCGCAGCGCGTCCATCGCCTGGTCCACCTTGCTGTCGAGATCCCAGAGGCCCTGGGCTTCGATCTCGTCCTGCAGCTTGGCCATCTCGTCGGCGGTTTCATCGGTATAGTTGGAGGCGATTTCGTTATAGCGGTCGACCAGCGCCTGCTTCTTGGCGACGCCTTCCATCACATTGCCGCGCACATCCTTGGCGGCATCGAGCTGCGGCTCCTGCGAAAGGTAGCCGGTGCGGATACCGTTGGCAGCCCAGGCGTCGCCGGTGAATTCCTTGTCCTGCCCCGCCATGATCTTAAGCAGGGTGGATTTGCCCGCGCCATTGACGCCAACAATGCCGATCTTGGCGCCAGGATAGAAGCTCAGCCAGATATCTTTCAGCACCTGCTTGCCGCCGGGATAGGTCTTGGAAAGACCCTTCATCACATAAACGAATTGCGGCCCGGCCATGCGCGGTTCCTTTGGAAAGACGGAAGATGCGGGGTTTTAGCGAAGCGCCAAGGCTATCGCAAACGGCTAGAATTTTATCTTGGCGCGGGAGAGCACCGCCAGCGAGGTGGCGCCGGTCTGGCCCTGGTAATTCATCTGATAGGCGGCATTGGCCTGAAGCGCCAGGGCGCCGTCGAGGAAGGAGGTGACATACCCAAGCTGCAGGTCGGTTTCCTGCTTGGCACCGGGCAGGCGGTCATTGGCCACGAACACGGGCGGCAGGTCGCCGGACGCCGCAACCATCTCGAAGCCGTTATCCAGAAGGCTGGGGCTGGGATGGCTGAAGGAGAAGCCCAGCGCATCGGCGCCGAACAGGCCATGCTTGGCGATGGCGATCGAATAGGAATGGCTGTCAATCTCGGTGAGCGCGTCGCCCTTCTGGTCGAGCTGGGTGAGGCCGCCGCTGAAGGCCGCGGTGGTCACCCAGCCACTGCCGAAATTTATGTGCGCCGAAACATTGAGCGCGCTGGTGGTGGCGGTGCTTCCCGGCGTCAGACCGGCAAGCGGGCTGGCGCCCACCGGCAGGCCCTGCTGCTGGTTGACGATGGCGCTGAGATTAAGGCCGGCCCAGTCCGCGAAATCCCAGGAGACACCGGCCAGCAGCGAACGCGAGGCGCCATTGTCATAGGCCAGCGGCAGGCCATGAAAGCCCAAAGTGGGATCGAACGTGAAACTGTCGAGCCGGTTGCTTTTGAGCTGGGCGCCCAGGCGCAGGCGCAAATTGGGCAGCGGCGCATAGGTGGCGCCGCCATAGGTGCCGCCATTGGCCAGACCCAGAAAACTTGTCTGATCGAGCAGCGGCGATTTCAGCCCGGTATAATTGTCAAACCGTTGCCCGAGATCGAGATTGTATCCGGCGTCCAGCGCCAGATTCCCGCTGAGCGCCATGGACGCCGCAAAGCTTTGCGGTAAGGCCGTGCCGCCATAGAACACCGGCATGACAATGGGGCTACCGGCAAATTCATTGCCCGAGGATGTCATGGCCGGTCCCAGCGCCAGACCGGCGGCCGACATCTGGTAGGAGGAAATCGCCTGCTGCGCGCCGAAGGATGTCAGACTGAGCGGCGCGCGCAATTCTTCCGCACCTGCCTGCGCGCCGAAAGCGGCAAGGCCGGCCGCGACAAAAGCGGCGGTCACCAGCTGTTTCATTCCACTCAATCCGAGGCTCTTAAGACATGGGCCCTGTGGCAGCGAAATTACCAGAGACAGGCCGCCCCGCTCAAGAAAATCCCGCCAAAATGCTGATGTTTTCAGGTCACAGAGCGGTATTTCCCAGCGCAATTTGGGCATATTGAGAAAAACAGGCGTAATAAAATTACAATCGGTCCCAAACGGGCCCGGCGTGCTAAAGAGACCCAGGCCTGTTGCTCCAACGGAACTTGGAAGTTTCAGCCCCGTTGTTCTGCTACCAGACTGTATCTTTCGCCCGATTCATTGCAGCAGCATCAGGGAATTTCATGGCCGCCGTGACCGGAATCCTCCGCGAAGCTTCCGGGTCGGGCTTGCTGGCGGCCTTCCGCGCCGTACGGGCGCATAGCGAGGCCCTGGCCGCGCCGCTGACCGCCGAGGATTGCGCCATTCAGTCGATGCCGGACGCCAGCCCCGTCAAATGGCATCTGGCCCATAGCAGCTGGTTTTTCGAGAGCCTGGTTTTGGACCAGGACGCCGGCTATGTGCCCTTCGATGCGCATTTCGCTTTTCTGTTCAATTCCTATTACGAGGCGCTGGGTCCGCGGCATCCCCGTGCCCGCCGCGGCATGATCACAAGGCCGGGGCTGGACCAGGTCATGGCCTATCGCCGCCATGTCGATGCGGCGATGGAATCGTGGCTCGCGCGGCTGGAGGATGAAAAGCTGGCAGGGCGCATCCGGCTGGGCCTTCATCATGAGCAGCAGCATCAGGAATTGATCCTCACCGACATCAAGCATGCATTTTTCTGCAATCCGCTGCTGCCCGCCTATGGCAGGGAAATGCCGGCGCCGCGCCCGCCACGCCCGCGCGAATGGCTGGCCCATACCGGCGGCATTGTTCAAATTGGCCAGGACGGGCAGGATTTTGCCTTCGACAATGAAACACCGCGCCATGATGCCTTGCTGTATCCCTTTCGCATCGCGTCCACCCCGGTGACAAATGCCGAATATCTGGAATTCATCGCCGATGGCGGTTATCGCCGCGCTGAATTCTGGCTCAGCGAGGGCTGGGCACGCGTGCAGGAAGAAGGCTGGGACGCACCGCTCTATTGGCTATGCGACAGCGACGGCAGCCGCAGTCAGTTCACCCTGGCGGGCACCGCGCCGCTCGACGGCCACGCGCCGGCCCAGCATGTGAGTTTCTTCGAGGCGGCGGCCTATGCCGCCTGGGCCGGCAAGCGGCTGCCCAGTGAATTCGAATGGGAAGCGATGGCGCCGCGCTTTGCCCATGGCGAGGTGTGGGAATGGACGCGCTCGTCCTACGATCCCTATCCCGGCTTCCGGCCGTTTGAAGGCGCCGCCGCCGAATATAATGGCAAATTCATGGTCGGCCAATTGGTGCTGCGCGGCGGCAGCGCCGCCACGCCGCCGGGTCATGCCCGCATCTCCTATCGCAATTTCTTTCCGCCTTCGGCGCGCTGGCAGTTCAGCGGAATTCGCCTTGCGGAGGATGCATGATCGACGCGCTTCGCTTGGAAACCGCGCGGCCGGGTCCTGACGTCGGCATCCTTGACGACAGCTTCGCCCGCTGCATCAGGGACGGCCTCGGCCGAACGCCCAAGGACATCGCCTGCAAGTTTTTTTACGACGCGACCGGCTCGGCGCTGTTCGACGCGATCTGCGCCCTGCCCGAATATTACCAGACCCGCACCGAAGTGGCGCTGCTGCGCCGCCATGCCGGCGAAATTGCCGCCCTGATCGGCGCGGACGCGGAGATCGTGGAATTCGGCGCCGGCGCCCTGCGCAAGGTCCGTATCCTGCTGGAGGCGCTGCAAGCCCCGCGCGGCTACACCCCGATTGATATTTCCGGCGCCTATCTGCGGGGCGTGGTGCGCCAGCTGGCCGCCGATTATCCCGGCCTGGCGCTCACGCCCGTGGTGGGGGATTTTACCCTGCCGCTGCAACTTCCGGTCCTGCCGGGCACCCCGGCGCGGCGCGTCGGGTTTTTCCCGGGCAGCACCATCGGCAATTTCCGTCCCGATGCGGCGATGGCGCTGCTGCGCCGGATGCGCGACATGCTGGGCGGCGGCGGCCTTCTGGTCGGGGTGGACTTGATCAAGGACCCCGCCTTGCTGCATGCCGCCTATAACGATGCGGCCGGGGTGACCGCCGCCTTCAACAAGAATCTGCTGGCCCGGGCCAATCGCGAGTTGGGCGCGGATTTCAATCTGGATGCCTTCGCCCATTACGCGCCCTACAATCCAAAAGCGCAGCGGATCGAGATGTATCTTGTCAGCCTGAAGCGCCAGAGCGTGCGGCTGTCCCCGGCCCTGGGCGGCGTGGTGGAATTTGCCGCGGGCGAAGCGGTGCATACCGAGGACAGCCACAAATACAGCATCGAAAGTTTCCGCGAGATCGCGGCGCATGCGGGATTTTCGCCGCGCGCGGTGTGGTGCGACGAGGCCCGGCTGTTCAGCATCCATTGGCTGGAATCGCGCTAGCCTCCCCAATTTGCAAGAGCGGCAGGCGCATGATTACCTCCAAAATTATGAAAAAAATTACGGTTGCGGCGCTGCTGGCATTGGCGATGACCCTGGCCGGCGCCGCCGCGCCGCCCGCCAATACCCCGCCGGTCAAGGCCGTCAAAACCAGGCCCGCCGCTCTTCATCGGGCCAAGCCGAAAAAATCCGTCGCCGTCACCAGAGCCGCCAACGCCAAGAAAATCATTGCCGCCAAAAAAACCGCCATCGTCAAAAATACCGTCGCCATCGCAAAACCCGCTTTCGCCTCGCCGGTGGCACCGGCCGGCGACGCGCCCAAAACCTATCCGCTTCAGACCATCGCTTTTCCCGGTGGCGTGACCATGACGGAAATGGTCTATCGCAGCCTTCCCGGCTTTCGTCCGCTGACGCTGGACCTGTATCAGACCTCGGAAAAATCCTTCCCGCGCCCCGGCCTGGTTTTCGTGCATGGCGGCAACTGGAACAGCGGCGATGCGCGCCACAACGGCACCGTTGGCGATTTCCCCGGCCTGCTCGCCAGCCTGGCGGCGCAGGGCTATGTCGTGGCGAGCGTCAATTACCGCCTGTCGGGCGAGGCGCGTTTTCCCGCCGCCCTGCAGGATGTCAAAAGCGCCATCAGCTGGCTGCGCGGTCATGGCGATGAATTCAATCTCGACCAGACGCGGATCGCAATCTGGGGCGCGGCGGCCGGCGGCCATCTCGCGGCGCTGGCCGGGGTGTCCTGTGGTGTTGCGGCGCTGGAGCCCGTAACCGATCCAAAAGACAAGCCCGCTTCGGACTGTGTCCAGGCGGTGATCGACTGGTATGGCATCACCGATTTTGAAAGCCTGGCTTCCGATCTGGGCAACCCGGTGCCGGACAAGAGCGTCGAAGGCGATTTTCTGGGCTGCGAACCGGCGTTGTGCGGCGCCGGGGTCGCCCGCAATGCAAGCCCGCTGGCCTATATCGAAGCAATGAGCCCACCCTTCCTGATCCAGCAGGGCGACGCTGACACGACCGTATCGCCCAAACAGTCCCGGGCGCTTTATGACGGTTTGCGCGCCAAGGGTGTGCCGGCCGAACTGGTGATATATCCGGGCGTCGGCCAGGGTTTCGCGCGGGTGACGAATGGCGGGACGGGCGTGCCCGATCCCGCCACCTACAAGGCGGCGGTGGACAAGCTGGAGCGTTTCCTGGCCGCGAATTTTCCGAAAAAACCGGCCGCCAGTCCCTATGCGCCGCCCAAGCGTCGAGGACTTCCCTATTAGACCCAGGACTTCTTATTGGAGAAGTGTAGGATGGGCCAAGCCTTCAGGAGCCTTGCATGACCGCCATCAATTCCGTCACCGATCTGTCGCGTGAGGGCGACGTTGCCGTCATCACCATCAACAATCCGCCGGTCAATGCGCTGGGACTTGCGGTGCGGGAAGGATTGATCGCGGCGCTGGACCAGGCTGGAAAAGATGCGGGCGCCAGGGCGATCCTGCTAATCTGCGCCGGACGCACCTTCATCGCCGGCGCCGATATCTCCGAATTCAGCAAGCCGCCGTCAGGCCCGGGCTTTTTGGAAACACAGAATGCGTTCGACGCCGCGCAGAAGCCGCTGGTGGCGGCGATCCATGGCACGGCGCTGGGGGGCGGGCTGGAAACCGCCATGTGCTGCCATTACCGGGTGGCGGTGGCGTCGGCAAAGTTCGGCCAGCCGGAAGTCAATCTGGGCCTGATCCCGGGCGCTGGCGGCACCCAGCGTTTGCCGCGGCTGGCGGGTGTGCCCAAGGCGCTGGAGATGGTCGCCACCGGCAAGGCGATCGGCGCGGCGGATGCGCTGGCCAATGGGCTGATTGATGAAATCGTCCCGGGCGACCTGAAGGCAGGCGCGCTGGCGTTCATCGCCAAATTGCTGGCGGACGGCAAAGGCATCCGCCGCACCCGCGACCTGAATGAAAAAGTCACTGGCGATTTCGCTCCGATTTTCACTTTCGCCAAGAGCCAGAATATGCGCGGCTTCGAGGCGCCGCTGGACGCGATCAACGCGGTGGAAGCGGCCACCAAACTGCCCTTTGATGACGGCATCGCATTCGAGCAGAAGCTGTTCCTGGCGCGCATGATGTCGGCGCAGTCGGCGGCGCTGCGCTATCTGTTCTTTGCCGAGCGCAAGGTATCCAAGATTCCCGATGTGCCGGAGGACACGCCCATCCTGGACATCAAAAAGGTCGGCATTATCGGCGCCGGCACCATGGGCGGCGGCATCGCGATGAATTTCGCCACCGCCGGCATTCCCGTCACCATCCTGGAAATGAAGCAGGAGGCGCTGGATCACGGGCTTGGCGTGGTCAAGAAGAATTACGATTCCAGCGCCGCCAAGGGCCGCTTCACGGCGGAAGAGGCGCAGAAGAGGTTCGCGCTTCTCACCGGCACGTTGAAGATGGAGGAACTGGGTGATTGCGACCTGATCATCGAGGCGGTGTTCGAGCGCATGGACATCAAGAAGGATGTCTTTGGCAAGCTGGACAAGATCGCCAAACCGGGCGCCATCCTGGCCTCCAACACCTCATTCCTGAACATTGACGAAATCGCCAGCGTGACGTCGCGGCCGGATCATGTGCTGGGGCTGCATTTTTTCTCGCCCGCCAATGTGATGAAGTTGCTGGAGATCGTGCGCGGCGCCAAGACCAGCAAGCCCGTGGTCGCCACCGCCATGAAGCTGGCCAAGACCATCGGCAAGGTGGGCGTGCTGGTAGGCGTGGCTTATGGCTTTGTCGGCAACCGCATGCTGGCGGCGCGCAGCGTCGAAGCCGACAAGATGGTGATGGAAGGGGCATTTCCCTGGGATATCGACAAGGTGCTGGTCAAGTTCGGCTTTCCTATGGGCGGTTTTGCCATGTGGGACCTGGCCGGGCTCGATCTGGGCTGGGTAAAAGAAGAGTCGCATGGCGAGACGCTGCGCGACCTTTTGAACGAAGCGGGCCGCAAGGGCCAGAAAACCGGCGGCGGCTATTACGATTATGACGCCGCGCGCAAAGCGACGCCCTCGCCCGTCACCGAGAAACTTCTGACCGATCTGTGGGCAAAAAAAGGCGTCACGCCGCGCAAGATTCCGGAAGCGGAAATATTGGAGCGCAGCATCTATCCCATGATTAACGAGGGCGCGAAAATCCTGGAGGAAGGCAAGGCCAGCCGGGCTTCCGACATCGATATTGTCTGGCTTTATGGCTACGGCTTTCCCGCCTGGCGCGGCGGGCCGATGTTCTATGCCGACACTATCGGGCTGGATACCGTGCTGGCGGGGGTGCGCAAATATGGCTGGCCGCCCGCGGCCCTGCTGGAAAAGCTGGCGGCGGAAAAGAAGAAATTCGGTGATCTTTAGGCCAGCTTTTCGACCACCAGGAAAATGCCCGGATCGGGCCGCACCGTCATGGTCATCACCGGCTTGGGCGATGGCTGGGCCGGACGAAAGCGGAAATTCTGAATCAACGTCGAAAGAATGATCCCTGCCTGCATCATGGCGAAGTTGGCGCCGACACAGACCCGCGGCCCCGCCCCGAAGGGCAGATACTGGTAACGGTCACGCATCGTGCCGGGCGCAAACCGTTCGGGATCGAACAGTTCGGGCTTCTGCCAAAGCAACTCATGGCGATGCAGCGCCCAGATCGGCAGGAACAGAATATCGTTGGGATTGATGGTACGGCCGCAAAGTTCATCGCGCGCCACCACATGCCGGGCCAAGAGGCCGACCGGCGGGTAAAGCCGCATCGCCTCTTCCAGCACCTGGTTGATGAAGGGCATGGCGGCGAGGTCGCCGGCTTCCGCCACCTTGCCGTTCAATTGCGCGCGGGTTTCCGCCCGCGCCCGCTGCTGGTGCTCAGGGCTGTTGGCAAGCAGATAGAGGGCCCAGGAAATCGCCAGCGCCGTGGTCTCATGTCCCGCCACGATGAAGAACTGCATATTGTAGATCAGGTCTTCTGGCGACATGCGCCGCCCGGTTTCCGGGTCTTCCGCCGCCAGCATGTGATCGAGCAGGTCGTCGGCAGGGCTTGAGGTTTCCCGGCGGCGCGCCTCGATCGCCTGGGCCACCATGCCGTGCATGGTGCGGACCGCGGCGCCGGCGATCAGTTCGCCGGGCCGGGGAAACCATTCCGGCAAGCCAAGAAAATCCAGCAGCGAGGTATGGCCCGCGGTCTGGA
>Ga0302320_10010397_pt1 | contig 19832 bp, 16 predicted proteins | sample Bog_T0_3_FD_202130 | JGI IMG/M metagenome (GOLD analysis project Ga0302320, IMG submission 202130) | Peat permafrost microbial communities from Stordalen Mire near Abisko, Sweden - Bog_T0_3 | ecosystem: Environmental > Terrestrial > Soil > Wetlands > Peat | place: Sweden: Abisko, Stordalen Mire... | reverse complement strand
CGGTGGAGACCGGATAGTCGGCCGCCAGGATGCCGTCCACCATGAGCCCCAGGCGCTGGCCGGCCACGTCCGCCACCAGGAACCGGGCCGGCAGCGCGGCCAGCCCGGATCCCGGCCGCCGGAGCCCGTCCAGGGCCAGGGCACGGTAGCGGGCGGCGAGGACGGCGCTCACGCCTTGGCCCAGGCCCGCACCAGCGCCTCGAAGCGCTCCCCGCGCTTCTCGAAATTCTCGAACTGGTCGAAGCTGGCGCAGGCGGGGCTGAGCAGCACCTGGTCGCCCGGCTGCGCCAGGGCCAGGGCGCGGGCCACCGCCTCGTCGAAGGCCCGGATGGTGTCGTGCGGCAGGTCGCCCAGGTCCCGCTCCAGCTGCGGGATGGCCTCGCCCAGGAAGACCAGGCGGCGCAGCTTGCCCTCCAGGGCCGGGCGCAGGGCCAGGTAGCCCGAGCCCTTGTCCTGGCCGCCCAGCAGCAGCACCAGCGGGCCGGGCAGCGCGCGGATGCCGGTGAGGGTGGCGTCGGTGTTGGTGCCCTTGGAATCGTTGTAGGCCTTGATCCCGTCCCGCTCGCCGCACAGCACCATGCGGTGGGCCAGGCCGGGGTAGCTCTTCAGGCCCAGGCGCAGGCCTTCCAGGTCCGCCCCGCCGTGGCGCGCCAGCACCGCGGCCGCCAGGGCGTTCTCCACGTTGTGGTCGCCCGGGATCAGCAGCTGGGACCGGGGCACCAGCGGGTGCTCGCCGAACTCGTCCTTGAGCCAGAGGGTGCCGTGCCCGTCGCACCAGGCGCCCGGCCCGTCCGGGCAGTCCCAGCCGAACCGGGCGCTGCGGCCCGCGCCCGGGGCCAGGGCCTCGAAGGCCGGATCGGACAGAGGCGTGAGGCGCAGGTCTTCTTCGGTCTGGTGCTGGAAGATCTTCACCTTGGCCGCCCGGTAGGCCTCCATGGTGCCGTGCCGGGCCAGGTGGTCGGGGGTGAGGTTGAGCGCCGCGGCGGCCTCGGCGTGGAATTCCCGGACCGTCTCCAGCTGGTAGCTGGAGCACTCCAGGGCGTACACGGTCGCCGGCCTGGCCCCGGTCATGGCGGTGATCAGCGGGGTGCCCAGGTTGCCGCAGGCGATGGCGGGGATATCGCAGGCCTTGAGCAGGTGGGCGGTGAGATCGGTGGTGGTGCTCTTGCCGTTGGTGCCGGTGACGGCCAGCAGCATGGAGCCGTCCGCCCGCGCGCGCAGGGCGCGGTGGGCCAGCTCCAGCTCGCCGATGACCGGGATGCCGCGCTCCGCCGCCGCCAGCGGGAACGGGCTGCCGGGGGGGACCCCGGGGCTGAGCACCACTTCCTCGCAGTCATCCAGCAGGGAGAGCGGGTGGCTGCCCCAGACCGCCAGCACCGAGAGCTCCGCCAGCCGTGCCGCCACCTGGGCGTCCGGCCCGGGACGGCTTTCGGTGACCACCACGTCCTTCCCGGCCTTGGCCAGGAATTCCGCGGCCCCCAGTCCCGAACGCCCCGCTCCCACTACAATGATCCGGCCCATGCTGACTCCCTGATCTGTCTCTGGGGGGACCGCGCGGTCGCTACGCTCCCTCTCCGTCCCCCCAGACCTGGAGTCCAGTGTGCCAAAGGATGCCCCCGGGGCGCCATATTTTGATGCAGAATGGCAGTATGAACGAGAATATGCTCCAGAGCATCCTGAGCGGCGAACGGCAGGCAGTGACCTATGCCCATACCATCGTGGCCCTGCGCAACGGCGACACCAAGGCTCAGGAGATGCTCACCCGCTTTGTGGGCGACGACGGCCGGATGCACGCGGTGGGCACCCTGCTGGAGGACCTCACCCTGTCCCCCGAGCTGCGGGTGCGCCTGGATCTGCTGTGCGTGGGCGCGGTGTTCGACGCCCTGGCCCGCAACCCCATCACCGAGCACCTGGTGTTCGTCAACCTCAGCCCCCTGACCCTGGAGCATCCCGGCTTCTGGAGCCGGATCCAGAGCTGGGTCTGGGACCTGCCCATCCCGCCCCACCGGATCGTCATGGAGATCGCCGAGACCAACGCCATGCACGACCTGAGCCAGATGGAGGGCTTCGCCCGGCGCCTGCGCGACATCGGCCTGCGCCTGGCCGTGGACGACCTGGGCTCGGGCATCGCCTCGCTCTCGCACATGGCCCGGCTGGCGCCGGACTTCATCAAGGTGGACCGCAGCCTGGTGCATGACGTGCACCGCCACCCCTACCAGGCCGCGCTGCTCAACGCGCTGGCCCTGTTCGCCGAGCGCATGCGGGTGGGCTACATCGTCGAGGGCATCGAGACCCTGGAGGAGCTCCAGGCCGTGATCGACGCCGACGTGCCCTGGGGCCAGGGCTTCATCTTCGGCAGGCCGGAGCCGCTGCGCTTCCCCACCGCTACCTGAGCTTGAGCGAACTGAGCGCCAGCACGCAGCAGACGATGCAGGTGATCCAGAGCCGGATCACCACCTTGGTCTCCTTCAGCCCGCCCAGCTCCATGTGGTGATGGAACGGGGCCATGCGGAAGATCCGCTTGCCGCCCCGGAGCTTGAAGCTGCCCACCTGGAGGATGACGCTGAACGCCTCCAGCACGAACAGGCCGCCGGCGATCACCAGCAGCAGCTCCTGCTTGATCATGATGGCCACGGTGCCGAGGGCCCCGCCCAGGGCCAGGGAGCCGGTGTCGCCCATGAACACTTCCGCCGGGTGCGCGTTGTACCAGAGGAAGCCCAGGGAGGCCCCGCCCATGGCAGCCATGAACACCGTCAGCTCGCCGCCCCCGGGCACGTGCGGCACCATGAGGTAGGTGGCGATCTTCACGTGGCCGGCCACGTAGGCCAGGATGGCGAAGGTGGTGGCGACGATCAGGGTGCCGCCCACGGCCAGGCCGTCCAGCCCGTCGGTGAGGTTCACGGCGTTGCTGGTGCCCACCATCACCAGCCAGATCCAGGGCACCAGGAAGATGCCCACGTGCGGGGTGAAGTTCTTGAAGAAGGGCACCGACAGCTGCTCGGTGTGGGGTCCGCGCAGGTTGAAGTGCAGGATCAGCCAGGCCACCAGCAGCGAGATGGCGGTGAGCAGGAGCATCTTCTGCCAGCTGCGCAGCCCCAGGTTCTGCTTGCGCATGAGCTTCTTGGCGTCGTCGAAGGCGCCCACCAGGCCGAACCCCACCAGCGAGACCAGGGCCACCCAGATGCCGCCGCTGCCCAGGTCGCACCACAGCACCGTGGAAAGCACGATGGCGCCCACGATCATGGTGCCGCCCATGGTGGGGGTGCCGGCCTTGGTCTGGTGGTTCTCCGGGCCGTCGGCCAGGATCGGCTGGTTCATCTTGAGCCGTGCGAGGGTGCGGATGATGAGCGGGCCGAACAGGAGCGAGAGCACCATGGCCGAGGCCGCCGCCATGGCCGCCCGGAAGGTGACGTAGCGGAAGACGGTGAAGCCGGGAATCGCGTCGCGCAAGGGAAAGAGCAGCCAAGGGATCATGGGGGTCCATTATACGTGGAGTGAGAGGGATTCGCTTTTTCCAAGCGGCCAACCGCGAGCGCAGGGCCTCAGGGGGCGGCCCCGAAGCGGTCCAGCAGCCAGTCCACGGCCCGGGCGGCCCGCCAGTAGAAGCTGCCCTTGACCAGGATCCGCGCGCCGGCCGGGATGGAAGCCAGGCCCGCGCCGTCGTCGCGCATGGCTTCGAAGTCGGGATAGGCCAGGGCGCCGAAGCCGAAGCCCTGGGCCAGGGCCCGGGCCTGGTCGCCGTAGACCAGGACCCGTTGCAGCCCCAGGGCCTTCAGGCCCTCCCCGGTCTGCCGGTGCAGGTTCTCGGTGGCCGGGCCCAGTTCGCGCATGCAGCCCAGCACCGCGACGGCCTCGCCCCCGTCGAGGGCGAGCAGGGCGCCGGCGCAGGCAAGGACGGACTCCATGACGGCGTTGTAGCTTTCGTCCAGGAGCCAGCCGCCGCCCCCCAGGGCGTGCAGCCGGCCCCGCCCGGGCAGCGGCTCCGCGAGGGCCAGGCCGGCCGCCACGGCCGCCGGGTCGAAGCCGGCCAGGATGGCCAGGGCGCCGGCCAGGGCGGCGTTGCGCACGTGGTGGGCGCCCCGCAGGCGCAGGCGCACCGGGAGCGTGCCGCCCGGGTGGCGCAGATTGAAAGCTTCGCCCTGGGCGCCCAGGGAGACCGGATCCTCCCAGCCGTAGGCCGAGCCCGGCCCCACCGGAACCGCCCGGGCCAGGGCCCAGGGCTGGAGCGCCACCCACCGGCACCAGGGGTCGTCGGCCAGGTGGACCCATGCCCCGCCGGCGGGCAGGGCCTCCACCAGCTCGCCCTTGGCCCGGGCGATGCCCTGCTGGCCGTCAGGGAAGTGCTCCATGTGCACGTTGCCGATATTGGTGACCAGGCCGAAGTCGGGCGGCGCGATCTCGGTGAGCCGGCGGATCTCGCCGGGGCCGCTCATGCCCATCTCCAGCACCACCGCCTCCAGCCCTTCCGGCAGGGTGGCCAGGGCTTCGGGCAGGCCGTAGTGGTTGTTGCGGTTGCCGGGGGTCTTCCAGGCCCCGGTGGCGCCGGCCAGCATCTCCTTGGTGCTGGTCTTGCCCACCGACCCGGTGACCGCCAGCACCGCCCGGGGCCGGCAGGCCTCCAGCCGGGCCTGGCCCCAGCGCTGCAGCGCGGCCAGGGTGTCCGGAACGACCAGCTGGGCCAGGTCCAGGGGCAGTTCGTGGTCCACCAGCAGGGCCGCGGCCCCCTTGGCCGCCGCCTCCCGGGCGAAGGCGTGGCCGTCCCGCTGGGCGCGGATGGCCACGAAGGCGTCCCCGGGGCGGATGGTGCGGGTGTCCATGGACAGGGCCGCGGGCACGATCCCGCCGTCGCCGGCCAGGGTGCCCCCCACGGCCGCCTGGGCCTGGGCGAGATTCCAGAGGCTCATGCCACCTCCCAGGGACGAGGGACCATCCGGCCCCGGAGGGCCGCTTCCACCGCGGCGCGGTCGCTGTAGGGATGCTTGACCCCGCGCACTTCGTGGTACGGCTCGTGGCCTTTGCCCGCCAGCAGCAGCAGGTCGCCGGGACGGCAGTCGGCCACGGCCGCGGCCACCGCCAGGGCCCGGTCGGTGATCCTGTGGTAGCGGGCCGGGTCGCGCAGCAGCGCCGCGGGCATGCCCTTGGCGGCGTCGTCCAGGATCGCTTCGGGATCCTCGAAGCGGGTGTTGTCGGAGGTGTGCCAGACCACGTCCGCGCCGGCGGAAACGGCTTGGGCCATGACCGGCCGCTTGCCCCGGTCCCGGTCGCCGCCGCAGCCGAACAGCGCGTGCAGGCGGGCCCCCGGGGGCAGCAGGCGCCGGCCCTCGGCCAGCAGCTTCTCCAGGGCGTCGGGGGTGTGGGCGTAGTCCACCATGACCCCGAACGGCTGGCCGCAGTCCACCCGGTCCAGCCGGCCCTGGGCGCCGGTGATGCCCGCGAGCCCCGGCAGCAGCCGGTCCAGGTCGAACCCGGCCTCGGCCAGGGCGGCCAGGGCCGCCAGCAGGTTGTAGGCGTTGAACCGGCCCAGCAGCGGGCTCTCCACCCGCCAGCTCCCGGCCGGGGTGGCGAGGCGGAACGAGGTGCCGGTGGGGCTGAGCGCCAGTTCCGTGATGCGGTAGTCCGCGGGCCGGTCCAGCGCGAACGAGCGCAGCCGTCGGTCCGCGGCCAGGAGCCGGCGGCCGTGGCCGTCGTCGGCGTTGGCCAGGCCGCCTTCGCACTGGGCGAACAGCCGGGCCTTGGCCTGGAAGTAGGCTTCCATGTCCGAATGGAAGTCCAGGTGGTCCTGGGTGAGGTTGGTGAACAGGCCCACCCGGAACCGCGCGCCGTGAACCCGGTCCAGCACCAGGCTGTGGCTGGAGACCTCCACCGCCATGGCGGCGTCGCCGGCGTCCGCCGAGGCCTTGATCCAGCGGTAGAACACCGGGCTTTCCGGAGTGGTGCGCAGGGCCTCGGCTTCGCGGTCGCCGGCGGCGTTGAGCACCGTGCCCATGAGCCCGCAGCCCTGGCCGGAAAGCCGCATGAGCTGGCGGATGAGGGTGGTGGTGGTGGTCTTGCCGTTGGTGCCGGTGAGGCCTATGAGGGCCAGGCGCCGGTCCGGCTCGCCGTAGAGCTTGCGGGCCAGGAGCGCCATGGTGCGGCGGCCGTCGCCGAGCCGGGCGAAGGGCACCGTGGCCGGCAGTTCCAGCTCCCGGTCCGAGAGGATCGCCGCGGCCCCCTGGGCCAGCGCCGCCGGCACGAAGGCGGCCCCGTCCGCGCGCTCCCCCCGGAGGGCGGCGAAGGCCCAGCCCGGGGCAACTTCGCGGCTGTCGCAGGTGAACTGCTCCACCTCCGCCGGCGCCCCCGAGGCTCCGAGCACATCCTCGTCCCGCACCCAGTCGGCGAACTTCATGGCGCCCCCACCCTGATCTTCACGACGGTCTGCGGCTCCAGGGACGCCCCGGGGGGCGGGCTCTGGTCCTGGACCCTCAGCACGGTCTGGCCCGCCTGGCCCGTGCCTTCCAGCACCGGCACCCCGCCGGCCAGGATCACCCGCTGGATGGCTGATTTCAGGGTGAGCCCCTTCAGCTCCGGCACCTTGCCCACCTCAACGTGGACCACCGCCTCGTCGTTCTCGCTCACCGGCCAGTCGCGCAGGCCAAGCTTCAGGTCCGCCTCGGGCTCGGTGTCCCGCCCGGAGAGCCGGTAGCGCAGGATCCCGTCGGCCACCTCCTTGAACAGCGGCGCCGCCACCTGGCCGCCTTCCACATCCCCGGCCGGGTCGTCCAGCATGAACAGGATCCCGTACTGGGGCTTGTCGGCGGGAAAGAAGCCCATGAAGGAGGCGTAGTGGCGCCTGGGATCGTACTTGCCGTTGATCAGCTTGCGGGCGGTGCCGGTCTTGCCGAAGGCCTCCACGTTGCCGTCCAGCTTGGCCCGGTGGGCGGTGCCGCTGGTGATGACGCCCTTGAGGGTCTCGCGCATCATGGCCGAGGTCTCCTCGCTGATCACCTGGCCCTTCACCTGGGGCTTGAACTCGGTGAGCATCACCCCCTGGTCGTTGAAGATCTTCTGCACCAGGTAGGGCTGCATGAGCTTGCCGCCGTTGGCCAGGGCGCACCCGGCCATGAGGATCTGCAGGGGCGAGACCGACAGGCCGTAGCCGTAGCACATGGTCTGCTGGGTGGTGGCGCTCCAGCGGTCCGGGGCCAGCAGCCTCCCCGAGGTCTCCCCAGGGAAATTCAGCCCGGTGGGCTCGCCGAAACCGAACTTGCGCAGGTACTGGTAGTGAACTGCCGGCGCCAGGCGTGTGCCGATCTTGGCGGCACCGATATTGGAGCTGTGCCACAGGATTTCCTCGAAGGTGAGCTGGCCGAAGTGGTGGTCGTCGGTGATCGTGGCGCCGTTGTGGTACCAGTGACCGCCTTCGCAATTGATGAGCTCCCCCAGGTGGACCTTGCGCTCCTCCAGGGCGATGGAGGCGGTGAAGATCTTCATGGTGGAGCCCGGCTCGTAGCTGTCCTCCACCGGGTGCACCTTGCGCGCGGCCCGCTGCCGGTCCTGGTACTGCCGGTACTCCTCCTTGTCGCCGGCGGACCACTCGGATTCGCTGCGGGTCATGAACTTCTTCGGCATGATGTGGTTGGGGTCGAAGGTCGGCTCCCCGGCCATGGCCAGGATCTCGCCTGTGTTCGGGTCCACCACCACCGCGTAGGCGTTGGCCGGGTGGCTTTTCGCCACCCCCTCGTCCAGGGCCTGTTCCACCAGGTGCTGGATGGTGGCGTCCAGGGTCAGCTGGAGGGTGGAGCCGTTCACCGGGATCTTGGCGAAATTCTCCTCCAGGATCAGCAGGCGCCCCTTGGCGTCCCGGGGGGCGATGAGCTCGCCGGCCTGGCCCGCGAGCTGCTCGTTGAAGGACCGCTCGATGCCCAGCTGGCCGATGCCGTCGATGTTGGTGAAGCCGACGATGGCGCAGGCCAGGCTGCCGCGGGGATACTGGCGCTTGCTTTCCGGCAGGAAATCCACCCCGTCCAGCTTCAGCGCCCGGATGGCGGCGGTCTTGGCAGGGGCCAGCTGCCGCTCCATCCAGACGAAGGGCTTCTTGCGCAGGAGCTTCTCCTGGACCATGGACACCGGCAGCTCCAGGATCGGCGCCAGCTGGGCCGCCACCTTGCGGGCGGCGTCGCGGTCGGGGTCGCCCCAGTTGCGCACCGAGTCGCCCTTGCCGGCCCGGTAGTCCGGGTAGAAGGCCGGCGGGGTGCAGAACAGGCTGTCCACCTTCAGGGAGATGGCCAGGGACCCCCCCCGGCGGTCGCGCAGCTCGCCCCGGATCGGCTCGATGGGCACCACCACCGTGTGCTGGTGCTCCGCCCGGGTCCGGTAGTAGCCGTGCTCCACCACCTGCAGCCAGACCAGGCGCAGGAAGATCATCACCACCCAGAAAAGCATGCTGGCCAGGATCCAGGGCAGACGGGAGGCCAGCAGATCCTGGGGTTCCGGCCTTCCAAGCAGGCGCCGGGGCGGGTGCGGACTGCTGAGCATGCTGATGATCGCCACGAGATCTCCGCCTTCCATCCTAGCAGCCGTATAGGAGCCGGTCCCGTGCCCGGGATGGAGATCGCCAAGTGATGATAATTCCTATACTATCTGGACCAGCGCCTGGGAGATCTCCGATGCAGCGACCCGTCCGGCACCTCTTGACCCTGCTCTCCGGCCTGCTCATCGCGGCCCAGGCCCTGGCGGCCCAGGTGGGCTGGACCCAGATGGACGTGTTCGGCAGCGCCCCGGACGCCCGGGTCACCCCTGTGGCCCTGTACTACCCCACCCAGGCCAAGGCGAGCCCGGTCGCCATGGGCCCGTTCACCCTCAACGTCGCCGTCGGCGCGGCGCCGGAGGCCACGGTCAAGGGCCTGATCATGCTCAGCCACGGCACCGGCGGCTCCGAACTGGGCCACAGCCGGCTGGCCGAGGCGCTGGCCCGGGCCGGCTACCTGGTGGCGGCCCTGCGCCATCCCGAGGACAACTGGACCGACAACTCGCTGCTGGAAAAGGCCCCGGAGCGCTATTTCCAGGTGCGGCCCCGGCAGGTCAGCCACGTCCTGGACGCCCTGCTGCAGGATCCCAAGTGGAAGGACCGCATCGCCCGGGACGCCCGGGGGCCGCGCGTAGGCGCGCTGGGCCACTCGGCGGGGGGCTACACCGTCCTGGCCCTGGCCGGCGGCGAGCCGGACCGGGCCAGGATCATCCGCCACTGCCAGGAGGAGGGCGCCCTGGATCCCCTCTTCTGCGCCATGGGCCATCCGGCCCAGCGCCCCGAGCCGGCCCCCATCCCGCTCAAGGACGCGCGGGTGCGGGCCGTGGTGGCCATGGCCCCGGTGGGAGTCGTGTTCACCGCCCAGTCCCTGGCCAGGATCACCGTGCCCACCGCCATCTGGGAAGCCCAGTCGGACCGCTGGCTGGTGCCGCGCTTCCACGCCGAATGGATCGCCCAGAACATGCCCCGGGCCGAGCTGCACCGGGTGCCCAACTCCTGGCACTTCGCCTTCATGGACACCCCCAGCACGGCGATCCCCACCCTGGACGGCGATATCCGGGCGGACCCGCCGGGATTCGACCGGGCGGCCTTCCTCACGCAGCTGGGCGGGGAGCTGGTGGTCTTCTTCGACCAGGCCTTCAAGGAATAAGCTGTTCAAGATTGAGGCCAAACCGGCCAAGCACCTGGGCCAGGAAGGGCTCGGCCGCCGCCTGGGCGATCCGGGCGAAACTGCTGGTGAGCTCCGAAACGGGCCGCTGCGGCGGAAAGATCATGAGGGTCCGGAACTGCACGGCCGGCCTGAAGGGCCTCACGTCCACCCGCTCGGGGGAAATGCCTTCGAGGCTGAAGGGATTGATGAGCCCGACCCCTGTCCCGCCGGCCACCAGCTGGCCGATGGAAAGGGCGAAGTGGGTTTCCACCATGACCTTGGGCTCGACCCCCGCCGCCTCCAGCACCGCGCTGATCCGCCGGTAGGCGCTGTCGGTGCGGGACAGGGAAACGAAGGGCTGGCCCTGGATGTCGGCCGCCTCGACCAGGGCCTTCTTCGCCAGGGGATGCCCTTTGGGGAGAATGCAGACCGCGGTCGGGGTGGCGAAAGTTTCAGCCAGAATGCCCGAAGTCTCGATCTCGTCGGCCGCGAAGCCGATATCGAACTGGCCTGACGAGATGGCTTCCCTGACGGTATCGGAGCTGCCGATCTCCATCACGGCGGACACATGGCGGACGTGCTGGCGCAGGAAAGCGCTGACGGCGTGCGGGACCAGCGAGAAGCCGAGGGCGGGCAACGCCGCGATCCTGACGCTTCCCGTTCCGTGGGAGCGGATATCGGCCGCGGCGGTCTTGAGGCGTTCGAGCACCGAAAAGGAGCGGGCCACCTCGCGGTGGAACAGCAGACCTTCCTGGGTCGGCACCAGCCGGCCTTTGCTCCGATTGAACAATTTCAGGCTGGCCGCCTGTTCGAGCTGGCTGATCAGCCTGCTGATGGCTGGCTGGGAAACGTTGAGGAGGTCGGCGGCCCCTGTGGTCGTGCCCACCGCCATCACCGCGTTGAAAGCCTCGATCTGCCTGAAATTCATGTGGGTATAAGGTTTCCGAATAGTTGGAGCTGATCTTAGTATTGGAAACCTCCTGGAGGCAAGGGGAGAATGCTCGGGACGGGTCCTGGGCTTCCTGACCCCATCGGCGGAAGGAGGTTACCTCCATGAGCGACCTGCGCGGCCCTGAGGAAGCGTCCCTGCCTCCCCGCACGCCCATGCTTTCCGGGAAGCAGATCGGGGAAATCATCGACCGCACAGGGGTCACCCAGGTCACCCGGATCCTCATCGTGGCCGCCTCCCTGGGCTACCTGTTCGACGCCTTCGACAACACCATCGCCTGGTCGCCATTTCCTTCGTGATGGCCGCCAGCGGATGCCTGGCTTTCGGCCTGGTGCGAAGCCCGGCGCTCCTGCTCTGCTCCATCATGCTCTTCAAGTTCTTCGACCAGCAGGGCGCCCTGACGGTCATGGCCTATGTGCCCGAGCTGTACCCCACCCGCCTGCGGGTCATGGGCAACGCCTATGCCGGGTCGGCCAGCCGGGTCACCTCCGCGCTGGCTCCCATGATGGTCGGATTCCTGATCGCCATGCACTTCTTCATGACGATCTGGGCCATCTTCGCCGGCGTCTACCTGGCCGGCGCGCTGATCATGTGGGTCTTTGGCCAGGAAACCAAAGGCCGAATCCTCGAGGAGTGCGCGCAGTCATGAAGATCACCAGAATCAATGTCTATCTGATCACCACCGGCAAGCTCCATCCCGTCCTGGTCGAGGTCGAGACCGATGAAGGCGTGACCGGAATCGGCGAGGCGGCGATCACCTACGGGCTCGGCGGGACCGCTGCCGCCGGGATGGTCAAGGACCTGGCCGAAGGCCTCGTGCTGGGGCGCGACCCCTCGCGCATCGAGGAGCTGTGGTCCGACCTGTACGACCGGTCCTTCTGGACCAAGGGCGGAGGCCCCATCGTGTTCGCCGCGATCAGCGCCATCGAGACGGCCCTGTGGGACATCAAGGGCAAGCTGCTCGGCGTGCCGGTCTACCAGCTGCTTGGCGGGAAGGTGCACGACCAGCTGAGGGTCTACGCCAATGGCTGGTATGGGGCGGCCGCGACCCCGGAGGAACTGGCCAAGGCCGCCGAACGGCCCCTGCGGGACGGCTACCAGGCGCTCAAATGCTACCCCCTGGCCGTCTTCCATCAGGGCAGCCTGCGCCATGTGGCGCGGCGCATGATCACGCGCGACGTGGCCGACCTGGCCTACGCGAAGGTCAAGACGCTGCGCCAGGCCGTGGGCCCCAAGGTCGAGATCATGCTGGACCTGAGCGGCGGCCTCACCACCGGCGAAACCATCCGCCTCTGCCGGCGTTTCGAAGAGCTGGACATTTCCTGGATCGAGGAGCCGGCTGATCCCTTCGACACCCAGGCGCTGGAGAAGATCAACGGGCAGGTGAACATCCCCATCGCCGTGGGCGAGCGCCTCTACACCCGGTACGGGTTCCTGAAGACCATGGAGCTGCGGGTCGCGGACATCGTGCAGCCGGACGCCGGCAATACCGGCGGCATCATGGAGACCAAGAAGATCGCGGCCATGGCCGAAGCGTTCGGCATGCGGGTGGCTCCGCACAATTGCGCCAGTGCCCTGTCCACCGCCGTCGCCATCCAGGTGGGCGCCTGCATGACCAACTTCCTGACCCAGGAAATCTATCCGTACTTCCCGGAACGGCCCGGCTATGTGCAGGCGCTTGAAGATCCGCCGGAAGACCGCATCGTCAACGGCAGGGTCGCCCCGCCGGAAGGGCCGGGGCTGGGGGTGACCCTGGCGGTGGAGCGCCTGCGCCCGTTCCTCTTCGCCGAGTGCAAGCCTTAATGAAGTTCCGTGGCGTCCTTGGGGGCGCCCTCCTCGGCGGGGGCTTCCGGTAAGGGTTCAGGCACAGCCGCCTTGGGCTCGGTTCCGGCGATGTAGAATTCCTCCTGCTTCCCCTGCAGGTCCTCGGCCGCCAGCTTTCCAGTGGCCGGGTCGATGGCGGCGGTGACGACGGTGTCCGGTCTGGGGAAATCCTCGGCCGGCTTTCCGGCCAGGGCCCTGGCCATGAACCGCTCCCAGATGGGCGCGGCGATGGCCCCGCCGGTGAAGCCCCTGCCCCCGGGCCGGGGCTGGTCGTAGCCCACCCAGACGCCGGTGAGCAGCTGCGGGGTGTAGCCGATGAACCAGGCGTCGCGGTAGTCGTCGGTGGTGCCGGTCTTGCCGGCGCAGGGGCGGCTCTGGCTGAACTTCTTCAGGGACTTGGCGGTGCCGTAGGTGAGGACGTCCTTCATCATCTGGGTGGTGATGAAGGCGGCCGCGGGGGTGCAGGCCGAGGTGATGACCGGGGGATTGTCGGTCCAGGCCTGGGTCCTGCGGTCGAAGACCCGGAGGATGGTCCGGGCCGAGGCCCGCTGCCCGCCGGCAGCCAGGGGGGTGTAGGCCTGGACCAGGTCGCTGAGGGTGACGTCGTCGGTGCCCAGGGCCAGGGACAGCCCGCTCTGGGGCCGCAGCGGCACCCCCAGCTTCCAGGCGAAGTCCACGAAGTACGGGACGCCGATGGTCTCCAGCAGCTTCACGGTGATGACATTGTCGGAGTGGGCCAGGGCCTGGCGCATGGAGATGTCCCCGAACTGCTCCCCGCCGTAGTTCCTGGGCTTCCATGCCTGGCCGTTGCCCCAGTGGTAGGCCACCGGCGCGTCGTTCCAGATGCTGCTGGCGGTGACGCCCTTCTCCAGGGCCGCGGCGTAGATGAGCGGCTTGATGGCGGATCCGGTCTGGCGCTTGGTGGCGAAGGCGCGGTTGAGGCCGTTCTGGCCGCCGTCCACGCCGCCCACCGCCGCCAGCACGTCACCGGTGGACGGGTCCATGCAGATGAGGGCGCCCTGGAGGTCCGGGGCGATCCGCCTGACCCCGTCGCGCAGTGCCTGCTCGGCGTGCTTCTGCAGGTCCAGGTCCATGGCGGAGGTCACTTCCAGGCCGCCCTGCTCCACCACCTCGGCGCCGTAGCGCTCGATCAGCTTGCCCCGGATCTGGGCCAGGTAGTACGGCGCCAGGCCGGGGCCCTGGGCCACGGCCGGATGGGCCCGCAGCGCCTGCCGCTGGGTGGGGGTGAGGAGGTTGAGCTCGGCCAGGCGCTTGAGCACCACGTCCCGCCGCCCGGCCACGTCGGCCGGCTTGCCCAGCGGATTGTAGCGGCCCGGGTTCTTGGGCACGCCGGCCAGCAGGACGCACTCGCCTTCGCTGAGGTCCTCCACGCTCTTGTTGAAGTAGAACCGGGCCGCCTGCGTGATGCCCATGGCCCCGTTGCCGTAGTAGATCTCGTTGAAGTACATCTCCAGGATCTGCCGCTTGGTGTACTTCTTCTCGAACTCTATGGCCATGCGGGCCTCCTTGACCTTGCGGTCGATGGAGACCTCGTTGCTGAGGAACTTGTTCTTGATGAGCTGCTGGGTGATGGTGGAGCCGCCTTCGGCCATCCGGCCCTTGACCACGTCCTTGACCATGGCCCGGGCGATGCCGCGCAGATCGATGCCGCCGTGCTCGTAGAACCGGGCGTCCTCCACCGCCAGCAGGGCCTGCTGCAGGAAGGCGGGGATCCGGTCGATGGAGATCCAGTAGCGGCGCTGGGGCAGGATCCGGCCCACGAAGCGGCCCTGGTGGTCCAGCACGGTGATGGAGGTGACGCCGGGCGGCTGCGGCGGGTAGCCGGCGAAGTCCTGGGCGGGCGCCGCCGGGGCCAGGCCGAGCATCAGGGAAACCACCAGGAGGTTGGAAAAGATCGCGTGACTCAAGGCCGGTTGCACTCCTTCAACGGCTGCGCCGCCGAACCCTGGGCGGCGCGCCTTCCATCCACTCTAGCCCGCCCTCGGCAAGGGGACCTTTGACCGGCGACACAATCTCGGCCTGGGCGGCCTCCAGGAAGTCCCCGGAAATGCCGTCCGCGCGGGTGGCCCGCGCCAGCAGCAGGGCGCCCACCAGGGTGGACAGCTGGACCAGGGCGCGCTGGCGGCCGGCCTCGCCCGGTTCGCCCAGGGACTGAAGGACCCCCAGCAGGGCCTGGATTCCGGCCGTGAACGTTTCATGAATCGGTTTGCCGGCGGGCTCCCGGGCCACATCGGCGGCCAGGGCGGTGGCGGGGCAGCTGTCGCCCGGGTCGTCCCGGCTGCGCAGGGACAGGTAGGCGTCCACGATGGCCTTGAGCGCCGCGGACGGGTCCGGCCGGCCCTGGCTGCGCTCCCGCCAGCGGGCGGCTGACTGTTCGAAGGCGTTGGCGCAGGCGATGGCGGCCAGGGCGTCCTTGGACTCGAAGTGGCCGTAGAAGCCGCCGTGGGTGAGCCCGGCGGCGGCCATCAGCTCATCCACGCTGATCCCCTTGAGGCCCTGCTCCCGGAACAGCCGGGCCGAGGCTGCTTCAATGGCCAGCCGGTTCTGGTTCATTTGCGCGCGCGACGCCCGTGCCATGGGCTGCCCCCTCAAGCGATATCATCATCATAGATGATAGGAGTCATCCGGGCCGGAGGTGCCGGGGACCCGTGCGGCTGGGTGTCGGCGTAGCGGATCAGAACCCAGGACAGGATGGCGGCCACCCCCGCAACCAGGCTGGCGATCCGCAGCACCGCAGCAAAGGCCCCGGCGAACCCGGCCCGCGCCGCGGCCGTCACCGAAGCGCGCAGCGGCCCCGGGACCGCCGCGATGGCCTGGCCCAGGTTGCCGGCCGCCACCCGCTGGGCGAAGCCGTGGACCTGGCCGGCCCCCAGGCCGCCCAGCAGATCGAGGTGGGCCATCCAGTGCGCCTGGAGCTGGAGGGTCAGGACCGCGCCCAGGCCGGCCACCCCGAACAGCAGCCCGACGAAGCGGGTGGTGCCGCTGATCCCGGAGGCCATGCCGCCGCGTTCGGGGGGCGCCGCCGACATCTGGACCCGGACGGTCTCTCCGTTCAGCAGACCGGCGCCGCAGCCCACGATGGTCATGCCCAGGGCCACCAGCCCGTAGTTCAGGGTCGGGGCGGCCAGGGCGGTGAACAGGTTCCCGGCCGCCACCACGAACAGGCCGGAGGTGAGCAGCGCGCGTCCCGACACCCGGCAGGCGGCGCGGCTGGCCAGGCGCGGGCAGAGGAACAGCGGCAGGGCGAACGGCAGCATGCGCAGGCCGGCCTGGGCCGGGCTGCTGCCGTAGGAATTCTGCAGGTACAGGGGCAGGAAGGTCATCATCACCTGGGCGGCCCCGGCGAACCCCAGCATGGAGATGGACGAGCCCAGGAAGGTCCGGTCGCGGAACAGGGCCAGATCCACCATGGGGCGCCGCTGGCCGCGTTCGGCGAGGACGAAGGCCGGCAGCAGCAGCCCGCCCAGGCCCAGCCGCGCCAGGGTCCAGGCGCTGCCCCAGCCGTGCCCGCCGGCCCCGATCACGCCCCAGACGATGGCGAAGATGCCGGCGCCCAGCAGCGCCGCCCCGAGGTAGTCGAGCTTGTGCGCGTCCGGGTCCTTCGATTCCGGCACCGAGGTGGCGGCCAGGCCCAGCAGCAGCGCGCCGACCGGCAGGTTGATCAGGAACGCGCACTGCCAGCCGAACCCGGACGTGATCAGACCGCCGATGATCGGGCCGCTGGTGACCGCCACCCCGATCACCGTCCCCCAGACCGCATAGGCGCGGGCCCGCTCGGCGCCACGGAACTCGTGGCCCAGGACCGCCAGCGCCGAGCTGAGCTGCAGCGCCGCCCCGGCTCCCTGGAGCGCCCGGGCGCCGTTGAGGAACCCCGGCGTGCGGGCCATGCCGCAGAGGAAGGAGGCCAGGGTGAACACCGACAGCCCCAGGATCAGCACCCGGCGCCGGCCATAGCGGTCCGCCAGCGACCCCGCCGTCATCAGGCAGGTTGCGAAGGCGAGGATGTAGCCGCTGACGACCCATTCCACGCTGGCGAAATCCGCATGCAGACTGCGGGCGATGGCCGGCAGCGAGACCGCCACGATGTTGGAGTCCAGCATGATCATGAACGACACCCCGGACACGCAGGCCAGGATCCGGTGCTTGTGGACTGTGGTGCCCTCGCCGTTCATGGTGAACCCCCCAGAGGCCGGTTGCAGTCATTATAGATGATGATCATCATTTATGCAAGTCGGATTCCAGGAACCTGCCGGGGACCTGGAACCACTCATGAAGAATCTGTGATTCGCGTTCCTCCGAGGTGCTTCCGTGACTCCCGGCCCTTTCCGCATCCTCTTCCTGGTTCTGCAGACCCTGGCGCTGCCGGCCCAGGTCATCGTGCGGCTGGCGCCGCGGCATGTGGTCCTCAAGACCGGGGAAAAGTGTCCGTTCACGGTCCAAGGTTTCAACACGGACCAGGTGGCGTGCGTCTGGTCGCTGACGGGCGAGGGGGGCCGCCTCGGACCCGACGGGGTCTTCACCGGGGCCGAGGGCCTCTACCGGGTGCGGGCCACGAGCAGCGCCCACCCGGGGGTGTTCACTGAGACCTCGGTCCTGGTCCTGGCGGAGGATCCGGTCCTGGAGCGGATCCTGGACCTGGTGCGCCAGATCTTCGGGCCGGAGGCCCTGGGTGGCGGCTGGTCAAGCGAAGCACCGTTCATGGACTTCGCGGGACCGGGCCGGTTCGGCGATCCCCGGGCCGTGGCCAAGGCGTCGCATCTGCCCAGGCCGGGGCACGTCCAGATCATCGGCTATGGCCTCAACGTGCCGGTCCAGTGGCCCTGGGCGGTCATGACGGCAGGGGTCCAGTCCGCCCTGCTTTCGTACCTGGAGTCCGGAGAACCGGTGCGGGTGGACGTGACCTGCTGCACCCAGCACGAGGTCCGGGCCCGGGGCAGCCTCTCCCGGGTCCAGCTGGAAATCCTCACGCCGGAGGGCGAAAAGGCGTCCAGCAGCCGGATCTGGCCGTTCGCCGTCTCGGTGCGGGGCCTGGTTCCCCTGGCGGGCCACGCGGCGGCCGGGGATGCCGACGGGGTTGGCGCGGCAGCGCGGTTCCGGGGGCCGGAGGGGCTGGCCCTGCTGGAATCCGGGGAGGTGGTCGCGGCCGATCCCCAGTCCCACGTCCTCCGCCTCATCCAGACCGATGGGCGCGCGCTCACCCCCTGGGGTTCCGCGGGGGATCCCGGCCACCGGGACGGCGCGCAGGCCGCGGCCCGGTTCCGGTCGCCCACCTTCGTAGCGGCGTGCCCGGAGCGGGACAGCTCCGGCTGCTTCGAAAGTTCGTTCCGGAGCTTCGTGGTGGCGGACACCGGCAACCACGTGATCCGGGCCGTGGACAGCCAGGGCCGGGTGACCACCCTCGCGGGCGAACCCGGACAGCCCGGCTGGGTGGATTCCCCAAGTCCCCGGCGGGCACGCTTCAACGAACCCCGGGGGCTGGCGGTGGCTCATGGCGCCACCTACGTCGCTGACGCGGGCAACCACGTCATCAGGAGGATCGACGCCAAGGGCCGGGTGACGACGCTGGCCGGGGTCGCGGGGCAGCCGGGGTTCCGGGACGGGACCGGTTCCGGGGCCCGCTTCCTGGAGCTCAAGGGCCTCGTCCATGCCCCGTCCTCGAAGGATCCCGGCGGACGCCTCTTCGTCATCGATGGGCACAGCGTGCGGGAAATCACCCTGGAGGGGCGGGTTTTCATCATCTGCGGGGATCCCCGGACGGCGGGGGTTCCCGCCCATGGGTTCACGCGGGACTATCTGCCGCTCCATGGCGTGCCCACCCTGGACCATCCCCACGGCATCGCCGCCCTGGGGACGATCGGCATGGGCGGCTTCCTCGTGATCGCCGACCGGGGCAACCACGCGCTCCTGGCCATCCAGCTCGGGGGGCCCGACGGCGCGCCCATGGTGCGGGTGGAATTCGTCGTGGGCAGCCCAGGAGAGGCCACGACGCGATTCGGTCTGCTCCGGTGCAGCATCCCGGGACCGGTGGGCCCGGACTACGCCGCCCTGGACGCTCCGCTCGGGGTGGCCGTCGTTCCGTTCAGGGGGATCTTCATTTCCGACGGCCCCAGGATCGTCCATTGTTCCGAGCCGGTCCATACGCCCCGGACCTCCCCGCAGGTGCGGCCCGCCGCCGACGCCACCGCCCCGGGCACGCCCATGGAGGTGGCTTTCACCGGACCCAGGGAGGACGGCGCCGTCCCCGGCCAGGCCCATTTTTTCTGGACCCTGGATTTCCTCGACCCGCTCACGGGCGACCCCGTCGCCGCCCGGGCCAGCGGCGAGGTCCGGGGCCGGATCGATGGCGCCGCCCAGGTGAGCTTCCCGGAAACCGGCGAGGTGGATGTGCATCTCACCTGCCTCACGGCGGATGGCGTCTCAGCCACGAACATCCGCCGGATCCGGGTGGAGTGAACTCATGCCAGCCGCTCCGTTCCACCTTCACGCTCGCCCCGGATGAGGGCCTTCAGGAGATCCATCTCTTCCCTGGGAATGGGCCGGGCCGGCACGCCGCCCCAGGTCTCGCCCGCGCCCACCCGGCTCCCGGGCAGGAGCACGCTGTGCGGCAGGATCACCGCGTCGTCGCCGATGATCACGTCGCCCATGACGCAGCAGGCCAGGCCCAGGGTGGCCCGGTGGCCCACCGCCACCGGGGCGATCACCAGGTTGCCGCCGCCCCCGTAATGGGCGCAGATGCGCACGCTGCCGCCGATCACCGCGTCGTCGCCGATGGTGATGAGGCCGGGGTCGCTGATGTACTCGGTGTTGACGAAGGCGTGCCGGCCGATCTTCATGCCCATGGCCTTGAGGAACCAGACGCCCTGGGGGGTGAGGGTGGCGAAAGGCAGGAAGGTGAACCGCACCAGGTAGAACAGCCCGTTGTGCAGCAGCCAGGGCAGCGCCTCGATGGTGTAGTAGCCGTCCCGGTAGGGACGCAGCCGGGTGGGCAGGAGCTTGTTGTAGAGGGGCACCACCCAGAGCAGCGCCAGCCCGAACACGAACCAGCCCAGGGCCAGGGCGAACCCGCGCAGGGCCCAGGCCGGCGCCGGGGAGAGCCTGGCCGCCAGGGCGGTCAGCCTGGCGGCCACCGCCAGGGCCGGGGCCAGGGCCAGGCCCAGGGCGGTGGCGGCGACCAGGTAGAGCAGCAGGATGGCCAGCGCGTAGCTGGTGCGGCCGAACCGGCGCACGAACCGGTCGAGCAGGTGTCCGTTCAGGGCTTGGGGCTGGGGCGACATGCCTGCAGGCTAGACATCATGTATCGGCCGCGCAAGTAACAAGCGCATCGGCTTCCCAGGCATCCCGGGGCGCTGCCCCCGGGCCCCAGGGATTTATAGCCAGAATCC
>Ga0302320_10010391_pt1 | contig 19837 bp, 20 predicted proteins | sample Bog_T0_3_FD_202130 | JGI IMG/M metagenome (GOLD analysis project Ga0302320, IMG submission 202130) | Peat permafrost microbial communities from Stordalen Mire near Abisko, Sweden - Bog_T0_3 | ecosystem: Environmental > Terrestrial > Soil > Wetlands > Peat | place: Sweden: Abisko, Stordalen Mire... | reverse complement strand
GATAGCAAGTTAGCGAGTTAGCGCAGGACCCGATCTGAGACAACTGTTCATTTCAACCGTAACTCTGCGCGGCGAGTCGGGCTGCTCCTGATGAACGGGGCTGCTTGAGATTGGAGGTTTCCCGCCCTTGCGATAGTAAAAAATCGCGACCCAGAGGGTACCCCGACGGGGCACGAAGCATTTGTGCGGCAGCGTTCATCCGACTCGCCGTAACTTGCCGACGCAAGTCGTGCTGCTCAGGATGACAGTTTTGGTTGGTTGATGGAGATCGGATGACAGATGTGTTGCGGGATGAAGCGCGGGGTTGCGCTGCTCATCTAATTATTAGGGTTTGTTGTCCACAACTCGCACAGGTGGGCGGCTTGTTTGGCGGGGCGGCTAGGACTAGGCTTCTGGATGTGGGCGGGAAATAGGCTGAGTGCTCGATTGCACAGGATTTGATGCAAAACGACTTGCAAAGTCCGCGTGGGGCAAGGGTGTTTGGAGCTTTCCACAGGAAAAAGCCTGTGTTTAGGAATCGGATGCGGGGAATGTCAACGAAATACAAGATATTGTGGTTTCTTGTTGACATCCCCCACAGGGAGCGGTATTTTTTCATCTGCGGCTGTTAACGGATTGTGAACAGAGCCGGCGTGAAGAGCCACCGGCAGGCTGCAAAGACAAAGACAAATCGCGGTAATTTAAATCCCCTGATTTTCCCGTTCTTTTGCCAGAGAAGTTTGAAGACCGCACCCAAGCCGCATTGCGCCGGTTGAGGCAAAGTATTCACCGATTTTCCGCCGATTGAAAGGATTCCCATGAACGAGGCCCAGCTTCATACGACTACCACTACCGTCCAACAGACTCCCTACACCCAAAAGGGGCTGACTTTTACGCGCCGTTTTTCAACCGAAGGCACCTCGCCTTATGACGATGTGCAGTGGGAGAAGCGGACAGCGTCCATTACCGACACCAAGGGGAACTCGATTTTTGAGCAGAAGGACGTCGAGGTTCCTGTGGACTGGTCGATGACGGCCACGAACATTGTGGCTTCGAAGTATCTGCATGGTCAGATCGGGACGCCGGAGCGGGAGACGGGTGTGCGGCAACTGGTGGGCCGGGTGGCGGAAACGATTCGCGACTGGGGAGTGGCGGGCGGCTATTTTGCGAGCGCGGCGGATGCGGCGATTTTCCACGACGAGCTGGCGCACATGCTGGTGACGCAGAAGGTAGCGTTCAATTCGCCGGTGTGGTTCAACGTGGGATGCGACCGGCTGGAGCCTCTTTCGGACGGACAGAACTGGCATTGGGATCCGGTGACCGGAGGGGTGAGGTACTCGGCTACCGGCTATCGGAATCCGCAGTGCTCGGCGTGCTTCATCAACGCTGTGGACGATTCGCTGGAATCGATTTTGACGCTGGCTAAGACGGAAGGGATGCTTTTCAAGTGGGGCTCGGGAACGGGAACGAATCTGTCGACGATTCGGGGATCGAAGGAGACGCTTTCGGGGGGCGGCGAGGCATCGGGACCGTTGAGCTTCATGCGCGGTTTTGACGCGTTTGCCGGGGTTATCAAGTCAGGCGGCAAGACACGGCGTGCGGCGAAGATGGTGATCCTGAATGTGGACCACCCGGACATTATGGACTTCATCGATTGCAAGGCGAAGGAAGAGGCGAAGGCATTTTCGCTGATCAAGGCTGGGTACGATGGGTCGGGACCGGATTCAGAGGCATACTCTTCGATCTTCTTCCAGAATGCGAATAACTCGGTGCGCGTGAGCGATGAGTTCATGCGCGCTTATGAGAGCGACGGCGAATTTACGACATATTCGGTCAAGGGTCACGAGCCGATCGGAACTTACAAGGCTCGGGACATTATGGAGAAGATTGCCAAGGCAACGTGGTTGTGCGGCGATCCGGGAATGCAGTTCGATACGACGATCAACAAGTGGCACACGAGCAAGAACACGGCGCGGATCAATGCGTCGAACCCATGCTCGGAGTATATGTTTCTGGATAACTCTGCGTGCAACCTGGCCAGCTTCAATTTGATGAAGTATGTGAATGCGGCGGGAGTGTTCGACATTAATGCTTATCGGCACTCGATATCGATTGTGATTACGGCTATGGAGATTCTGGTGGATAACTCGGGTTATCCTACCGAATCTATTTCGCGTAACTCGCATGACTATCGCCCGCTGGGGCTGGGCTATGCGAATTTGGGCGCGCTGCTGATGGCTTTTGGATTGCCGTATGACTCGGCTGCCGGGCGCGATCTGGCTGCTGCGTTGACGGCGATCATGTGCGGACAGGCTTATTTGCAATCCGCTGTGATTGCGGCTAACTGCAGGCCGATTGCTTCGGCTACTCCGTTGACGGCATCAGTGGAACGGCAGGGTGGGGCTTGCCCTGGGTTCTATGTAAATCGCGAGCCGTTTCTGGATGTGATCCGGATGCATCGGGCTGAGGTAAACAAGATTGGGAAGTCGCGGCAGAGCGGGGAGCCGTTCAATGTGCCGCAGCTTGATTTGCTGATTGATGCGAGCCGCGAGAGCTGGGATACGGCTCTGATATTTGGTGAGCGGTATGGGTATCGCAACTCGCAGGTGACGGTGCTGGCGCCGACGGGGACGATCGGGTTCATGATGGATTGCGACACGACGGGCATTGAGCCTGACCTGGCGCTGGTGAAGTACAAGAAGCTGGTGGGCGGCGGGATGATCAAGATCGTGAACAACACGGTTCCGGCAGCGCTGTTCAAGCTGGGCTACGACAACGATGAAGTGAACGCGATTGTGAGCTACATCGATGCGACGGGGACGATTGAGGGCGCTCCGGGAATCAAGGCGGAGCATTTGGCGGTGTTTGATTGCAGCTTCAAGCCGGCGAAGGGCACGCGGTCGATTCATTACATGGGACACATCAAAATGATGGCGGCGACGCAGCCGTTTCTTTCCGGAGCTATCTCGAAGACGGTGAATCTGCCGCACGAGGCGAGCGTGGAGGATGTGGCCGAGGCATACGCGGAAAGCTGGCGGCAGGGGATCAAGGCAGTAGCGGTTTATCGCGATGGGTCGAAGGGCACGCAGCCGCTGAACACGAGCATGGATGCGAAGAAGGAGCCGTCGGCGCTGGATGCGATTGGGACGCGGGTGCTGGCGCAACTGGCAGCCAGCCAGCCGGCTGCGGAGGCAGATGTGAAGGCGCTGGAGGCCAAGATCGGTGAGAAGCTGGAGGTGACGGCCAAGCAAGTGATTGCAGCAGCGGCCGCATTCCAGTATGCTTTGGATCAAATAGCAAAGGCTGCCGCCGTGCCCACACTTTCCGCTACACCCGTGATGAATCATCCACCAAAGGACCCTGCGCAGGATCCGAACGGTCCTCCGCGCGCTGTGCGCCACCGTCTGCCGGAGGAGCGCGCTTCGATTACGCACAAGTTCTCGATTGCGGGGCATGAAGGCTACATTACTGTGGGCCTTTATCCTACCGGGCAGCCGGGCGAGATTTTTATCAAGATGGCTAAAGAGGGATCGACTGTGTCCGGCTTGATGGATGCATTTGCGACTTCGATCTCGCTGGCGTTGCAACACGGTGTGCCGCTGAAGGTACTTTGCGAGAAGTTTGCGCACACACGCTTTGAGCCGTCGGGCTGGACGGGCAACGAGCAGATTGGCTATGCGAAGAGCTTGATGGATTACATCTTCCGCTGGCTGAATCTGCGATTCCTTTCGGGCACGCAGTTGACGCTGTTTTCGGGATTGGGGATACAGACACCGCAGCTGCCTGCTTCTCCAAGCTTGATTCCGGACATGGACTCGGAGGAGTCGGGCGGGTCGCAAAACCACCTGGCTCGGCTCGCTGAGGAAGTGGCCAAGCGGCTAAACCAGGTGAACAATCAGCCCGGGTCTCAGCCGGCCGGGGGCGGGATTGCGCCGGAGGCACGGGCATGGCAGGCACCGGCGGCAAGCCCCACGCATGGACCGAATCTGACGGATCGCGGGATCTATCACGCTTCCGACGCAATGCGGGACATGTATGAGATGGGCGATGCGCCGAGCTGCTCGACGTGCGGAGCGATTATGGTTCGCAATGGGAGCTGCTATCGATGCATGAGCTGCGGATCAACCAGTGGATGTTCCTAGAGTGTGTGTGGTTCCGTTGGCAACGTGTGGTGAGTGCACGCATACGGTGAAAGTTGACACCGCATAAAGTTGCATATTCGTAAGGACCTGGAGTTGATTCGGCCGGAGCGCATGAAGTTTGTGAACTCCGGCCGAAAACTCGTGGATAACCTATATCACCTACATCAGTTATTTATTCGGCTGGGCTTGGCGAGGGTCCCAATCTTCAGTATTCGAAGATATTGGCGCGAATTCTCGTGCTGATCCGCCACCTGCCGGCTGTCAGGGAATAATGGATATTGTGGCGGGATGTTCGGGAGTTGGACGCGGAGGCAGGGGCGCGAGGGTCACTTGGCCGCTCTTGCCGTCCATGTCGATCGGAGCGCGGCGATGCTGTGACGCAAGCTCCTTTTTTTCGGCTTCGATCTCCGCGGGCGAACCATCAACCGAACCTTCGATGATCCGTGGTCGGCGCTGCGGTGCCAGAGTCTCTTCATCGGACGAATAGCAAGGCGTAATTGTGCATGGCTTCTCATTTGTCTTGGTCGTGCCGAGGAAGTTGTGGTTGAAGTCTGCAGAGGCGGGGACAAGATAGAAGGTCACCGATTGCGCAAAGTAGCTTTCGTCTGTTGTCGGGAGAATGCGCCTGGGGTCAGCGTTGAGGAAGCGCACGAGGTACCACTTCGTATTGACGGCGCGGTAGGCTGATAGATCTTCGAGGCGCACATCGAAGCCGGTCGCGTCCTCTTCCTCGCGGTCGGAGCCGTTTTCGGCGGCCTCATGATCTTTGGCGGGATCCTTTACGCCAACAAGAACGAGTTTGCGATCCGGACTGGCCTTGAGTCGTGTGACGGCCTCTTTCAGACAAGGAAGGGCGCTATTTTCGACCCGCGCCGGACGCAATGCGTCCTTGTCGAACTTGATGGAACACACTTCCTCGACGCCGACAGGCGGCGCAGGTTTCTGCCGGACCTGCGCAGGCAACGAGATTACGCTCGCGATGGCGATGATCATGGCTACAGTGGCGGGAGTATATTGCGCGGCACGGTTTAGTTCGGGTGTCATGGTATCTCTTCTGGCTCGAATTGCTCTTTGTGTTTTTCGCTGGGAGCCATATTGGAATGTCTCCCAACGAGGCGTGCTACTGAGGAATGGATGTCACAGCGGGATGATCCTTCGAGGGCGGAGGCGGCAGCGGGGTCAGCTTGTCATAGCCGCGTTGACCATCGGGACCAATGACGCCGGGACCGGGCCCCAGGTGCGGCGCATCGACGTTATCCTCTGAGCACGAATACTCCCGCACTTCGTCCCCTGGTTTGCCGAGGAGCCAGGTGCGCTGATAGTGGATCGGTTCCTTATAGAACTTGGGATCATTGACGACCATCTCGAGATGCAGATGCCCGATGTCCGGTCGCGTCCACCGCTCGACAACATGGGCGGTGTCGCTGTGAGGGTCAGCAACGCCTTTTCAGTGATTGAGTCAGTGCACGTCCTGTCCATCACGCTTTTGGTGGGGACGATCTCGATCCTCGATCTGCGCATGCTGGGGATCATCCTGCGCGAAATTCCTGTGACGCGGATCGCGCGCTCAGTGCTTCCGATTACGTGGGCCGGCTTCAGCGTGATGCTCGCAAGTGGTTTCCTGCTTTTCTGGGCTGAGGCCGCGAAGAGCTATCTCAATCCGGCCTTCCGCGTGAAGGTTGTGCTTCTTTTGCTGGTAGGTCTGAACCCACTGATCTTTCACACTACGGTCTACCGCCGGGTTGCGGAGTGGGAGCACGAGCATCGATCACCGTGGCGCGCGCGCGTAGCTGCGTGTGTCTCGCTTTTGCTGTGGAGCGGCATCATTGTTGCCGGTCGGGGCGGCGCGGCCCCATGGCATCTCTGAAGCGCTGGCGCTCCTCAGGCGTCAGACCGTTCAAGCCGCGGACGAAACGGACCTTGCGCATCGTCCGGCCCCAGCCACCAAGACCGCCGAATAGCAGGCGGCTCAATAGAAGTAGTCCTAGGGCCTGCCAGAAGCTGATCGTGGGAAGCCCCAAGATCGGCGGGACAAGCAGATTCCAAAGGCCTACAGTTAGCAGGCCCACTATTCCCACCAACACAATCGCAAACAGAACAACCGGCGTTCCAACAAACCTAACCTTTTTCATTTTCCTCTTCCTTCGTTAGCCAATTCGTCGTAGACACACTGAAGACGATTTCGTAGACGCTTTACGGCGTAATGCTCTCGCGAGAGCAGCGTCTTCACGCCCACACCGGTTTGCGCCGAGATCTCGGCGAAGCTGCGCCCGTCGATCTCGTGCGCCAGAAACACCTCACGCTGGTTTGAAGGGAATTCGCCTAACGCGGCTTCGATCTCGGCAAGCAAAACACCGCGTGCGAAGATCATATCCGGGCCCGCGTCAGGCGAGGGCAGCAGATCTTCGAGGATCCGTCTGCCTCCGTCTTCAACCACTTGCATCTTTCCGCGGCGGAATAGATCCGTGATCCGGTTCTTTGCCACCTGCATCATCCACGCGCCTGCGTGCGCCACGGGCTTCATCAGTCTGTAGGCTTCTACAAGCTCACAAAACACGTCTTGCAGAAGATCTTCGGCATCGATTTCATCGGGAATACGTCTGCGGATGAACCCGAGTATACGGCGCCTCTCGCTGTCGAAGACCCACGAAAGACGCTGGTCTTGTTCCGCACGATCTTGAGTCATGGCCAGCACGTCATCTTTCTTATGTGTAGACGAAATAGCCGGGGAAATATTTTACTAGCTGACCCAAAACCCTCTGCCTCACGCCTGGGGTTCAGTCCAATGTCATAGCAACTCTCATAAAGGGTAAGTTTCGGGACAAAACGCAGACATGCTTAAAAAGCAGGGGCCCGCGTCCCGAAAGCCTGTCCCAAAATTGTAGCTCGGTGGCACACCAGTGGCCATTCGGAGGCGGCTCTGGCGCCCGTCGCAAAACTCTATACCAAACCTGCACCCGATTCTTGTGTGCCTAGTTCGGCATGCCTGGATCGGATGATGCACTCGGTTTGCCGGCATGTTGGACGGGTAGCCCCGCGCAATCAATTGCCGATAACAGGCCAATGCGCGTTTCCAGGACTGACTTCCTTCGAATCAAGCACTGGAGATTTCGCGTCAACTGAGCTGATGGTGGATTGTTTCCAGGCCGCCGACCATCCATACCCTAGCTTCTGTCAAGAGTCGCGTTCGTTTATTCGCCGTATAGTGGTTATGTGCGAACTAGCGTGCTTCCCATAGCCTTTGCGATGCTTTTGTCTGCTTACCCGCCATTGTCTGTCGGCGGAACGGGGAGAACGCCGTCTCAGACTAAGCTGCTAGGCGGGATTGAGTGGTCGCAGGAGAAACCAGCCAAATCCGGCGTTAATGCTGCTGCATTAGAGTCTCTGTACTCGGAGATGGCTCAGGAGCCGCATCACGATCTCAAAGGCATGGTCATTGTGCGCAACGGCCAGTTGGTGAGCGAACACTACTTCAACGGCGATTACCTCGATACGCTTCACGACATCCGGTCTGCCACTAAAAGTGTTACCTCATTGCTGATGGGCATAGCCATCCAGAAGGGGTTGGTTCATAGCGTTAACGACTCGATTGCGCTCTATCTGCCGGGGCTGCCTAAAGACGGCAAAGAGAAGATCACGATTAAAGATCTGCTGAACATGCGCTCGGGGCTGGATGCCAACGATGAAGACCCAGCCACTCCGGGTGACGAGGATAATCTTGACAAGTCGTCTGACTGGATTCGTACCATTTACGCAGTGCCCATGAAAGGGGTTCCCGGATCGAAATATAACTATTGTTCAATCAATGCTTTTCTGACTGGCGCGATCATCGAAAATGTAAGCCACATTCCACTTGATGAGTTCGCGAGGGTCAATCTGTTTGAGCCGTTGGGAATTCAGGACTATCGTTGGCGGCGCGTTCCCATCAATCGGATTACCGGACAAGGCAATCTTTCGATCACGACACGCGACATGGCAGCGATCGGCGAGTTGATGCTGAATGACGGTGTTGTGAATGGCCAGCGACTTGTGAGTCGTGAATGGATCGCACGGAGCCTGGCAAGCCAGGTTGCAATCTCAGACAGCGATCCTTACGAAGACTTCTACGGATACATGTGGTACATGAAAGCCGAACCCATTGGCGGTCACACCATAAAGGTGCACTTCGCTTCGGGGAACGGTGGCAACAAAATTTATATTGTTCCGTCACTCCACATGATTGTCGCGATTACATCAAGCGCCTACAACACGAACTACGGACAGCGCCGTTCTCAGGACATTTTGTGGAAGATTCTCGCAGCTGCCTCACGCCAAACGAACCACGCTGGATAGCCGGCGAGTCACGGGCAAGTAGGAAATTGGGCGTCAGTTCGTGATATCAGACCGATGCACGCTTCCAGGAAGAGCGCTCTGGAAACGCGGGTTCCGCTTCGATAACGGTTGCCACTATAAGCGGGTCGAAACAACTGTTCCTGGATTATCAGGCTGCGGGAGTTTCGTTCTATATCGAGGCTCATCTGTCGAGGCAAGGGAAAAGCTTTTGCGGGGACGGCCAGTCGAAACAATGACTGTTCCTGCTACGACGACAGCGACCGCTAATCCAGCCCCAAATTCAGTGGTGATGTATTTTGCCCAACTGACAGGAGCCGTCAGCGGATCAAATACGCCCTGGATGAAATTATTGTGGGTGGCGTGCAGAAGAACACAAGGCCACAGGCTGACCGAGCGCAATCGAAGGTAGCCCATGATGTAGGCCAACGCGACAATCATTACCGTGAAGCAAGTAAGGGCAAAGACGGCGTTCGTGTCCGGCTTCCAGTCGGTCCAGAGGATCTCTGGATAGTGCCACACTGCCCAGATGAATCCTGAGATCAGGCAGGCGCCGTGGAAGCCGAACCGCTGCTGGAGCCTGGGAAACAGGAATCCGCGCCATCCAAGCTCCTCGCCAAGCGACCATACAGCTTCGAAGACCACGCCGACGGTAAACACCAGCGGCAGCGCCACGCCGAACGTCCCGAAGGCGGGCCAGCGGGCCAATCCATACGGCTCTACACTCGCGACTTCGAAGCTCTTGAGGGTGAAGGAGCCGCGAACGATCAGCCATGTGAGCAGGTACACCGGCGTGGCGTAGAGCAGCGGCAGAAAATACGCGAGCCAGAGGAAGCGTCGTGCCGGCCAGCTCCAGCCCAGGGTCCCGAGAGGGATGCGGAGCAGCAGGCAGGTGCACAGCGCAGCGAGACCAGGGCACCACGTGACGAACTCCGCGAGCGTCGTCGTTAAGCGGTGGCTGTGAACGTCGAGGGCGTAGGTGCACCCGCTAAAGACGCAGAGAAAGAACAGGAAGATCGATAACGGTCGCTGTTGCGGGACTCTCGTAAAAGCTCTCCTCATTGCCCGGCCTTTTCCAGGTACTTCGCGGACAGCGTCACCCCTGGTCGCTCATCATCAAAGATGAGGCTGGCGATCCAGAAGCGTCCGCGAGCATGCACGATCTGGAATGCATCGATGCCTCGCGAGGATGGCTGGGCGTCGTCCTTCGCATCCCGGCTTTCCTTCGTACTCCACACTTCAACGAGATTGCCAAACTCTTCGGCTCGCTTTGCGATGCTGCGCTCGAAGAAACCGTTGGTCTTAAAGTAGGGATCGTTTTGCTCCACGAACATGTCGGGATTCAGGAAAACGGCATCACCCTTGCGTGCCGGTTTATTCTTTGTGGCCGCAGACTCGGGAACGATCCAGGCAAGCCGACCGTCGGGCACAAACAGCGCGCGGAAGCGTTCCCAGTCGCGCTGTCCGGCTGGGCCAGAGACTACGTCATAGAGCGAAGCGACCAGGTGGTCCACAGTATCCACGTCGGCGGGGTTCTTTGCCGCAGGCCAGTCAGGATGCCCTGCGAGTGTCCCCACTGGCGGAGGCGGCGCAGAGGCGGCAGGGGTAGACTGCTGTGCGCTCGCATTGAGCGTCAGTTCCAGAAGAAAACAACACAATACAAGTTTGCAGCTACGAGTCATGCGACGATCTCCTTGTTTTATCAAGTCAACCGGTGGAGTTTATTAAGCCAACCGGTGCGCCATGCGATGAGAACCGGGCGAGCCGCACGCGGCGATGCTACTTAGACCAGGGGGGAACCACACCGTTGGTGCGCGCGTACGCGATCGACTGCCCGAGATGCTCGTGTTGATCTTCGAGAATCAGCATCAGCGCGTCCTGCTTGGTCATGTCTTCTCCGAACAGTTTCACGGGCGTCTGCAGGTCGTTGTCGGAAAGTCCCGTGATCGCTTTTTGCAGATTGGCGTAAGAAGATTTCAGAGCTTCCTGCAATTTCTCCGGATCGGTGATGGGCGCGGGCTTGGCCCCCGTATTCGGCGTGCCCGAGAGCGCACCGGCGAGCAGGCCGTTCTCCTTAACGATCAGGTTGAACACGTCGCTGACGGAGCGAACGCCCGGGCCGGGCTTCCAGTCGTACTTACCTGACATAACGTGCGCGAGTCCGGTGAATTTGTCGGAGAGCGTTCCGGCATCTTTTCCGAATGCGGTTTGCAATCCTGCCGACTGCGCCTTCGTCAACGGCACTATCAGAGCGACCGCCAGCGCAAGCGCTCCGTACTGAGTCAGAAACTTCTTCATGTGAAACTCCTTTACCTCAACCTGAATGGTCCTGCTCGTTGAACATATGTCGCGAACAATCAGTATTTGCAGGAAAAGTGACATGCGGTATCCGGAACGAGGCAAGCGGTCAGAGTTGGCTGTCAAAGAGCACTACACGCATTGGACGGCCCTGTCCTCAGAGATATCTCCCTCGACGTTCCAGCTATAATCCGTGCCAGAGGATCGACGCCCATTGCTGCAGATCACAGCAAACCGCGGACGGACGAAGTGGATATTGATCCTGTGCGCATGGACGATGGTGGGACTTTTGTTTGCCGCGCAACAGATCGTGGTGGAAAAGGTTCGGGGTGCGCAGGTCCACTGGGTGATCGAAGTTGCGCTCGAACTTGTTGAATGGTATATATGGGCGGCGTACACGCCGCTTGTCATCGGTCTTGCCAAACGGTTCCCGTTGATGGGGTCGAGGCTTGCACGTCACATAGCGCTGCACACAATCGTGTCGCTCATGATGGCTCCCGTGGCATCGGCCTGCCAATACTTTCTGATCCTCGGACTTCTCCGGTTTGTTTTTCACATCACTGGTCCTGACGTGCACCGCTTTCTTTCGACATTTGGAGTCGGTGTTCTTTTCATGAGCTTTACCGGAATACTCACATACTGGTTAGTGGTGGGGTTGTACCAGTCGATGCACTTTTACCAGGTTGCGATGGAGCGCCAGACGATGGCAGCACAGCTGGAGACGCAGCTCTCCCAAGCTGAACTTGAGAACCTTAAGAGCCAGTTACATCCGCACTTCTTGTTCAACAGTCTTCATACGATTGGAATCCTGATGCAGGAAAACGTTGATGCCGCGGGCCATCTGCTCGTCTGCCTCGGCGACCTGCTGCGGATGGCCCTTGAACGGCGGGAGAACGAGATCACGTTGCAGAGCGAGCTCGAGTTCGTCGGCAAGTACCTGGAGATCGAACAGACACGCTTTCATGATCGCCTGAAGGTGTACATGGAGATACCGCCTGACCTTCTCGAGGTCTATGTACCGAGTCTGGCGCTTCAGCCACTGGTTGAGAATGCCATCAAGCATGGGATCAGCGTGGATTCGGCGGCAGGCCGGCTAGAGATCGAGGCCAAACTGCACAACGGCAGAGTTCGGCTCTCAGTCCGCGATGATGGCCCTGGGCCGGCGCCAGGATCGCGCCTGCGGTTCGGCGTCGGACTCACCAATGTTCGGTCACGCTTGAAACAGCTCTACGGGGACGAGGCGTCGCTGGAACTAACCGGGGGCGACGGTCGAGGCTGTGAGGCGATCATCACCATTCCACTGCGGAGTTCGCATTGAAGACGCGCGTCCTCATCGTCGATGACGAACCGATCGCGCGGCGCGGTATCCGCCGCTATCTGGCCGAACACGACGGCATTGAAGTTGTCGGCGAGGCGGCGAACGGAATAAGCGCGGTGGAGCAGATCAATGAAGTTCATCCCGACATTGTTTTTCTCGATGTGCAGATGCCAGATCTGGATGGTTTTGGAGTGATTGAGAATGTGGAGCCAGGGAACGGCCCCGCTCCCATCTATGTCTTTGTCACGGCTCACGATGCGCACGCCATTCGTGCATTTGAAGTGCACGCAGTTGACTATCTCCTGAAACCGTACGATAAGGAGCGATTTGGCAAGGCGCTGGTTCACGCACGCCAGGTTCTCGAACAGCGCAAGGAATCAAATCGAGATCTCGAACCACTGCTCCGAACGCTCCGCGGTCTCCGCACGTTGGAACGCTTTGTGGTGAAGGACAACAAGCGAATTTTCTTTGTTCCCGTTCCTAACGTTTTGTGGATCGAAGCCACGGGAAACTACGCCTGCATACACACTGCCAGCGGCAGTCACCTGTTGCGTGAAACCATGGCGCACCTGGAAGAGAAGCTGGCGTCCCATCACTTCATCCGCGTGCGGAAGTCGGCCATTGTGAACGGTGCTTGCATCAGCGAGATTCGTCCGATGTTCGATGGGGTTTACGACATCGTAATGGCTGGAGGGACGGTGGTCACGTCGAGCCGGAGATACGCTCATAAGTTACGGGCGCTGCTGGAAACCTAGTCTGGGCAACCGGGGTGTAAATTGGCGCGCCGGCTGGAATGCCAGAGGCGAAGATGACTATAGCGCTCCTCCAAGCGCATCGCGGGTTTCAGCAGGCTGGACTGGGGTTTCCGCGTTATTTCGCTTGCGATTTCGTATCCAGCCGGAGAAACCTGGCGGCATTGTTGTACAGGATGTCTCTCTTTTCCTTCGGCGACAGGTAGTCGGCGTTTTGAATGATGCTGATCGAATAGGCCATGAGCCCTGGCCACTGCAGTTGATCGGTTCCAAACATCACTCGATCCTCAAACCCGGCTTCGACCAGTCGTTCGATGTACCGGTTCACCTCTTTGAGGGGATAGCTCCAGATTAATCCGGCTACATCGACATAGACATGTGAGTTCGCCTGCAACAGTGTCAGCATGTTATCGATCATCGGATACCCTGCATGCATCACCTGCACGCGTAGTTTGGGATGACGCGCGAGCAACTCTTCAAGCAGGAGCGGATTCCCCATCGAGCCACGGTACTTAGGGGATGCCACGTTGGCGCGCCCTGAACCGCCGGTTCCCATATGAATTGCTATAGGGATATCCAGTTCCTCCGCCAAAGCGAAGTACTTGTCCACGGATGGATCGCTTGGGGAGATGCCCTCGTACTGCAACCCGATTTCACCCATCACCTTGAATCCGTCTGTCGTGAAATCTTTGCGCAGTTGATCCAGTTCGACGCGCTTGCCTTGCTGCTCTTCTTCAAATGCCGTTCCGGGAATGACGCGATCGGGCGCGGCGTCGCGCCACTTCTGCACGCTGGCCGGATCGCCAAATACAACGGCGGTTACATTCAGGCGCTTCATCTCAGCAACCACATCTTTGATGTATTCGCCCTTTGCAGCCGGGTAGAGCTTTGGTGTGCACTCCTCTTGAACCCAACCGAAGGGCGCTTCCCTGGTGCTTGGATCGGACGCTGCGAAACTGGATGTATTCGGACACATAGGCCCACCGGGAAAGGATTCGTCGATAGCGTGGACATGCACATCGATCACCGGAGGGATGTCAGCGCTTGTGTTTTGGCATTTGGCCACGAAAGAACCAAGCACAAACGCGGTGGTGCAAAGGGAGTAGATTGCGGATCTTTGCGCAAATGAAGCCATGCGGAGTCTCCTTCAGTTTTCGGTTGTGTGTTGCGTTGGCGGTGATGCGCCAACGGATGCTGCTGTTCTCGAGGCCTTCAGTTGAGTTTCAGCCCCAGACTTCACGCGCCGTATCGACAACGAGCTGAAGTTTTGCCCATTGTTGATCTTCAGTCAGGAGGTTCCCCTCCATAGTGGAGGCAAAGCCGCATTGGGGGCTGATGGCAAGTTGATCGAGCGGGATGAAGCGCGCAGCGTCATTGATTCGGCGGAGCAGATCTTGCTTGCGCTCGAGGGCAGGGAGTTTTGAGCTGACGAGGCCGAGCACGACGGTTTTTCCTTTGGGTACAAGGCGGAGGGGCTCGAAGGTTCCTGAACGTTCGTCGTCGTATTCGAGCAGGAAACGGTCGACGGCAAGTTCGTGAAAGAGTCGCTCGGCGATGGCGTCGTATCCGCCCTCTGCGTACCAGTGGCTGCGATTATTGCCACGGCAGAGGTGGATGGCGAGAGTGATGTCGGATTGGCTGGCGGCAGCGAAGCATGCGTTATCGGCATTGAGCGAGGCGGAGAGCATCTTAGCCGGATCAACGCGTAATTCCTTTTCCATCCAGGCGGTCCATTTGGGATCGAGGTAGTAGCTGTAGCGCGGAGCATCGATCTGCAGGTAGGAGATGCCGCCGGTTGCGAGGGTGCGAATGTCCTCGCTCATGATGGCGGTAATTGCGTCGAGCATTTCGAATGGGTCGCGATAAACGCTATCCGTGATTCCGTATTTGAACGAGATTGCGGGGAACTGCGTTGCACTGGGCAGCGTGATCTTGATTGGACCCGGAGCGTGTTGTTTGAGGAAGGGAATTTCTCGGCCGGTGAGGGGTAGGCGCTGCCGCAAAGGGGCGGTCACAATGCCGTTTACGCTGCTGACCCTGGCGGCGGCCGTTTGTGCTTCGTCGTCCGAGCCTTTCCACTGGCGCGACACGGCGCCCCCGAAGTCAAATCCTTCCACTGCGTCTGTGAAGTCGCTCATGAAATTGGTGCGTCGCAGTTCGCCGTCGGTAAAGATGTCGAGGCCGATCGCTTTTTGTCGCTCGAGAACCTGGAGGACATGACGGTTCTCGATTGCTTCGATTTCCGAGGGGTCCGATTGCGATGAGCGCGCGGCCAGAAGCTCGGCTGGACGGAGAAGGCTGCCGACGTGATCGGCGCGAATGAGAGCAGGCATATCCAGGATCCTTTCTTGGCTTGATACTTCGGGTTCAGATGAGTATGTTGTGGAGGTTCCGCGCGCCTTGCTGGAGAGCAGGGAGGCAGCGTTTGAGAAGTGTTTCGCGGTCGATGCGCGAAACGTGGGTACCGAGATTAATGGCAGCTACGACGCGATTATCGCGGGTGGAAACGGGAACCGCAATGGATCGAAGGCCAGCTTCGAGTTCCTCGTCCACGATTGCATAACCGTTGGCTTGCACTTCGGCAATGGCTTTCTTGATTTGCTGAACGCGAGTGAGCGTTTTTGGGGTGTAGGCGCGGGGCTTGAGATTGCGCAAATACGCGGCGAGTTCTTTCTCGGGGAGCGCGGCGAGCAAGACGCGCCCCATCGAGGTGCAATAGGCGGGAAGGCGGCTGCCGACGGAGAGCCCGGCGGCGAGCACGCGGCTGGCGGCGGACCGAGCGACGTATACGATTTGTCCGCCGTCGAGCATGCTCATGGAGCACGACTCGTGCAGTTGTTCCGTGATGCGTTCCAGAACCGGACGCGCCGCCTCCACTACGGATGACGACGAGAGGTAAGAGAAGCCGAGACGCAGGACCTGGGTTTTGAGTCTGTAGACCTGGCGGCTCCGCTCCACATAGCCGAGGAGTTCGAGGGTAAGCAAGAGACGCCGGATTGAAGCGCGGGAGAGTCCTGTAGATTGGGAGATCTCGCTTATGCTGCGGCCCTCGTAATATCCTTCAAAGCTCTCAATGACACGCATGCCGCGCGCAAGGGAAAGAACAAAGTCGGGATTGCCTGCCTGCGCGGTAAAGTCATCCGCCGCGGGAGCGGGAGGAGCGGCAGCAACAAATTTGGCTGGGCCCATTGCAGGTTCTCTCCGGAGGTCTCGACGCAAGATTGATGTGCGATTATCGCGCAGCTTGTACAGATTTGCACATTCAAGTAATAATACTCCGGTTAGTGAAGGGGAGGCGAATGGCGGAGTGGGTCACATTGGCCGAGGCGATAGCGACACATGTACACGACGGCGACAGTGTTGCGCTGGAGGGGTTCACACATCTTATTCCCTTTGCGGCCGGACACGAGATCATTCGCCAGGGACGGCGTGACTTGTCACTGGTTCGTATGACCCCGGACATCATCTATGACCAGTTGATAGGGGCAGGTTGCGCCAAGAAGCTGACTTTCTCGTGGGGCGGGAATCCCGGCGTGGGGTCTCTGCACCGCTTTCGCGACGCGGTAGAGAATGGCTGGCCGGGTCCGCTGGCGATTGAGGAGCGGAGCCATAGCGACCTGGCCAATGCCTATGTGGCCGGCGCCGCCAACCTTCCGTTCGCTGTTCTGCGTGGGTATGCAGGATCGGACTTTGCGCGGGTCAATGACCAAATCCGCAGCGTCACCTGCCCTTTCACGGGAGAAGTGCTTGCAGCCACGCCTGCAGTGCGGCCGGATGTGGCCGTGATCCACGCGCAGAAGGCGGATCGGAAGGGCAACGTGCTGTTGTGGGGAATCCTGGGCGTTCAGAAGGAGGCGGTACTGGCTGCGAAGCGTGCGGTTGTCACAGTAGAAGAAAGAGTGCAAACACTTGATGCGCCGCCGAATGCATGTGTGCTGCCAAGCTGGGTGGTGAGCGCGGTGTGCGAAGTGCCACGGGGGGCGACACCTTCGTACGCGCACGGATATTATGAGCGCGACAACGTCTTCTATAAAGCGTGGGACAAGGTTTCACGCGATCGAGAACAGTTTGCAAGTTGGGTGAAGCGACACATTCTGGAGACGCAGGACTTTGCAGAGTACTTGTTGCTGCAACGCGAGGCAAAGGAGCAGGCGACGCTCACGTGAGCATTTCCTACACTTCCGATGAGATGATGACCGTGGCGGCGGCTCGCATGCTGTGGAACGGCGCGGTTTGCTTTGTGGGAATCGGGCTACCGTCGACGGCAGCCAATCTCGCACGGCTCACGCACGCGCCGGATGCAGTGCTGATCTACGAGTCCGGCCCGATTGGGGCGAAGCCTACGGTGTTGCCGCTGTCGATTGGAGACGGAAACCTGGCGGAGACAGCGGAGACGGTGGTATCGACCCCGGAGATATTCCGCTACTGGCTGCAGGGCGGGCGCGTGGATGTCGGTTTTCTTGGCGCGGCGCAGCTGGACCGATTTGCAAATATCAACACTACCGTTGTTGGTTCATATGAGAAGCCGAAGGTGCGGTTGCCCGGCGCCGGTGGTGCGCCGGAGATCAGTTCTTCTGCCAAAGAGGTGCTGATTGTTGTGAAGCACTCCAAGCGCACACTTGTGAACAAGCTCGACTTTGTAACGTCGGTCGGATTTGGAACGGGCGGCGATTCTCGTGAGAAGTTGGGCTTGTCTGGGAAAGGCCCTGTTGCGGTGATCACCGATCTTTGCATTCTGCGACCTGCCCCGGTTTCTCGCGAGCTGGAAGTTGCGAGTATTCATCCGGGAGTGGATCGAAAGACAATTACAGACAGCACTGGCTGGGAGATTCGATTCGCCGATGGATGCGGTTCGACAGAGGTTCCCGGCCCTGCTGAACTCGGGGCGCTTCGCGATCTAATGGCACGGACCGCTCGCGCACATGGCGTGGAGTGGGAAGAAGCATGAGGGCAGTTTTCCTTTGCGATGCGGTTCGTACGCCGATCGGTCGGTATGGCGGAGCGTTGGCGCAGGTGCGCGCGGACGACCTGGCTGCGATTCCTATCCGCGAGTTGCTGAGACTCAACTACGGCGTCGATTGGGAAGCGTTAGATGAGGTGATCCTCGGATGTGCCAACCAGGCGGGTGAAGATAACCGGAATGTCGCACGCATGGCGTTGCTTTTGGCTGGCCTGACGGAGGACATTCCGGGGACGACCATGAACCGGCTTTGTGGATCTGGGATGGACGCTGTTGGAACGGCGGCGCGCGCAATTGGTTGTGGAGAGGCGGAAGTCGTGATTGCGGGTGGAGTGGAGTCGATGTCGCGCGCACCCTTTGTGATGGGCAAAGCAGAATCGGCGTTTCAGCGTTAAGCTGAGATGTTCGACACGACAATCGGTTGGCGGTTTGTGAACCCGAGGATGCGTGCGTTGTACGGGACCGATTCAATGCCGGAGACGGGAGAGAACGTGGCGAGCGAGTGGCAAGTGGAACGGGCGGCGCAGGACGCCTACGCGTGGCGAAGCCAGATGCGCGCGGCACAGGCTATTGAGAGTGGGTTCTTCGCAGAAGAGATTGTCGCCGTGGAAGTTCCTGGCAAGAACGGCACGACGGTGGTGACGCAGGACGAACACCCGCGGCCGGATACGACATTAGAGAAACTTGCCGCGCTGAAGCCATTGTTTCCAGGTGGAACTGTAACGGCAGGGAACGCTTCAGGAGTGAACGATGGGGCTGCGGCCATAATTGTTGCTTCGGAAGAGGCGGTCAATCGCCATGGACTGCGGGCACGCGCGCGGATCTTGGGAATGGCGACTGCCGGAGTGTCGCCACGCTTGATGGGCATTGGTCCGGTGCCGGCCACCCAAAAGTTGCTGGCGCGCATGGGAAAGACGATTTCCGATTTCGATTGGATTCAATTGAACGAGGCGTTCGCGAGCCAGTCCCTGGCATGCATTCGCCAATTCGGACTGCCCGATGACGCGGAGCATGTGAATGGGACGGGCGGAGCGATTGCTCTGGGGCATCCTCTTGGAATGAGCGGCGCGCGGCTGGTTATGACGGCAGCACATCAGCTCACTCGTAACGGCGGCAAATTTGCGCTGGCGACAATGTGCATAGGAGTGGGTCAAGGAATTGCGATGGCGTTGGAAAACGTGTGAGGAGGAATATGCCCGATTTGCCGTTGATGGAGTTAGCAGAGCCAGGCACGCAGCCCGAATATCATTTCCCTCCCTACGTGTCGACCATTGGACGTTCACCGCGCTTGCCGCTGGTTTTGCTTCCCAGGACTCAGTTGGAACGAAGCGGCCCGGTGTTTGGGCAGGGGCTGATTGGCGAGCATGACAACGACCTGACATTGCATTACGCGGGCGACCCGATCGGAGAGCGGATCCTGGTGCATGGCCGAGTTCTGGATGAAGATGGAATGCCGGTACGCGGCGCACTTGTTGAGGTATGGCAGGCGAATGCAGCGGGTCGCTATCGACACAAGGTGGATACTTACGACGCTCCGCTCGACCCCAACTTTGCGGGCGCAGGCCGAACACTGACCGATGAGAAGGGATATTACTGGTTCAAAACAATCAAGCCGGGACCGTATCCATGGGGAAACCATCACAATGCCTGGAGGCCGAGTCACATCCATTTTTCACTTTTCGGTTCGGGGATTCTCTCGCGGCTTGTGACACAGATGTACTTTCCGGGAGACCCGCTGCAGCCATTGGATCCAATCTTCAACAGTATTCCTGACGCGGAGGCGAGAACGCGGTTGATTTCAAGTTTAGATATGGACCGCTCCGAGTCCAACTACATGCTCGCCTACAAATGGGATATTGTGCTGCGGGGTCATGTCGACACTCCGTTTAAAGAAGGTCATCGATGAGCGGCAACTCTGTGCGAATCCCTGCGGGCTCCCAGACGGTCGGACCGTATTTTCGGATTGGTCTTGAGTATCTGGTGAACAGAACTCCTGTCCCCAGCGTTCTTCCGGCAGGGACGATCGCTATACGAGGCAGAGTTTTGGATCGCGATGGAG
>Ga0302320_10010390_pt1 | contig 19837 bp, 16 predicted proteins | sample Bog_T0_3_FD_202130 | JGI IMG/M metagenome (GOLD analysis project Ga0302320, IMG submission 202130) | Peat permafrost microbial communities from Stordalen Mire near Abisko, Sweden - Bog_T0_3 | ecosystem: Environmental > Terrestrial > Soil > Wetlands > Peat | place: Sweden: Abisko, Stordalen Mire... | reverse complement strand
CCTCCTCGCCTTGACGTCCCAATCATAAAAGCCATGGAGAAATTCTTTGAGATATGGCAACAGACCAGCGATACCTATACCGGTAGCGAACAGTAACACCGTACCATACTCTCCAAGGGGAGTGCCACATCCATACGGCCCTTCGACGAAAGTTCGCAACTCGCTCACTTGCTCACCACGAGGCCATCGCTCTTCGGCTCCAAGAACAATTGACCCACTAGAATGCCCCCTAAGAGATTTGGAGAAGCCGCTTCTGCATTCGATAATGAAAACTGCAACATCACGACCGCCCTCGTCCTTATACCACCAAGATAGGAAATATGGGTGTGATTGTATCCAAGCACTGTAGTTCACGCCTGGCATACAAAGATACAGGTACTGGCCAGCGGCGTATTTCCAAGGTCTTGAAACCCTAACATGGATTTGCAACCCATCGGGCAAAGACCTGATATTTGCGCGGCACAAGTGCATACCCCCGCGAAGACTCCTGAATGACGTTTGTGCGAAACGGATAAATCGACAAATCACCCACGTGCCGATTGTGGCTAACAGGTAAATTGAGGACTCTTTGAGCAATTTGGCCGAGACGTGGATCCAGGTCGCGATTAGAATTATGATGGCGAGAACCTGATGTGCCTTGAGAAAAGTTTCGTAGAAGTGATGTTGTAGGATAAGTAATGACGCTATCGAAATTGAAATCATTGCCGCAGCAGCCTGCACGAACATTAGTCTCCGTATGTTCAATAGAGAAGTACTAACCGCTACCCCCGCAATTCCGGTCGAGCTGTGTAGATTGACACCGGAAGATGATATTTCGAGCAGCGCATGAAGTACGGCCTCCGCGACCACGATTCGAGCCGTCCAGCGATGCATGTAGCTCAAAGTCTGCAAGTTAATGCCACACGTATCAGCAATGATATTCATGTGACTCCCAAAAGCAAGAGGAATCAGATTAATTGTCGAGAGCAATCCTGCCTGCTGAGACAAGGTTGAACGTCCACCAAAAGCGATAGAGAGACACAGAACATTCCCAATGACAAAGACTATAATGATGAGTCCTTGAAACCATGTTGCGGTACTTGGTGCCTGTCGATATATATGAACGCGATGATATAACAGATACTTGCGAAAATAAAAACCCCACTGCCGGGCTGCTATGTGAATTGTAATGGTTAACAAGCATAAGAGAAGCAAGAAAGTAGCAATGATGGCAATGACAATGCCGTACCACTGTGACTTGGTTATTGTGGCCATGAAAATAGTCAATGTGTGGTTTTTCATGACGGAGAATTGAAAGACAAGTGAGAGAACATTTCGGTCATCAGGTCACAAAGCTGTTGTCTGCCATTTTGGGATTTCCCAGAGAGCCAAATCAAGCTTTGCGCAGTCCAAATTAAGGTCAGCTTGATCCAAATTAAGGTTGGCTTAGTTAGGCGGTGCCAACAACTCATATTCTAAACATCCCCCTCAGGTTCCTGAAGGACAAATGTCGCACCTCGCAAACTTCGAAACATGTGCACCGCGTCTCCGCACAGTTCGCGGGATGCGGCGCATCGGAGACAAACCAGCCAGCGTATACTCTACTGCGTCAGACGTAGCCAGCGATGTTATATCAGTCGGCAAATCAGCAGGAAGATTGCTCAGGGTCTGGCTGAGAAACCCCTGGCAGGATTACGAGCCAGTGACAAGTAAGGCTGATGTGGCTTATTGCAAAGGATCGTACTTTGCTAAGGCTACAATCCGGGATTTCTCCGGGTCGGAGATTATCCCGCTATTGCAAAGACTCTATGATATTCATCATCCGAATATCGCAGCAATACATGATATATATTATGATGATGACGATAGACTTTTCGCTGTTGCAGAGCATCTCGAGTTATCTTTGACTGATCTTAAATCCGACTTGTTCCCGTTTATGGAATGGGAAATTGCAACGGTAATTAATGAGGTAAGCTAACCTTATAAATATTGCACATAATTCCGAGTCCGACTCATGGTCTTTTAGGTATTGAAAGGCTTAAAGTACCTCCTCAACAAGGGTATTTCTTGCAAAAATTTATCATTAATAAATATCAGGATTTCTGGAGCAGGGAATGTGAAAATTGGTTTGTATACCACTCCTATCTCCCATCTGTTACTAATTTGTTAGTTTTGGACTTTGCACAATACAAACAAACAATTCGGACCATTAACATGGAGTTATTGCACCCATATTGCACCCATTCTTCGATCTGCCATTTCTAGCAGAGATGGCCGAGGAAATGATGCTTCCACGGTGTTATCCGGATGGCCTAGGGGAAGCATGGTCTCAGGAAGCTTTGCAGTTTTTATCTTCTTGCATATCTGGTCCAACTGAAGGCATCTTTAAAGTAAGCGCATCGAGAATTCACCAAGTTGTAGCTAATATTTTAAGCATACATTCCTTCGACAAGCAGCTTCACCCGGCAAGCTAGCCCCGCGAATTCTATTTTCAATTTTGAAGCATTGAGGTTTTGAAAACAGACACAATGCCTAAACACATCTTACTTCATTACAACCAGCATTTAATCACAACTGAATTTGATGTAAAGTCGCCATGAAGTTCCAACCCGCGTTAGGGTTCAGCCAGCACTCGAATCCACCGTGGTTGGAGTTTCTAGTGATCAAATATTGTTCACAGAAGCACAAGGAGTCTGGAGTTACCAGGGCTTCTCGGTTATAATTATAGCCGAAATATTTGGGGCCCTAATTGGTTGCGGGGCTTTGATCTGGGAGGGAGAGACAGGACGGCCGCGGGGTATGTCAGAAGGCTCGAGAACTGAGGCGGTTCTGAAAGGTATGTCGATGTAATTAACAATACGGCCTGTTGTTTTGTCGGTCTTCGAAGGTTGGTAAGGGTCGTGGCTGTATTGCCGATTATCGAGCAAGTACTGTCAGTGAAAAAGGTGGTCAACGTTGGCATTTTGCCACATCCGTAGGAAAAGCGTACAGTATAATAAAACCTTTGACACTTCCCAGTTGCTTGCATAAACAGCGTAATTATAACTTCCCATAGTCCATCAGATCCTCGCTTACAGGCCACTATTTCGAAAGGGTCGGACCATGTATTTGACCTCTCAAAATGGTTGGACCATGTACCAAAAACACGTACACTATGCTCAGCTTTAAGAGAGAGGGTGAAATTCAGTGTAATTTCAATCATGGTAGCAGGAAAGAAAGAGAGAGATGACGGATTGTTTCGAGTGCATCATTGATCTTATTTGAAATAACTCCCATCGTTCCTTCCAACTTCAGTCTTAGGATCTAAGACGGCACAAGCTCAAGGAAAGAATTGTCTACTCGGTGAAGGTGTTGGTAGGTTTTGCTTCACCAATCAACTGTAAGCGCCACAATCAAACAAACACCCTTGCTGCAGATGATCTTAGTAAATGGGTGTCATTATCAATCTCATGTGATTTGTAACTTTTATGGAGCGTGTTGGATAGTGGGTCAATAAAACAAGATGAAATCATTAGAAAGGATCACTTTCCTATTTGGAGCATCTAGTCTTTGGCTCAGACCGCATTAATAAGGGTATCGATCCACTGTGAACCAAAGTGTCGGGATTTCAGTTTATCTATGCCTATTTAAGGTTAAATCCGTCTTGAAAGGTGGGGTCGATATTAAATCAACCTAAGACAACCTATGCGGCGATGTTACAGTACGTACATACAGTATGTGATGAACCAAAGTATCGGGATTTCATGTGCCTATTCAGGAACAAGAGGTCAATGTCGCGATATCGTAATTTCATTTGTTGATGACTGACCTAGCATTGAGGAAACTGTTGGAAGGCGGGGATTATGCAGGTGACAAAATAATTTTTGACCAGTTACGAAAGTAGGAATGATCTGATGCCAAGAAAAGTTCCATCACAAATAAAAGAAGTTGTAAGCACTTACAGAAGACAAGGTTATAATACCCTTGTAGAGGTTGAATATATTGCTTCTGTTGGATTTGTAAGGGTTAGACTCGGTTAACGGACAGTAGTACTCCGAATCCACTTTATGAGGAGATATGGGCGGCTTACGTAAGTCTCTGGAATTGCGGGTACGGCTGTTGAGCGTAAAGATCGGCAATTACTGCGTGATAAATGAGGACAGTAATGCGATCAAGGTTAGCGAGTTCCCACCTATGTATTCCAAGCGGGAAGTTTCGACAATGAAAGAAAAGAGGGGGCGATTTTGAATTGAAATTTTGGCCGCGAGACAGTTTTAATGCAGATAATTAGATAGTGTTGCTGAATGCACTAACGTCTGGGAGGGAGGAAATGGCAGGTAGAAAAATGTGGATAGGATGTGTTTTGTGGTAAATTTTTACTCGATGCCTAGATATTACACGTTGGACTAACCAAACTATAATCTACATGCTGTACACACAAATTAGCAGTCATAGAGAACCGCTAGACGTTCGCGGCTGCAGCTTCACGTAGCAGGGGTAGGGACATGTCTTAATTAAGCCTCGAGTTACTAAAATGAATTTACTTTGGGATATATTTCAACACCTAGAAATGATATATACATGTATTTTATTATAACAGATAGGTAGCACGAAACCTCCTTTCAGATAAACACAGGAAAATCAAGAGGCGTTTGAGAAATGGATGCCCATGATTCTCATGCTAACAGCAAGCGGCATACTATATTTCCTCCCATAGACCTCAAGTGGTATGAATCTGCACCACTTCCGCCGAAGAAAATCCAAACCACAAACCCACAATCAAGTCCAAGTAAGTCTCAACAAATCGAGACACAGCTCAACCATGCAAAATCGCAAGCCATTATTCAGCCTCGTTCTCATAAGACGAGCAAATTGCAACATCAAAACCCCTGGTCACACTACCAAAAGGCAATATATTTGGATGATAACAAAAATTATATCGGTGCTTACAGCCTTCAAAAGCAAGGCATTGTTCGGATGATAATATGCTGCCCGGGTCAAGACGACGATTGGCTTGAAAATTTGATTACCATCCGGCATAAACACATCGTACCATTATACGAGGTTTTTCAGCATAATAATGCATTTTTAGTCTATGAGATGATGCACATCTCGCTGGAGACAATGATTGCCTGCAATTTGGCGTTCAAGGAGCCACAGGTTGCCAAAGTTTGTGCCGAAGTATGATTTAGGACCTTTGTATTTTTCGGACTGACTTTCGAAAAGGTACTACAAGCTATCGTCTACTTATCATCGAAAGGTCTTTCTCACGGCTATATTACATCATCAAATATCCTCTTCACAACCGGCGGGGATACAAAGCTTGGTGAGCCATCTAAGGACTTTTCGAATTTGCCTGACTGATATTAAAATAGCTCAAATTCATAAGTGTAAATTGGATACGCATAACCCTACTGTTCCTGCTACTCCCGACGTCTGGTCGGTAGGGAGATTAATGCTCGAGATGATAGAGCCCGCGCTCGTAGTTCTGCCTAACTTCGAAGTCGGTGACACACTCAAGCTTTCGACACCTAAGAATTGGTCGTCGGAGGCCAGTGATTTTCTCCGCAATACATCAACAGCTTCGGCCCATGATCTTATTGCTGTATGTATATTCGATTGAATTATGATATTTAATGTTAACGAAAATATAAACAGCATGGATTTTTAAGAAAGGCAGTTCCAAAAGACAGTGGTTTAGAAGCTAATATTTGGCTCGGAAATCTCACAGGGAGCAAGAGTTGGTCACATTGTATTCAATAAAAGAATTTTGAATTTTGAATTAGTTAAACTCTAAAATTTTGGTGAGCCTGTTTTATGAGAAAAGGAAGCAATCGCTGAACAGAGATTGGTCGATAAAAGTGATTAATCTGGTGGGGGACAAAGAAGACTAACCACCAGTGAACACGAAGAGAATAGTCTGATAAAAGTGATTGATCTGGTGGGGGACAAAGGAGACTAACCACCAGTGAACACGAAGAGAATAGTCTGATAAAAGTGATTGATCTGGTGGGGGACAAAGGAGACTGGTCACAAGTGAACACGAGGAGATTGGTCTCTGCAGAGCGACTAATCTGTGAAAAGAGAGTGATCTGGTATATTCTCAAATAAGAAACAAGCGATTAGTCTCTGTGGAGAGATTAGTCTGAAAGTGTGAGTAGTCTGGTCGAGAGAATGGTCTGTTGTGGAGATTAGTCTGAAGTGAAAAGGTACAGACCAGTCTAAAGTAAAAAGGTATAGAATAGTCTCTTAAGCCTGTAAGTAGACTGGTCTGAAGTGAAAATGTACAGAATAGTCTGTTAAGCCTGTAAGAAGATTGGTCTAAAGTGGAAAGGTATAGATTAGTCTATCAAGTCTGCAAGGAGACTAGTCTGAAGCAAAAAGGTATAGAATGGTCTGTTAAGATCCGAATGCCAATTTAGGGCTAATTCGCCTAAATTAGCTATGGAATTTTCGAAAGCCTGTTTAAGAATACTGTGCGATGCCTAAATTAACTATCATATTATAAAACCACCTGAGCTTCCTTTCCCTCCACAACCCTCTTCTATCCTCTTCTATCCTCTTCTATCCTTTTCGTCCTCATCTCCATAATTATGAGAACCTCTATGCCAGGGTCTTTCTACCAGCGCCCTCGCGCTTCGCTTCCCTCATGGAACATCACAGGAATCCGCAGAGGCACTCGCTCCCCACTGGCCGCGATTGATGAAGGGGAAGAAATGATCGATCTGTACAGCCATGAGCCGGAGCCAATCCCCGAATTGAACAGGGCTTCCGCTACAGGGGTCTCGCAGCACGAGAGAGATAATCGTGACTTTCGACAGCTACATGGCACTGCTTACAATCAAATGCTACTGGAGCTCGACAATATTCCATTGAAATGGAATGCACTCGCATATACAGCTACATGGGCTTTACTTGCCGGGTATCTGGTACTCCCAGGTACTTTCACATCGCTCCGTAGCTCGCAAGCTATTCAAAACGACACGAACAAAGCTGGTAAAATAGTATTGAAGACCTATCAAAATTTAGGTGTCCTGTGGGTGGCGGCTATATTCTGTTCCTATGGATTGTCGACAATAGGATGGCTATGGTGGAAATGGCAAGGAAACTATCTTTTCTTATCGAATCGACTATTTCAGTAAGTCAAATAACCAATTTAAAACATCTTTAAGGTAATAACATAATTTTACAAAGGCCAGGGCTTGTTCATTCATTGAGCGGATTTCTCACAACAATAGTAAATATCTATACAGCTCGAAATAGAACCTGGTCTATTATTGCGATTATTACTGCTGCTGTGGCCGGGAGCTGTTCTATCTTAATGCTAGCTCTTTTTCTAATATATGATGTTTGGCTTTTGACGAAAGTTAAAGAAGATTACAAAGAAAAATTGAAGGAAATAGAAAGAATGCAGAATAATAACAGCGAAGGATATTCCTAGATTTCGATAGAAATGATAAGCGAGTAGATAATGCTGGTATATGTATATCTTTAGAGCAAAAATAAAAAATAAAGTGAAAAATTAACTATTCAAAATAAATGCCATTTAATGCAAAGTAAATATGTAAATTAACCTCACAACTGTAAACAACCTAGAAAGAGAGCCATTTTAACTTTAAACATCTACTCGAAATAATAATATTTTTTATTCCTATTATAAACTATATTATATGGCCAACATGCAACATGTTGTATTTTTAAACATATGAATGTCCTAGTGCTTACTTATTTATATGCGGAAACTATTAAGGTTTCTAAAATAAATATCATATCTATGTACAAATTAAGCCTGTTATCCTACTTAAGGTTAAAGAACCTAAAAAAGACATGTCATGCCACATATAAATACTTCGATAAGAGCGCAATAAAAGCATCATAGTCGCATATTATAGTCATGGCATCTATAATAGTAAAACGCCGAAGCGAAAGACTTCGAAAAAGAAAGCATACGCTTTTCAAAAAGGCATATGAGCTAGGCAAAGATTATGATGTTGATATCGCGGTGATTATATATCAGTATGGCAAATATTATATTTTTAAATCCACCGAAAAAGCGTCATGGCCACCTTCTATGGCGGAAATTGTAAGTATTCGCGTTCGCTGTCATTGTTGTTATAAACGCTAATTACTTAAATAGCAGCTCACAGATCGCATTGTAAAGAATTACATGCCGCAAGATTTCGAAAAAACATTAAATAAAGAAATATATACCAATGGTATAACGCCCTCTATCAACAAAGAGAATGTACAGGGCAACTGGAGCAGGATTTTTTAGAAAGAACCAGTTTTCTAATCAAAAAATAAATGAAATTTTTTACAATAACTCTTATTTTCATCACTTAGTAAACTTCATAGAATAGTGCACCTAGATTTCCCCTAATGTTCAATTCGGAAGAGTATCATAAACTTGCCCTTATTCACGACGTCTTCTTTTATTCTGAAAATAATCCGATTCTCTCGTAATCTAGATCTTTAGTTTATTTGCTTATATCGTACCGCATGTACATCTGAAGTTATGTTTAATAATTTAAATAAGATTAGAATATAGATGCCCTTCAGGATTCGTGGCAATCGACTTGAAATCAAATATAGTATTATCCCTAATCCCGGTATGTTTGACAAGTCCAAATTAAAAAATAGATTGCGCAAATGCTTTCTTAATTACAATTGATATGTTAAATAGGATTAAATATAAAATAAAAATATAATAGAAAATTATAAAATGGGTAAAAAATGGCTTCGCTAATCAATTTTTATTTAGGAAGGCGGTGACTCGTGTAGCCGCGGATTTCTTTCTCCGTTTGCATAAGCGAACTATCAACAACCTAACCCACATATCTTAAGCCACATCATTCTTAATATTTTTGTCTTTTCTTTAATTCTTCACCATGGAAAACCTTACAGAGAAAGTTAGCATCCTTGAGAAACGACTTAATGAGTTAGGCGGTGTATTTGACACAATCCGAGTATCACTTACCAGCGAACATGGCAAGCAACACCACTCGGTTCGCACCAAGTCCCGAAGCAGGCGACCGGATTGGGTCGGAGAAATTTTCAAGTGCTTCGATCAGATCTCAGCAGAATTAAAAGATGTCAAGGAGACGCTCGATGCACGCACGCTAACTGAGAATGGTCATGTGCAAATGCAGGCGTCAGTGACGAATGTGAGAGCTGCGTCTAGAGCCAGGCCGCCGCGTACTGCTCCTGTAAATGGTCAGCCGGAGGCTGTATCTCCAAACCAGAGTTCACAGGAGCCCCCGCCCCAGTCTGTTCAGGGGTTTGGTCGCTGCGAGATCAGGCTCACGCCCTCGATTCCAACCAAACCTTCCAACCCTACAACCAATGCCAATGTTATTACATTACCCCATGCACAGTTTAACGGAACTGCACCAACGTTTCGCTGCAATTACAAAGATATCAGCAAATTAAAGGAAGCAAAATTCGAGAAATTTTCTTCTCACCCAAACGTTAAAGAAGATGGTTATTTCAAGCTTGTGGTTGAACGCCTACCACCCATTACGGTGGAAGAGGCCTCCTTCCACCAACCCGTGGAAAGCCATCGCACAAACTTCTCTTGTCGATGGGAGTCTGAAGGCTTTGTCGAGCTGGCCAAAAAACCGAATGAAGAAATTCCATTCCCCAACTTTCCACTCCCCGAAAGCCAGCAAAGTGCCTGGTCCCGAGAAGAACTCAAGGAATTTTGGGAGAGCAATCTGAAGAACCCTCCACAAGATATGCTTTATATTGTTGGAAACCCTCTCTTTCCAGATATTGAACTTGACCCTGGAGAAGGATTTAAGAGGATAGGTGGTCGTCTTCATGACTTTGGGACAACATACATCTATTTGAGCTTCGCCGTATCGTATTCCATTATGCACGGGGAAGATCTCAAGTTCCGTTCGATTAATCTACTACGATCTGGTGAGCATAAATTTTGGCTGGTTGTAAAGCCGGCTTATGAGAGAGAACTGGAGCGTCGCATGCGTGAAGAATTCCCTACCATGTCAACTTGTTCCCAGGCGGTACGCCACCTAAGTCGTGTTATTGCCCCGAGCAAATTGGACGAGTGGAAAATTCCGTACTCTCTTGACTATTGCAAACCAGGAGAGGCTATCGTAACCGAGCCTGGGGCCTTTCACCAGGTTTTAAACCTGGGGGCCAACTACGCTATTGCAATCAATATTCTATACGGCTCTTCATCGGCCATTCCTAATGGCTATCGGTTCTGTCAGAAAAGCTGCGGCCCGCATGCTATAACAGCATCCCACATACAAAAATTTAAGGAGGTTCCGCTGGCTGAGGTTCAATTAACCCAAAAGATACGTCTATCGCCAGCAAATCCCACCTCAAAAAAACAGAAATCACTTCCGGCTGAACACCAATCGACACAGCCCCAACCCACAGTTGGGCAGCCAAATATTGCCACGACGAAGCGGAAGGCATCTCCGGCAGAACGCCAGTCGAGAAATCTCCAAATCACGCCTTACATGGGCAATCTTTTCGATGCCGTATGCGGGAAAGAGGCTTTCCATCATTTATGCTCTCTCATCCGCAGCTGGAGAGATCGATCCAAGCCGTTGTTTGAGATCAATGAGGACAGTCCTCTCGGCTCGCAACTTGTTAAGACTATTGGGGTCTTGGGGGAGAGATCGCAACTCACTGATTTCTTGGGCCGCCTCGCGAGGGTTAAGTTGGTGGAAATCATCGACAACGGAAAAATGGGCCGAATATCTGCAGATCCACAGGCCATTACCAACCTTATAAATGACCTTAAGTGGGACAACACCAAAAGAAATCGTGAGAAGCTGCATGGTTACCTTAAGGATGGCCGGAGATGGAAAAGGGTGTGTGGTAATTTCGATGGCCTCTTGTGTCTTATTCCGCCGAACCGGGAAGATAAAGAACACCCTCGGATATCCGGCCATCTATATCAGAAGTTATCTGAAAATGAGATGCAGCAATTTCACTCTCTCCTAAATTCCAATCAGTACATAGAGCCTCTATGTCGAATGGGAAATACCTTCCAGGCGTCACTGTGGAATAAATCAAACGTTCCCGAGTTTAGATGGGAGAGCGAAGATCCTAAAGAAATTGCTCGACTATCGATAGAAAAGCTCGCTCCGCTTATGGGGGAGTTCCCATTGATTGCGGCCAATGTGTGTGATTTTGAGAAATATGATTGGCCTAAACCAGATTGCTGGCCCTGGGACTGGCCGCAGAATCCGACTTGGGTACCTCCTTCCGATATCCGGTGCAATTTATGCAATGGAGATAAATGTGACTGCATGGTTACATGTTTGCCTCAGAATAAGCCTCGAATCACCAACGAAGGGGAGGTGGGGCAAGGTGTGCGTGTATTTGGTGCAACATACCCCAAGGGTCAAATCCTCGGGGAACTTCTCGGGGAACTGGTGCCTCTGGACACTCATAGCGATGGGTGGCCTATAGAGCTCCGAAGACCCGATCTCAGCGATGAGCCCATCGCCCAGATCTATCCTAGAGAGATGGGTAATTGGGTGAGGAAGGTTAATCATTCATGTAATCCTTCTGCTGAGTTCCGCGTGATGAAAATATCTGGATGGTGGAGGCAAATGCTTATTGCAATTCAAGATATACCGCATAACGGCGAGATAACAGCCTTTTGTGGACGGGGTTTCTTACGGGGGCAGGGAAAATCATGTTTCTGCGAGGTCTGTCGGGGTTAACCATCTATCTACAGCGCATAGATTGTACTGTGGGAAACTTGTTCACAGTGGCCCGTGCGCGAATAGTCACGAAGCATCGAGGATTAGAGGTAATTCATTCAAGCTGCTAACCGTCATCTTCTCCCAGAATTCAATCTATACTCCTTTCAATATATTATTGGGAAAAATATAATTGGTCCTATATTTATGTTCATATTAGTGTGGCAACACCTTCCTATGCGCAGGATCGTCCACTGACATGATTAATGCGACTGTATTTTATCCTCAATTTTATTGCGACGATAACATTATCATCAGTAAGTAATAGGCTCTCGGGAGTAAGTAATCTTCCCAGGGAGAAAATCCCTTAACGATATTTGACACAATCAGCCATTCAACCAACCAAATAGTTCAAGTGAAGGTTATTTTGACAGGTGTTACATCTGGTGATGTTATTGGGGTCTTTCGGAGGTAGAATACAAATCGGACAGCGTCCACCTATATGAGGCGGTTTGTCTGATCTATTCCCTTGCGAAGAGGATAACAACAGCGGTTGGCGTAGCTGATCGGGCTCGGTTGGATGTTCCCCTGGATTGCAAGATGTGACGTGGCTGTAGATTATTTTGGGTACAATAATGGACCAGATGATCTCGGTCCGCAGCCCTCTCCAAGGGTTAGTGAAAGCTTGCATGCTTTTCCCACAGCGCCTATGAACACTCAAACATGTGACATGTAATGGAATGATATCGAGTCGTCCCTTCGATCGATGGTCAGTAGCAAGCTCTTGTCTTTTCACCTCGAGGATCCTTGGCTCAACAGACATGCCTTCTTTTGTAGTAGCTTGCGAGACTCTGATATGAATTGCGCCACAGGCTCACAAGATCTATCGGCCAGTTTGTCATGTTATTAGTTGCATTCCAATACAGAGCTTCTTCGCTGACGTCTATTGCCTGCCTTTCTTTTCTTGTTTTTGGGATTTATCCCATTAGCGAACTCGGCGATGCCGATGCTTGATGACTTTGTGTATCGTTGAAAACGGGAATATTGAAATGGGGGCCGGCGTTCACATGTATACCTGGGCTGTTTGTCCAGCATGGCGGTGTTGGTCCGCCTGCTGATATCCACAGCTTTATTCAGGATTCCCGGACTGGCTTCATGACTTCTTCCTTATATTTGTCAACATACGAGACTCTCCTGGGGAGCTCGAAGTCCACTGGCAAGTGTGGAATGAACAGCCGGCTCTGTCCACGCAACATAGGGATTGGAGGGATTTCATTACGATCAACGCCAAGCCTGGATTCGACAGCGACGTCTATTGAGGGCTTGGAGGATATGGGTCCACTAATACTGCATACAAGCAGCTCGTCCATCCGCTTTACCTAGCCATGTTGCCCAAAAGTAGCTTTGTGCATGGTAGGGAAGTGATATCCATGCGCCGTGGGTGGATTCGGCATGAGAAGCAAGTACTCAGGTCAATACGACATGCAGCTAGTCATCCTGGCGCCGCTGTCACCGCCTGGTTAACTTATAGGCCTATCAAATAATCTGCCCCTCTTCTCCACCTCCCGCTTACCCCTTCCTTCTACCCCTTAAGGTGTAAGCACAACCAGCGGCATAACCGAGAGGCCCTCCTGCTTCGTAGATACTCCTCATCTATTCTAGGATCTACCTGTAATTCGGGCCTGGGCGAGGGTGCATCACTTGCAAAATTGGGCATATATAAGAAGTCTCCCTGTTCAGTAAAGGTTTGTTCACTTCACGTCACCTTTACATCCCACATTATGTCGCCAGAACTAGCCTTCCGCGTGGCAAGCTCCATCATTGTCTTAATCTTCATTCTCCTTTGCATTTGCTTCGATCTCGCCTACTTTGGAAGCCCGCACACACAGAAAAATCGTATCGTGTTGTTTGCCTTCATGAGCTTGTTTTGTAGTTTGCAGCTTTCCCTGGCTATCCTCCCATTCTACCAAAACAAGGAAAAGATTAACCTGGTTCTATTTCTCTTGTACAACAGATTCCTCGTTCTCTTCGAAGTAAGCCACTGTCCCTGGTTACATTGATGAGTATTAATCGTTCAAGGTCTTTTATCTACACCGACTAGAGGTTTTCGAAATATTGACACCTGGGGACGCCATTCGGCTTGAGTACTTCGGTTTTAGATCCAATACTGTTCAACTAGGGACTTATTGTATGACCATTTTTGGCGTATCCTTGACGGTGTTATCCACCATTTTGATAGGGACGGGACATTTAACGGCAATAGCATTCAAGATCGAGATGTTCTTCTTGATTGTAGACCACATTGGGCTATCTGTCATATTTGTGGTTCTAACTCGACGGATTAATATTCGTGCCAACAAAAACGATTTTTACTATTCCATCGGCATACATACTATTACATGGATCAATGGCCTCGTCCTCGTCTTTATTAGCATTACCCGTGAAACAGACCTCGTTCTTCTGCTTTGTGTAAGCAAATAGATCTGTACGATTTTCTTGCACTAACTTTGGCTCTAGATATATGCTACCGTGGCTAGTTCACTATTCGTTCGGAGCTTCATGCGAGGATATCGGCGGATTATGAGAGAAAGCGGGGCCGGGAATGAAGGGCAGCCATCAGAGGAAGGGCAATCATTAGAAGAAGGACAGCCATTGGAGGAAGGGCAAACAGTGGAGGAAGGGCAAACAGTGGAGGAAGGGCAGTCATTAGAAGAAGGACAGCCACTCGACAAAGGTCCTTCAGACAGCCATATCACCAAACCACAGCCTGCGTACCGCGCTCACCATCGCAGCTCCGCCAGTGAGGATGAATTACTCGGTAGTTTTTTTTCGTGAAGGATTACAGTGGTGGATAAACTCTTAGAGTTTAATTTTTTTCTCAATAGTAAAATTTATTTATGAAATCTTTGATTTACTAGAATTTTATGGTGTGATCTCTCATATTTAAGCAATAATTTCTATTGATATTTTTACGCTACAAATATTTTGTTGAATATTTTATTTATTAATTTTTAATTTTTAAAAAACGAGAGGTAGAAGGAAAAAAAGGGCCATGAGCTTGTTTCGATGAATTACTAAAAACTATCTAGATAAGAAGTGGGTTTCCCTTCATTCAAGACCAAAAGGCAACAGTGAAAGTCGAGGGCGCTTCCTGGAAATAATTTCCAATGTGTCTGCAGTCTTCCGCTTAACATGATCTGCTCGACCGAAGAAGTCTCCAAGATGCTGTGCAGTCACAAGCCCATCGATCGAGAAAGGGGAGCCACTAATTGCACAGGGGTCGAAAGACCCTTCCCGCAATTGGATAGAAACGGGGGATTTCTTGTCGGGAAGTTCGAAAAAGATCCTCTTGTGCAGATTCCCCTTCTCCAAGTAGGAGCCGTCATTAAGCGAGCCTGTCAGGGGAACTCCTTGGACCAGGAATTTAGCCGAGATTTTGAGCAACTGCTCCCACAAAACCTTAAATGCTGGTTTATCAGCGCGGAGACGACAGGCAAGATACCCTTCACACAAGTAGCGCCCATTTGCCTTCTTGGGAACAGCAGCTAATTCGAAGATGAAAAGTTCGGCAATCACGCATCTTGCAAGTCTATCGAGGTCTTTCGATGCGCATATTGCTACCCGAGCGCTGTCCTTTAGTTGTTGCATCTTTGTGGTATCGTCCAGCGCAGGTTCGAGCCCGTCGAATTCGAGATCGAAGCGGAAGTATTGTTCCTTGGAGCCCTGTTTCTGTCGACTCCGGTATGTATGCAAGATGGTACTACTCATAGAAAGCGTAAAGGCGCGGAGCAAGCGGGGAATGAAACCGTCCCGCCAAATTCCACGGCTGCGTGCCATGCGGGGCTCATCATCTTCCCGGCGTGAGCCAGTGCCAAGGGAAACAACCAGACTGGGTTCGCTCGCTCCCGGATAAATGGCGGCGACCTCTTGAAGAGCAAGATTTCCCGGATCATTTTGTCGAATCCCGCCATCTTGAAAGGTTCCCAAGCCTGCGATATATTTCGGTTTGAAGTATCTGCCCACCATATCAGAATTAAGCTACCTCATAAAGGATCACTTACGATGGCGCCGCTGACCCGCATCTCGCTCTGCACCATTTTAGCAATGGAAATTCGGGAGAGAATCGAGCACTCACATCTCCCATAATGGCACCCGTCCGAACCCATCTTTTGGGCGTAAGACGTGATAACCTGCGCCGGTGAGAAACTCAGACCCGAACCAGAGATTAAGCTTACCACTCTTCCTTGGCCGTGTCCCTACGGCGTTGTAGTTGGTGAATATGCAAGTCGACGTTTCATGTATGGTCGTGACAGGGAATCCGACCCGGGCACCAGTGGCCGTTGCTTTTGAGCAATCGAGAATGGATCGTTTGCTGCCAAATGCATCCTGCAAGGCCGCTTCCAGATTTTCAACAGGATAGCGACCATCAGCAAAGTAAGAAATAAGCACATCTAGAATAGTTGAGAAGATGGGGATTCTCGCGATAAGGCGGGGTTGAAATGCTAGTCTTGACAGTCGTTCGAAACACTCCATACATCTCTCGACGGACCAGCCGTTTACGAACAGAGCTAGGACGATAATACCGCCTCAATATGTTAGCCATTGTTCAATATATACACACGAACCTACCAGAGCTCGTTCCATAAGCAACGTCAAAGTTATCTTGGACGGGGTATGGCAAGCCAATTCTTTCTTGCAGGATTTGCATATACTGAAGAGTAACCAAACCACGTACGCCACCACCGTCAAAGGTTAGGACTCGAACGCCCGCTGTTGGCGGCAGGATCTTCACATCGACCTCGGATGCGCTCACCCCGCAAAAGAAGCAACTATCAACCTCAAACAACCAAGGGTCGTGTTGGTTTTTGCGCCCAAACACCCGAATACAGTTGTCACAGATGCAGTGCCCACAGGGAAGCCCATATTGCGGCCTTCTCCGGAGGCAAACAAGGCAGGTATCGTCGGAGCGAAGAGAGAGCCAACCCAGATCAGAGCGGCAAAGGAGCAGGCGATGAATATCTGCAGCTGTGCTAGTTGCCCGCTGATTCATCTCTTCAAAGAGACGGGTCAGAGCATCCTCCACCTTTTTCACGAACCCAGTGGGAAGGAGGTGGGGGAGGAATTTCTGCGCTACGCCACTGGCTTTCCAGGATTGATAGCACGTATCCTTATACAAGACATGAAAAACATCCGAGGGATCAAACACTATCATCGGGTTGTTAGTGGGAGTCTGTGTACATCGGGGCTGGGCTCACGATGCATATCGGGTGGGTAATGATCGAGCAGTATGCTCGAGGCAATCAGGGGGATCGCCAGACCCTCAAGCTCTTCTAAGCTCCTGATCTTAGATAAGAAGGTGACCCAATGTTCTTTCAGATCGATCGCGGGCGGGTGCTGGAGGCGCGAAGCACGCACGAAGTCGAAAGGGGCTCCATGTCCTCCTACGAAATGCGAGCTGGCTTGTTGCAAGAGTGCTGCAAAGTGCTGCGCCGAAAAGAGCGTGCTCGATTGGAGCCTCGCCAATCGAACCTGATCAGATGCGCTCATCAGGTGTTCCCTCAGTCTTCGGTAGCGAGCTTGTTCCGATACATGGCCATCTGGCAGCAGACTGACCACGCGTATGCGTGAGAACTGTGCGAAGATGTTTTTATCTGTCTCTTCGTGCAAAAGCCGCAAGAAGTCCTCTAAACCTCGGAGCTCTAGATGCTGTGAAGCGGGTTCCAGAACGATGATAATCTGTGGGTGTGTGCCTGGCTTTAGGGTCGAAGGCTGCTGGCTCATCTCAAGCCAAGATGATATTCGACATGCTATGGATTTCAAGCCACCGAGATCAACGGCAAAGAAGCAGAATACGTCAGTGAATGGCGAGAGGAGTCTAAAGTAAAGGTTATCTGATGCCTTGAGCAGTGCTGTGCCAGCGATGCCGTTCCTCAGCCTTGGGAGGATGGCATGAGTCGTCTCACGACAATCTTTCGCTGGAACGACCTTGCTCGATCGTTGATGGGTAGGGAAGTCGCCGCCTGCGATAAGAATTGGCCGGTCGCTGAAGGCGGTGGATGGATCTAAATGAAGATGGATTTCGCTCTCTCTTTCCGTGCTAGTTGACTTCTTCTCCACACTGACGGAGACCAGCTCCTTGAGCGCGGCTGCCTTTGTTCTGTTTCCAACAAGGACAAACAGACTTGGAGCCTGTGATTGAGAGTGGGGAAGATCAAAAAGGAGATTTTCTGCGAGATCAGTTTTAGTGAGTGTTACCTCACCTTCTTGAGATGATAAGCCCAGCCAGAGGCTGTGATTAGTACAATGTCTCGTCATAAGAAGCGACAGCAAGGTAGTCCAGCTACATGCAAAGAAGACCAAAGTGAAAACGTAAGGAGGGATCGCGATTGGAGCACTTATTTAAAAAGAGCTCCGATTCCCTGATCGTATATAAAGCCAAAATTGGACATGCAACCAAGGCTAGATACAAAGCCAAAATTGGAACATGAACCCAAAATTGGAATTCCATAAATAAGGTCTACCACCCAATTGAGATTTCAATGCTTAAGTTGCATCTCGTTGAACAGAGCCTTATACCTGGTCGTGGTCCTTTCGTTGATGTCACACAGCTATGGCGCCGTTTTCCCCTGATACTATTAGAATGGAACACTTCTGTTCTATTTGTCGAAAACCGCGTTCGAGGTCATATCAGCAAAAACATCCGCTCGTCAATGGGGAAACCCCAGTCCCTGGAGTATGCACACGATGCCTTAGAAAGTATTTTTACGAGGCTTCCTCATCACCCTCATCATCTTCTTCATCACCTGCTGCACCTGCTGCACCCCAAGCGCCCGCCGTCATCAGTTCATCTTATCCGCAGCCGGTGGTAGTCTACCATTTTCATCACTACTATTGTGGTGGTGCAGATTCAAAGCCGCCTGTATTTGAAACCCCCGAGAAACCTCAGATGTTGGACAAATGTGCTGAATTGCACTCGGAGAATGTGCAAGACTGGAGGGATATGTTCAAGGATCAGGCTCCACCTTCAATATCTTCGCAGACAAAGCCCATCTTTTCATTTGACTATTGAGTCGGGCATCATATAGTGGTAGAAGGGATTTCATTTGTAGTGTGCGGATTATCACATGCGTAGCTCAATTAGTATACAGAATTCCAAGCAATTTCCAGAATATCTAAAATGAATGTGAGCCAATAAATAGCTTGTTTTTGATTTTAATATAATAAAATAAGTTGAGTGCTTGGGTACGTGGCCCTATAGGGAAATTTCTCGAAGAGAAAAAGTTACCATACTATTTTTAATAACGAGAATAAAGGTAAGATGGATAGAAGTAGAAATATTACCATTCTGTATAGTACTCGCCCTTTGTATATCAGATGATATTGAATGGTTTATTGATTTTAAGCTATGATCTATCCTATTATTCTGCCCATGAAAATTGAAAGTATAGCGGAAGGATCCAAGGCTAATGGCACCAGGCTACTACTACTAATCTCTGTTGATAGAGATTGACAAACAACTGACCCACTGATTGATTGCAAGGGTACAGTCAAGGAAGTAGGTGACCCACAAATACAGATGCTAGATGATTTGATTGAACAAGGCTCCTGCCATACTTTAACAGTCGCAGTCGGATGGGTGGTTGTAGTGGTATTAACTATCACAAGAGATGGGGTTGCTCTAGGAGTAGATATTGTAAATGAGGTAACCAATGTGGCGTTGTCGGAAGAAAAAGGCTCCGAACTTTTTGTTGATATGTTTGTTATAGGAAGTACTGTAGAATTTACTGCAGTACAAACCGAATAGCATCGAGGTAATGCAGAGCAGACCACGGTTGGATTCCACGCAAGGAAGGCAGTAAGAGTTATATTATTTAAAAAAGCAATTGAGGTACAGGTGTCGTTCTTTCCTATTGTGGCGTATTCGGTGCAGCTAGCTGTTGCTGGTACTTCTGTAGGAGCGTCTGATGCACAACCATTACTTGTATTCTCTTGTCCATTAACTCCTACACAAGCCCAAAAGCCCAATAGTAATGTTGATGAATTGCAAATGGATGCAATTGATGGGTTCCATGCGATAAAATCCGCGAGAGAAATGTTACTGGAGCGGATAATTGTCGAGCAGGTAATGTTTGGTGAAATAAAATACCAGGAATAACAATAGGGAGATACACCGGGTAGTTTTGGTTCTAGATAAC
>Ga0302320_10010389_pt1 | contig 19838 bp, 13 predicted proteins | sample Bog_T0_3_FD_202130 | JGI IMG/M metagenome (GOLD analysis project Ga0302320, IMG submission 202130) | Peat permafrost microbial communities from Stordalen Mire near Abisko, Sweden - Bog_T0_3 | ecosystem: Environmental > Terrestrial > Soil > Wetlands > Peat | place: Sweden: Abisko, Stordalen Mire... | reverse complement strand
CTAATGCAAAGGAAGCGGAGTTTCTCTCGGGAGTTTCTATTCGTGACTCCGATTCACTTGCAAAAGCTGGATTCACGCTATTAAGACTGACCACCGCTAGCTGTGTGGTGATCACTCTGGGAAAAGAAGGGATGGCTATTTTTAATCGTGGACGCTCTACTGTTCGAATGATTCCTACTTATGCTAGAGATGTTTACGATGTTTCCGGTGCAGGAGATACCGTGATCTCCGTATTAATGCTGGCTTTGGTGAGTGGAGCCACAATTGAGCAAGCCTCAATTTTAGGAAATTTAGCTGCAGGCGTGGAAGTGGGTAAACTAGGGACCGCTACAGTCACTATTGATGAAATAAAAACTGCGTTGGAGTTCTTTAGTTAGTCGCTGCAGCAATCTGAAGCTAAAATCTCTATTTTGTGGCAGCGACTACCCAATAGGAGTGAGCCAGTTTTTTCCATACGAGGGTAAATCTCCCCGAACGATGGTTTGAAAGTTTTTTCGTAGCTCCAAGGTGATAGGGCCTGGACGTCCTGCACCGATGGCTCGATTATCAATTTCCTTAATAGGTGTGATTTCAGCTGCTGTTCCAGTCAAGAAAACTTCATCAGCGCACCAAAGTTCATCTCGAGTGAACCTGGCCTCATGAATTTTAAATCCTTGGTTAAAAAAATAGTCTAGGACAGTTTGACGGGTAATTCCATTGAGTATGGATGTTAAAGGAGTAGTTTTGATCATACCGTTTTTGATAACAAAAATATTTTCTCCACTGCCTTCTGTTAAATAGCCTTCAGGATCCAAAAGCAGGGCTTCGTCGTACCCCGACGTTATCGCTTCTCGTTTTGCAAGAACGCTGTTGACGTATTGACCTGTAATCTTGCCTTTGGTCATGCTTGAATTGACATGAGGTCGGACAAAACTTGAAATCTTCAGACGGGCTCCTTCATTCATTCCCTGGTCACCTAAGTAGTTTCCCCATTCCCAATTTAAAATGGCCACATCAATCGGAGGATTGGCTCCAGGATTTACACCGACTGGTCCGTCTCCAATATAGACAATAGGTCGAATGTAACACTCTTCAAAACCGTTTGCTTTACAAGTTGAAAGCGTGGCAGCAATGAGCTCTTCGATGTTGAAAGGGATAATGATATCTAAGATTTTGCAACTTTCATAAAGACGCTGTAAATGTTCTCGGAGTCGAAAAACGGCTCCGCCTCCCTGTTTTTGTTTGTAAGCACGGATGCCTTCAAATGCGCCAACTCCATAATGAAGCCCATGCGTAAAAAGGCTAATTTTTGCATTTTCAACAGGTAATATTTTTCCATTGAACCAAACTTGAGAGCCTCGAGCCATTTATTCACCTCTTGTTATGTTTTATTATGATCCTTGTTATACTCAGAATAAGTTTTTCCATCCATTGACATGATAGGATTGAGAGTGGGATGGGGTGGAAGATTCTCTAAAGTATCTGGGGGGGTAAGTCTTCTAGAAGCCATGAGTTTGATGATCTCTGACGCAGTTTCTTCTAAAGCCTTGCCAGTGACGTTAAAGACAGGCCACTTACGATTTTTTCGAAAAATTGCATTTGCATACTCAATTTCCTCGTTCACTTTATCTGGATTTGCATATTCACCGCCTTGTTTTTGCCCTAACCGAGCTAAGCGATTTCTTCGAATAGTGGCAAGGTCTTGAGCGTGGATAGTCAAACCAATGACTTTTCTTTGATCAACTACATAAACCTCTTGAGGAACCTCAAAGCCTTGGATGAGTGGAATGTTGGCAACCCGCCAGCCTTGGTGAGATAGGTACATAGAAAGTGGAGTTTTTGAGGTTCTAGAAATCCCAAGAACTATCAAGTCTGCTTTATCTAATCCAGTGAGATCCCTGCCGTCATCGTGAGAGATGGTGTACTCCATGGCCGCAATTCTTTCGAAATATTGTTCATTCACATCATGAAGAAGGCCTGCTACTGATTTGGGTTCATAGCCAAAGTAATTTGCTAACCCTACAAGAATGGGGCCTAAAAGGTCCACACAGGGAAGTGCTTTTTCGCGAGCTCGACCCACTAGGAATGCTCTGAGCTGAGGCGATACGAGAGTGTAGATGAGTAAATCCTGATGAATAGCAGCATCATCGCAGATGGCATCAATTTGGGATTCATTGCGAACATTTTTATATCGAGTGAAAAAAACGTTCTTATTACCAAATTGAACCATGGCAGCCTTAATCATTTGGGCTGCGGTTTCACCGGTGCCATCTGATACAATAATAATGCGTTTGCCAGGATCTTTGACCATTCCCACTACTCGTACACTTTTTTGAAGGCTTCCTCAAGTTGTTGCCGCTGTTCATCCAAAAGAAACCATTGAGCATTTGGAACTCGCAGACATTGATTTCGAAACCAGGTTCGCTGCCGCTTGACAAGTTGGCGGGTGGCAAGGGAAATTTCCTCTTCAAGACCTGCTATTCCGGGTTGAGTTTTTCTTCCAGTGGGCTGCTTGTTTTGGAGATAATTTGAAACTTGTGCGTATCCAACGGATGATAGGGCACGACTGTGAGGATACTGAGAACAGACAGCTTTGTACTCCTCAATAAAACCTTGACAGAGCATTTGATGAGTCCGCAATTGAATTCGTTTATCTAAGTCAGATCGGGGTCGGTCCAATATCCAGAGCTTCCACCTCGGAGAAGGAACCTTGGGAAGCTGTGCTTGAAGAGCTGAGGGAGTTTGACCGGTTAAGCGAATAATTTCCAAAGCCCGAATCAGTCGGTAACGATCCTGAAGTGAGATTTTTCGAGCTGATTGGGGGTCTGAGGACTCTAATTCTTGGAGAAGGGCTTGGTTAGAAAGTTTTTCTAATTCACTTCGGAGGGTGGTATTGGCACCTGGAGCATTCCAGACTCCAAATAAAAGAGCATTGAGATAAAAACCAGTGCCTCCCACAATTAAAACTTTTCGGTTTCTTGCATGGATTTCCTCAATGGTGGCTAAGGCTGTTTTCATAAACTCAGCCGCAGTGAAAGGTTCGTCGGGATTTCGAATATCAATCAGGTGGTGAGGGACAGATTCCCGCTCTTGGGAAGTGGGCTTAGCTGTTCCAATGTTTAAGAAACGATAAATGAGAAGACTGTCCGCATTGAGGATCTCTATGTTTCCATAGGCCTGGCAAAGTTTAATGGCAAGACTGGTTTTTCCAGTGGCGGTCGGGCCTGCCAGAATTCCAATTATATTTTCCTGTGAAACCATTCTTCGAGTTTTCCTTGGGGGATTTTGACGATAGTGGGTCTTCCATGAGGACAGTTCCATGGGTGCTCGCAGTGGAAAAGTTGTTCCACGAGGGCTTGCGCTTCCAGGGGCTCTAGCTTGTCGCCAGCACGAACGGAGGAGTGACAAGCCTCACTGGCAAGTTTTTCAAAAAGCGCCTCGTCCATAGCTAATAGGGGTGCTAGGTTAGGCGCAAATGGGGATTCCAAGTTGCCGTCAGTAGGGGCCATGTGCAAGGTCCGATCCAAGAGATTTTTTAGTCGAATTTTCAGCTGATAGGTGCCCCATTCAGCAGGTATGGATCGAAATACGAGCGAATCTTCACCGAAAATTTCGGTTTCAAATCCGAGCTGTGTCATCCAAATGAGGCGGTTTTCCAGAAGCGGTCTTTGGTTAGCTGGAAATTTTACCACTTCAGGGAGCAAAAGGGCTTGTGAATGGGCTCCTTCTGATGAAGTGTGAAGGACTCTTTTTCGAAGTTTTTCATACGTGATTCTTTCATGGGCAGCATGTTGATCTACTAAAATCATTTCATCTTGATCTTCATAAATGAGGTAAGTGTGAAAAAGAAGACCCACTTGCTTTGTGAACTGAAAGGGGTAGCTCTTGCTTGGCAGAGAGAGGTTTTCCTCTGCTCGATGATAGGAAGGTTCCTGTTCTGCTGGTGTGATTTCTGACAGAGGTATGGGAAGAGGGCTATGGGGAGCGAAAAAAGGACTTTCTGAAAATTCTGTCCTGGACTCCTGAGGTAGGCTCAAAGTAGCTATGGCTGGAGCTCCCTTTTGGAGGATTAAAGATCGAACAAGGCTGTCGATGGATTTAAATATTTTTTGATGTTCAAGAAATCGAATTTCCATTTTCGTCGGATGTACGTTGACGTCAATGGAGGCTGGGTTGACTTTCATCCAAAGTACAACTGCTGGATATTGCCCAGGCAAAAGAGTTTGTTTGAAAGGATTTAAAATGGCATGCTGGAGCATTCTGTCTCGAATAATTCTAGAATTAACAATTTGAATCAGTTTCCGACTTTGAGGTGAACTCAATCCTTGGATCCAGTGAAGTCGGATTTGCAGCTCGTTCTTCTCAAAATCAGCGCTTTCATTTGTGGCTGTGACTAGAGGAAAGTCCTCTCCATCTGAAAGCAGGGCACGAATGCGAGAAAATTCATCTTGAGGTTTGAGGTGAAAAAGGGTGCGGTGATCACTTACGAGTCGAAATCCCACAGTCGGATATGCCAAAGACAGTTTTTCCATGCACTCCCTTACCTGGGAAACTTCGGCAGCTTGGGATTTCAAAAACTTGAGTCGGGCTGGGATTTGTGAAAAAATCCCTCGAGCTTGAATACGAGTTCCATGGGGAGAGTGAAGAAAATGGCCAAACGTGGTTTTCTTGGAACGGCATTTCTTCTCAGTTCGAGCTGCTAGGTCACCTGCATGGAGTTCATAGGCCGTGGACACATGGGCCTGTCTTGAGGTAAGTGTTACGTCAGAAACAGCCGAAATGCTTGCTAAAGCTTCCCCTCGAAAACCCAGAGTGAGAATATTTTCTAAATCTTCGAGGCAATTCAGTTTGCTGGTAGCGTGTCTTTCAATGCAAACTTCTAAGTCCTCAGGAGACATCCCGATGCCGTTATCAATGACTTCGATTAAACTCTTTCCGCCATCTTCCAGAGTCACGGCAATTTCTGTGGAGCCTGCGTCCAAGGAGTTTTCAATGAGTTCCTTGACCACGCTAGCAGGTCGTTCCACCACTTCTCCTGCAGCAATTCGCTCGGCAATAGCCGGAGGGAGAACCCGAATTTGATTTGTCATGTCAGTAGTGAAATCATCTTTAAATAAAGAAGGCAAGAAATCTGGTACTTTAAGTTGCTTGCACTACTCGGTTTCGTCCGCCTTGCTTGGCTGCGTAAAGTGCTTTGTCTGCATTTTTGAGGAGAGTCTGTTGAGATTCCATATCGGCTCTGAGCTCATCTACTCCCATACTGGTGGTTACGGGAAGGCGCTTGCCTTCATAAATAAAAGCATGAGCTTCAACGGCCGCACGAATTCTTTCTGCAATTTCAGTAGCCACTTTGGCGCCTGTGTTGGCAAGAAGAATGACAAACTCTTCTCCTCCATAGCGAGCAAAGACATCCTTGGGGCGGAGGTGACTAGAGCGAATCATGCTGGTGATTTCTTTCAGGACGTAGTCGCCGGCGTCATGCCCATAAGTGTCGTTGATCTTTTTAAAATGGTCGAGATCAAAAAAAATGATACTAAATTCAGAGTGTAACGCTTTTGCACGTTTGAACTCTGCTTCTAAGGCTTCCAAAAGATAGCCTTTGTTGTAAATGCGAGTCAGTGGGTCCGTGTGTGCAGCAGAACCCAGGTTTCCATAAAAGAGAATTTCTATCTCTCCAGCCGGGAGGAATTTTAAGATCGTATTGCCCAGCTTGATCATATCTTCCTTGGCTAGAATGATCGTTTCACCGGAGCCGAGTTTCTTGTCATTAACGAATGTCCCGTTAGACGATCCTAAGTCGGTAAGTTTAATTTTGCCTTCTGCTTTAGTTACCTTTGCATGTTTTCTAGAAATGCCCTGGTCAGCAACGCTGATCTCAACATTGAGGTCACGTCCGATAGTCATCTCAGGTTGAGTGAGAAAAAAACGATGTCCTTGGGGAGTTCCTCGAATGATAATAAGACAAGCTTCCTGTTCTTTTGCCTTTTGCAATTCAAGTTTAAGCGAACCTTGACCGTCATCGACAACGACAGTTTTATCACTTCCATCATTCGAGTTAGCTGCAGATGCCATTTGTAACTCCAGCGTAAAATGAGAATCAGCGTCAGTCAAGCTGAGATCACCATTCCAGTGCAATTCCTTTGGAGTTAGGAGGGAGGATTCTCTTGACTTAATGCTTCACGAATGTAGATCTTTCCTTCTTCCACACCGGGTTGGTCAAAGGGATTCATGTCCCAAAGGGTTCCCGTGAAAGCAGTTAAGGTTGCCAAAGTAAAATACAGTGCTCCTAGCGAGCGCTCGTCTAAACGATCCAGTCGAAAGGTGACATGGGGTCGGGATTGCTTGGTGAGAACTAAGGACGTTGCCCGCTGTTCAATACCCAGAAGTTCGTGAAGGGTGTGGCCTTCTAAGATACGAAAAGCAGAGTAAACTTTCCGATCGGCACTCACCGGGCTTTTAGGAATCGCAACTTCATCATCGACTTGGTCGACTGTAAGGAAAAGCGTCACCTTGTCATCAGGGCCATCTCTGAGTAGCTGCAAAATGCTGTGCTGGTCTGTAGCGCCGACTGCAGACAGCGGAGTGAAACCCTTTCCATTTTTTCCGAGACTTTCTCCCCAAAGTTGAACAAACCAGGTTCCCAAGAGTCTCAAACGAGTGGAATACGGCATGAATACATGGATTGAGCGTTGAGGGTAATGAGCGAGGAGTTCACTTCCTAAGATAAATATTGGATTTTTTTCAGCTGGAGTTTTTTCAATGAAATCAACTACTTGCTTAGCTCCAGCCAGCAGAGATTGAGCAGATAAGCCCGCAAGTGCAGCTGGGAATAAGCCCACAGGAGTAAAAATGCTGAATCGTCCTCCCAAGGATGGGTGAATGGATAGGCAAGGAATTTCTTCTTGGGTAGCAAAGGCTCTTAAGTCCCCTTGAACGGGGTCTGTGATTGCAACAACGTGGGTTCTCCAGCGATTTTTCCCTAACCACTCAAGTGCAAGGAGGGTTTGAGCCATGGTTTCAAAAGTAGTTCCTGACTTAGTCACGCAGCAGACTAATGTGGACTGAGGTTTGAGTTTTTCAAGAGTTGCTTTCCACTCCATGGGATCCGGATTTTCGATGAAATGAAAGCGGATACCTTCCTTTGCCTTTTCTTGAAGACCAGAAAGCAAACTAATGGGACCTAAGGCACTGCCTCCAATGCCGAGAAAAAGGCAGTCAGTAAATTGCGTTTTTTTGAGTAGGTTTTCAGCAAGGTTTTGCGCTTCGTTGATCTGAGAGATTTCAGTAGCAGTCGGGCAGAGATAAAATCCAGCATCTTTCTCACTCAAACGAAGTTTGAGTCGGTTCCAGGTTTCACGGATAAGCTCGGCATCAGGCTGATATTTTTTTACAACATGAGACCAATCCAATGTAATAGGAGCATTGCCAAGTCGTGACGCGGTAACTGCCATTTTTCTATTTCTCCTTATGAATTAAATTTCTGCCAATAATCATGCGCTGAATTTGATTGGTTCCTTCCACTATTTGTAAAACCTTTGCTTCTCGCATGTACCGTTCTACGGGAAGGTCTTGAGTATAGCCTGATCCGCCCAAAATTTGAACTGCATCTGTAGTGACTTTCATTGCCATATCCGTAGCAAAAAGCTTTGCCATGGCGGCTTCTTGGCTGAAAGGTCTGCCTTGATCTTTAAGCCAGGCTGCCTTTTGCACCAGAAGCTTAGCTGCGTTGAGCTGGACAGCCATGTCCGCTAGAAGGAAGGAGATTCCCTGAAATTCACCAATGGGTTTTCCGAATTGCTCACGATGTTTTGCATGTCCAACGGCAATGTCCAAAGCGGCTCGTGCCACACCGATCGCTCCTGCCGCAATGGTAATGCGTCCACTATCTAAAGCGGTCATGGCAATGCGGAATCCATCTCCCTCGTTTCCAATTCGATGGCTTACTGGAACTCGCATTTGATTAAAAATAAGCTCCATAGTGTGAGAGGTATGACATCCCATTTTTTTTTCACGCTTGCCATACTGCAAACCTGGCATTCCCTTTTCGATAATAAAGGCTGAAATGCCGTAAGAACCTGATTTTTGTGATTCGTCGGTTCTAGCTAACAAAATGAGTGTTTCGGCTAGGTCTCCTTGAGTAGTCCATAGTTTGGTACCATGAACGACGTAAAAATCTCCTTCGCGCCGGGCAGTAGTTCTTAGACTTCCTGCGTCAGAACCAGAGCCAGCTTCCGATAAACTAAAGGCTCCAATGGCTTGGCCGTGAGCTAGTGGTGGAATGTACTTCTTTTTTTGCTCTTCGCTGCCAAAAAGACTGAGAATGATTTGTGGAAGTCCTGTGACGGCAACGCTAATAGCATAGCCCATATTGCCTGCGGCAAGTTCTTCGATTGTTGCAATGTATTCAGAATATCCTAATCCTGCACCTCCGTATGCTTCCGGAACAGGAATGCCAGTGAGCCCAAGATCCCCTAGTTTGCGGATCAACTCTGGGCGAAAACGCTCGTTTTTTTCGTCTTCTTCGATAACCGGTGTAAGATCTTTTTGGACAAAACGGCGAGTGAGTTCTCTCAAGTCTTTTTGTATGTTTGTTTCTTCAAAGTTCATTTTGCTTCCCCTCCCAACGCAAATGAATCGCTGCTATGAATGCACAGGTTTAAACGTCTACTACTTCACTTCCGAGCATCTGTCTTGCAATAATTATCCTCAGAATTTCATTGGTGCCTGCTCCAATCTCCATGAGCTTGGCATCACGCATGAATCTTTCCACAGGAAACTCTCGTGTGTATCCGTAACCTCCGAGAATCTGGATGGCATCTAATGCGACTTGGGTTGCCATCTGTGCACTTTGCAGCTTTGCTTTTGCTGCCATCATGGATGCTTCCTTGCCTTTCATTTCTCCTAAATCCCACATTTTTGCTGCTTGATAGGTGAGGGCACGGCAGGCTGCTTCTGTTAACCGCTCTTGCATTTGTTGGAACGCTCCAATGGGCTTTCCAAAGGCTTTTCTCTCTTTTGCATAGGCTGTGGCTGTTTCAATGGATGCTCGGGCAATTCCTAAAGAAATTCCAGAAATAGTGATTCGTTCCAGGTCGAGATTTTGCATCATCATCTTGATGCTTTCTCCCTCCTGTCCGACACGATTGCTCAGGGGAACGCTACATTGAGAAAAAACGAGCTCTCCGGTAGGTGAGGCTCTCATTCCCATTTTTGAGAATTTCTTACCTGTAGTGAATCCTGGCATTCCCCTTTCGATAATAAAAGTAGAAATGTCTTTTCGATTTTGTCCGGTCCTTGCGTAGCAATAAAAGATATCGCCAACAGGGCCATTGGTAATCCAAGTTTTTGATCCATTGAGTAGGTACGTTTCCCCTTGACGAACTGCCTTGGTTTTCATAGCCAAGGCATCGGAGCCGGCATCTGACTCTGACATTCCCATGCCACCCACCATTTCACCGCTCAGAAGAGGAGGTAAAAGACGATGTTTTTGGTCCTTAGTGCAGTTTCTGCCGATTTGGTTTACGCAGAGGATTGCGTGAGCTAGGTACGAAAGGGTAGTCGAGGCATCGACTGCTCCCATCTCTTCCATAACTAAGGTTGCGCCGACTGCATCCTGGCCAGCGCCTCCATCTTCCTCAGAGACAGTGATACCCAGAAGGCCTAATTGCCCCATCTTTTTAAAGGATTCACGATTAAATGCTTCCTCGTGGTCTAATTTTTCGATTTTTGGTGCTAGATCTTGTTTAGCAAATTGCCGCACAGAATCTTGTAGCATTCGATGTTCTTCAGAAAAAAACCACATAGAGGTGACTCCTTCGTTTGTCCGTGCCATAATTCATAACATGGTAGGGGGCGACGTCAATCCATACCCGATATTGTTAATAATTAATTATTGGGAGCTAAAACCTGCGACCATGGGGTCACGGCTGGATGAGCTTTTGAAGCAAGGCGTCATTCAGTTTGCTGCTTTTATTCCTTGGCAGGTGGCCGAATCTGATATTTCTCATTCTCTGAACAGATTTCTCCAGGCTGTTATTGATCGGAGAATGAAAGTCTACCTCATTCTTAGTCCAGAGGTCGGTGTTCACTATCCCAATTCGGGATTGCCTAAAGATGTGGTCTCTCGAAAAGAAAATAGCGCCCAACATAGCCAGTTTGGAAAGGTAGTGGTGAATCTTCCTCCAAACGCTTTTAACTTGCCTTCACTTTTTGCACCTGATTTCAATAAAAGGTATTACAGTTTCTTAAACCGATTGGATGGCATTCTCTCGGATTTGTCAAAAACCCAGCCTCAAATGCTTAGTAGCGTTAAAACGGTTTTGACTGGAAGTTTCTGGAAATATTATCGTTCACCTTTTTTATCGGCTCATTCCCCCTTTGGTGGAACCTGTGGCGACTATTCCAGCCATGCTGCACTTGCATTTCGTCAGAAAACAGAGAGTTTTTTCAGTCAAAAAGAGTTCATGGATCCAACTCCAGTTGCGGCAAATCGATGGAAAACTCGTTCGTTGGAAGAGCTAAATCGACGTTGGTTTTATCAACAATCAGAAGATGTTTTTAGGAATCGATCCTATCAAAGTATTCAGAAAAAGTCCTCTGCTTTGGATGTGTTTGAGTTCGAACTATTTACCCCCGAAGCAGATACGAGTCTGACTTATTGCAATTTTCTTCAAATGATTTCTGGTGGGCATGCTGATTTTGCGAAATTGTCTTCTCACATCGAAGAGTGTGCATCTCGAGTTGCTATGGCATCTCAGTCGGTTGCATCTTCCTTTATCCATTGGACATCCATGGGCGGCTTTAGGATGTTAGCGGAAGCAGAAAAACAATTTTTGATTTTAAAATCTTTGTTGCTCTTAGGAGGACAAGGAGGAGGGCTCTTAATTGATGAATCTGAGTGGCTTTCATTGTCCAAAAATTTTAGGAATCGGGCTGAAGCTCTTGCACGTTCTTTGATTCAAAATGAATTACAAATGAGGACTCAGGTTCACTATTTAGTGCCGCATTTATGGTCTCATTCGGGAATCCTTTGGGAAGAGTTGCAAAAAAAAGCGGGACCTCAGGCAAAAATGATTTCAACTTTGGATCTGGTTGTGAGGGAAAAATTTTCTCAACTTTTAATAGTGGATCCCTGCTTTATTATGACTCGCGAGGCAGTTCAAAAATTGACTGCATGGGCCAAGGCAGGACGGGTTGTGGTGGTTCCAAGAAGTCAGTTCTATAGTGAGTCTGCACGTTTAGAACTTGAGCAAGTGATGGCCCAAACTAAAAAAATTGAAGTGGATCTAGGTTTTCCGTTTCAGCTTCATGCAATAGGGGATGGAAAGCTTGTCGTCTACGATGTTTTGGATCAACTCATCTTAAAGGACGGACCACTTTTGGTTTTGCAGAATTTTATCAATACAGTGCTTTCGATCGCTGAGGTTGAGAATTCATGTCGCCTGGGAGATAGTCGGTTGTGCCAAGTGACCTTTGAACAAAAAAATCATGGAATTGCTGTATTTGTGCTGAATGGTTCCCGTAGGCAGGTCAGTGCGGATCTCTTGTTTAAACATAACGTAAGGATAAGCGATTTAGGTTCCGTGTTTTCGAGCCAATCCGCATCGTTGGCTCAGTCACCCCCAGTGGAAGATGCACATCCACCCGTAGAGCCTGCGAATCGATTTTCACTGGACGTGCCCCCTTTTGGGGTCCTCCCGCTGAGCATTGAGGGGCTGAGTTTTCAGGAACTGAGGGAAAAACAAGCCGCAGCTCGAATTTCAGAGGAAACTAGAGTCAGTGCCCAACTTGCGGCTGCTTCAGAGTTGCCAGGATTAGACGAAGGATTTGAAGAACTATGGAGCTAACCTACGATTGGAAGGGTTTCCAAAATTTTTTTTATTCCCGCAAGCGTGTGGCGAATAGCAATGCAGTGGTTCCCATTTATCTTGTGGTGGATGGGCGTGCTATTGTTACCGTTTTTTCTGACGGTGAGGACTTATCTGATTGGGTAGGTTCCACTTGCGATGAGTTGATTGCTGAATTACCTCATCGTGAGGTCATACTTTATGATAGGGAAAAAGTAGACCAATGGTTAGCCTCATCAGTGGATGTAGTCCATTTTTATGATCAAATTCAATATTTGTCTCAGGAAGCAAAACCTCAGGGAATGTCCAAAAGCCGCCACAAAAATGCCTTACAGGCTGTAAATAAGCATTTTTTACTTAGTTTAACTCGAGGCGGGTGGGCTAGGTTATTTCCATCTACCTATGGAATTTATATTCGACTCGATCACGGACAAGGGAATAGTCTTTTTTTGGTGTTTCAAAGAGGAAAACTGCAAACCTTTCATATTCCCGATCTATCTGGCATGATTTCAGATCGAAGAAAAAATCCGGAAGATATTGTCAAGTTTCTTTCTGAGCGTTATTTGATGCCGGTTCAGGGCTTATTTTTAAATACATCCGAATGGGTAGAGTGGTCCGAGCTTGCTAATCCGTGGCCGAAGATTGCAGCGTGCTTGAAGCGCCACAGGGAAAAATTTGTTCCATTTCGATGGAGTCTTGCGTTTTTGATCACCTTGAAGGGACATTTGGGACTTTAGAATAGAGTACTCCCTTGACTTTAATGCGAATCGTTATTACCACCAGCATGGTAAATGGCGAATGTTCAATGGCCAAATAAGCAATTTTTAGTCCTCTTACTAGGAACAGTTGTTCTGTACCTTTTCGAATGTGAAATGACGGTGAGAGCAGAGCCTATGAAGTTACGGCAGGCTATTGAGATAGTTCAGAACAGGAATCCAGATATTCGCAATTATGAAAATCAGATTCAATCTATTGAGGCTAAGGCAAGGCAAACATTGGCCCCTAGTACTCCTTTTTTTTCTCTGACTTACAATGATATGCTAAGCGCTCTGACTCCAGGGGGGGCTGCCAGCACGGTCCTTCAATTGACCCAGCCGTTGGGTTTTCCAGGGAAAGCGTTCTTGAGTTATTCGGCGATTCGGGCTCAGGCTGATGGGTTGAGGTCTCAATTGAGGGCGACACAGCTCGGAGTAGCCACTTCCGTCAAAACCGCTTATTACCAACTTGCATTGGCCAAGAGAAACATTGAACTAAATCACGCTCAACGGGATGCTTACGAACGAATTTTGGCAATTGCCAAAAGGCGATACGAGGCCGGTTCGATTACTCAGGTCGACTTTCTCAATTCAGAAGTGACGCTTTATTCTAATTTTAACGATTTAGCTGATTTGAATGCCTCTGAAGTTGCGGCTCGGGCTCAACTCAATGTTCTACTGGGAAACTCCAGCGATGCTGAGCTTGAAACGGAACCGTTTCATGCGGTATTGCCTCCATTACGGAATCGGGTAGAAGCGTTGGATCAGATGACGCGAAACCGCCCAGAAGTTCGAGCGGCGACGTTTCAAACTGAGGTGACCGGGCAGAACCATAAGCTAGCTTGGATGTCAGGGTTACCGGACTTTCAGTTTACCGTGGGCACAACTTTCTATAATATTCCTGGGGCAAGCCCTGTGAATTTATCAGATGCTGGGTATATCAATCATACTTTCCTAGCGATGGTACAGCTGACAGTGCCACTTTGGTTCTTTTTTAATGAAAGGGAGTCGATCGTTTCTACCTCTCATGATCAAGCTGCTGCTGAGGCAAATCTGAACTCTGTATTGAATCAATCAAAAATTGCATTTGAAACTACGATTCGTATTTTAGAAGCCTTGCGAAATAAAATTGAAAACTATGAAAAGCACTTATTGCCATTGTCCGAACAGTCTTTTTTGTTGGCACTGACGAATTATACTTACGGCAAGATCGATTTTGGAACTTTGGCGATCACTGCATTAACGCGAAGAAATTCTCAAAGGGATTATTTTGTGGCGGTTACCAGTTACCTGATTAATTATGCTGTATTTGGACAATTATTAGGTGAAGATCTGTAATCATCGGACTGAAATCCGGGATTAAAGGGGGATAAGATGGGAATGAATCAGAGGTTCAGGAGTATTTTTTTAACGTTAATTCTCCTGTCGGCTTGTCATGCTCCTCCACAGGCAAAAAAACCCATTGAGCGGGCAGGGGAAGATACGTTGAGTTTGACAGCCGGTGCTGCTCAGAATATTCGTTTTTTTAAATCGAATATTCTGGAATTTTCTGAACAGCTCCCTTTAATGGGGAAAATAAGTGTGGTCGAGGATCGGACAAACGTTGTTCCAGCTCGTGTGGGAGGACGAATTGAATCTGTTTTCATTGCTTCAGGTGAATTTGCTCGCAAAGGACAACTATTAGCTCGGTTGTATAGTGCTGACTATATCTCGGCGCGAGAGGAGTACCTCCAGGCTCTCAAGAAAGCTAGGAAGATTCAAGATAAGGAGCAAGCGGCAGATTTTGAAAATCTTTCCCAAATGTCTAGAAAAAGACTTGAAATTATGGGCTTGACGTCCTTAGATATTGAAAAAATATCTGAATCGGATTCCTCGGATTCCAATCTTCTTCCTATCCATGCACCCAGAGACGGCTTTGTTATGACGAAGAATGCGACAATTGGCAATCTCGTCAATGGGGGGGAATCCCTTTTTATTATTGCTGACCTCAAAAAGGTTTGGTTTTCCGGGGATGTTTATCCAGAAGACTTGTCTCGAATTCATCAGAATCAAGAAGTGACGATTAAATCTACGGAAGGAAGTTCGTTCATTCCTGGCAAGGTATCCTTTGTCAGTCCAGTGGTGGATCCCGCTACGCGAACGATAAAAATTCGAGCTTTGATGGACAATTCGGATAATATCTTGAGGGCTGATATGTATGTCCAAGGGAATTTGACCCTAAAAAGGAGAAAGGCACTTTTAGTCCCAACCCAAGCAATTGTTCGTTCTCAGAATGATGACATTATTTTTAAAAAACTTAACCCGTTGTCCTCCATTGAAAGGGGGTTTCAAGGGGCGCAAGTCAAACTTACGAAGGTTCTGGTTGGTCAGCAAGGCCAGGGACTCACAGAAATCAAAGAAGGTATTAAAGACGGTGACGAAGTGGTCTCTGATGGGGCGCTCCTCCTTTATGGTGCTCTCAATGAAGGTCATTGAAGAATAGAATGAGATCTCAAGAATAATTATGATTCATAAATTAATAACATTTTCTTTGAAAAATAGAGTTTTGATTCTCCTTCTGACTGGGATATTTTCAGTAGTTGGTGTAATTTCCTTCAAAAACCTTCCTATAGAAGCCTATCCAGATATTGCAGATACCTGGGTGCAGGTTATTAGCCAATGGCAGGGACATGCCGCCGAAGAAGTAGAAAGACAAATTACCGTTCCAATTGAAATTATGATGAATGGAGTGCCTCATCATACTTCCATTCGTTCGGTGTCTTTGTTTGGCCTCTCAGTGGTGACTCTGATTTTTGATGAGAAAACCTCACCCTTTAAGGCGCGGCAGTATGTGCTTGAAAAGTTGCCATCGGTACAAGTTCCAACAGGGGTTCAACCTGCTTTGGGTCCGATGAGTAGTCCTGTCGGCCAAATTTATTGGTATATTTTGGATAGTAAAAGTCATTCCCCCATGGACTTAAAGGCAGTTCAGGATTGGGATTTGGAAAAGAGGTTGAGAGAAATTCCTGGGATAGCTGATGTGTCAAGTTTTGGAGGTTTAAATAAGCAGTTTCATATTTTGGTAAATCCCCTAGCACTGTCTAATTACAACATTAGCACAGCGCAGGTTGTGCAAGCACTTTCAAATAATAATCAAAACTCTGGAGGTGGTTTTATTAGTTATGGGGATCAGTCCTTTAATATTCGAGGTGTCGGCCGTGCTAATTCCATTACAGATATGGAAAACGTCATTGTAACTCAAAAGAGTGGAACCCCCATTCGGGTGGGTAATCTAGGGCAGGTCGTAGTTGGGGCACAACCGCGTTTGGGAAAAATCTCGATGATGGAACGCTTGCCTGACGGCTCGATCGAAGATCGAGAGGATGTGGTTGAAGGGATTATTTTTTCTAGAGTGGGTGAGAATGATGAATCTCTTTTGGAATTGATTCATGAGAAAGTAAAAGATCTTAATGAAAAAGTACTTCCTAAAGACATTAAGATTAAGCCTTACTTAGATCGGTCGGAGCTCATTCATCTTACCACTCGTACAGTTGAAGAAAACTTAGTTTCAGGTATGATTTTAGTTTTGCTCATCCTCTTATTCTTTTTGGGTAACATCAGAAGCGCTCTTATTGTTGCAGTGAGTATTCCAATTTCACTGCTTTTTGCTTCGATCCTACTGGACTTTAGGAAAATTCCTGCAAACCTTCTTTCATTAGGCGCGTTGGATTTTGGCATGGTAATTGATGGTGCTATTGTGATGGTTGAAAATATTTTTCGTCATAAGCAGAACAAGAAAAAAGCTGGCGAAGAAGGAATTATCTCCATCATTCTCCATGCAGCTAAAGAAGTCGAACGTCCGATTTTTTATGCTATTGCAATTATTATCTTGGCGTATTTACCAGTTTTTACTTTGCAGCGAGTGGAAGGAAAACTTTTTTCACCGATGGCTTGGACTGTTGCGTTTGCGCTTCTGGGGTCACTGGTGGGCGTTCTCACTCTCATTCCAGTTCTGTGTTCGTACTTTTTTTGTGATGACTTGAAGGAATGGCATAATCCTGCAGCCCGGTGGCTGGAGGTGAGCTATCGAAGAGCATTGAACTGGGCTTTGGAACGAAGGTGTTGGGTGCTTGGGGCGTCAGTCATGAGTTTTCTCTTAGCCATGGTTTTAGCTTTTGGAGGGTGGGTGGGGTCCGAGTTTTTACCTCACCTGGACGAAGGAAGCATTTGGGTGAGAGGAACACTGCCTCCGAGTGCCTCCTTTGAATTGGCTAGTTCCACTATAAAAAAGACCCGAGGAATTCTGATAGATTTTACTGAGGTTCAACGGGTAGTTTGTCAGATTGGGCGCCCTGATGATGGGACGGATGCTACGGGTTATTTTAATACTGAATGTTTTGTGGGGCTGAATCCCAGGAACACTTGGAGGAGTTTGTTTAAAACAAAAGAAAATTTGATTCATGCGATGAGTGAGAGGCTTATTCAAATTCCTGGAGTCATTTGGAACTTTTCGCAACCTATTTCCGATAATGTTGAAGAAATGATGTCTGGAGTTAAAGGAGCTCTGGCTGTAAAGGTCTACGGCAATGATCTTTTCGCTCTGGCAAAAAAGGCTGAGGAGATAAAGAACACGATTTCTAAGGTAAAAGGGGTGGAGGATTTAGGCATATTTCAAGTGCTTGGCCAACCAAATATTAATATTAATGTGAACCGCGATTTGATTTCTCGCTACGGACTAAATATTTCTGATGTTCAGGATGTCATCGAAACAGCAGTAGGTGGAAAAGTAGCTTCTCAAATTGTTGAAGGAGAAAGGCGCTTTGATGCGGTAGTCAGGTATCAGCCACAGTATAGGAGTTCACTAGATCAGATCAAAAGGATTTTAGTTCAAACGCCCGATGGTTATCGTATTCCTCTAGAAGAGTTAGCGGAAATTCAAGTACAAGAGGGGGCTTCGATGATCTATCGGGAAGCCAACAGTCGGTATATTGCAGTGAAATTTAGTGTCAGAGGCAGGGATCTTGGGAGCACGATCCAAGAAGCTCAGCGGGCGATAAAAAGCCAAGTCCTTTTGCCAGAGGGGTATCGACTCAGTTGGACAGGCGAGTTTGAAAGTCAGAAGCGGGCGGAAGCGAGACTTGCTATCATTATTCCTTTGACTGTATTTGCGATATTTCTTGTCCTTTTTTTCATGTTTCGATCCATAAAATGGTCTCTTCTCATTATGGTCAACGTACTTTTGGCTCGTATTGGAGGTGTGTTAGCATTGTTTGTGACAGGGACGCACTTTAGTGTTTCGTCAGGGGTAGGCTTCCTCGCAGTTTTTGGAGTGTCTATTCAAACGGGGGTTCTCCTCGTTTCTTATATCAATCAAATGAGGGTAAGGGGCCTTTCGATTCGAGAGGCAGTGGTTGAGGGGTCTTGTTTGCGGCTAAGGCCAATTATGATGACCGCTCTGGTGGCTACTTTTGGGTTGCTTCCAGCAGCAGTGTCTCATGCGATTGGATCAGACTCTCAGCGTCCTATGGCTATTGTGATTGTAGGAGGATTAGTTGCAGATCTGGTGATGGCATTTTTTCTTTTACCTACGTTGTATCTCTGGTTTGCAAAGACCCATGATCAGTTGAAAGATGTGGGGCACTAATTGAGAGCAATTCCTTGATCTAATAAAATTCCATACTGTCGCGCCAAGTAATTTATCAGGAACTGGTTTAAAGTATCAGCACCATTCAAGGCATGGGAAAATGCATTTCTTACTTTTGAGCGGGAGAGAGTTTTTCTGTCTGCTGATTGAAGAAGGTGGCTCATGATTTCTAACCAATCTTTGATGTCTTCAGAATTATTTTTTCGATCGGATTTAAACTTGATCCAACTTGAAATGGCATCTTCTAGGTAACCCTGATCTATGATAGTGTTATCTGATTCCTTTAGGAGTTTTTTTGCTACTTTTAAGCTGCCGATATGCTTTGCCAAAGCAAGAGGAGAATCCACAAAAGGAAAAGTAAATGGGCTAGCTCCCAGCCGAACGAGTTGTTCTGCAAGCTCAAGAGAGCCCAGGTAGGTGGCAAAATGCAGAGGGGTATGGCGGCTGTTGCTGAGATTTTCATGGATCTTTTTCGTGCTGATTGCCTGGTTTATCGCTTCTTTTGTTGAATCAGAGATACGTTGAAAGGGGGCAGTGGTAAACGTGCTATAATAATACTTATACTTGAGGTTATCCAATCTGAGATAACTTTCAAGCAAAGTGGGATGAAAATCATGGCACTCTTTGAGAGCAAAGCTCCTCTGGGATTCCTCGTTTTCATTGAGAAAGTTCACAATCCCTATTTTAATTTCATTTGCCATTTCCTGAACAGTCATAAAACCATCAAATAGGTACGGGTCATCCAATATCGCAGGGGGAATATTGTTTTCGATGAGCAATTTATTCAACAGGAGAAATGAATAAGTTCTTTGGTTGCCATCAGGGAGAAAATGAGCAACTTCTAGGGCCCTCAGTAGTTCGGCAATAGCTGAGAGTTTATCTTGAAGGCTGTCTAAGTGGGAAATGCTTTTATAATAATGGCTAAGAATGGGAGTGATTAATGTTTCTATTTTTTCCGTTGGTAAACCATTGGACTTAATTCTCAACTTTTGTTCTTTTTTTGAGGCAATCGATAAGAATTGCATCCGTTCTGTTTTCATGAAGGAGGGAGTGTAGTCAACACCTCTGCAAAGAGGCTGTTCCGAGAGTGTTTCCATGGCTTTTTGTGTGCTGTATAGAATTTTACTGATAAATAGTTCGTTCAATGCATCCTCATAGGAGTCTGTGTCCAAGTAGTATTCCATAGGTAATGAAGTAATGCCCTTCATCATGGATGGGATTTTTCCTACAGCTACATCGTGAAGTTCTGCAATGGATGACAACGAGATGGGCTTTCCAATTGTGAAAGGTAAAGCTTCAAACGCATCCATCATGGATTGGTAATAGCCGGGTTCTTCAATGTCAAAAATAAGATGGGGTTTGATGCCTTGCTCGTTTGGCTGTGGATTGGCAAGTCTGTCTTTATCAATAAATAGTTTGTACAGTTTTTCCTTAGGATAGTGACGAAAAGCGTCAGCATATTTGTCTGGTCCGGTTTTTTGGGCACTCATCTTTTGGTGGTAACACGCCAAAAGATGGTCTATTTCATTGTTTGTTAGTGTGGCATAGGCTGGTAAAGGAAAGCCTATATTTAAGTAAGAACTAAGCAATATCAAAGCCTTGAGAAGCGAAATGACCCCCGGACTGAAGTCCGGG
>Ga0302320_10010387_pt1 | contig 19840 bp, 17 predicted proteins | sample Bog_T0_3_FD_202130 | JGI IMG/M metagenome (GOLD analysis project Ga0302320, IMG submission 202130) | Peat permafrost microbial communities from Stordalen Mire near Abisko, Sweden - Bog_T0_3 | ecosystem: Environmental > Terrestrial > Soil > Wetlands > Peat | place: Sweden: Abisko, Stordalen Mire... | reverse complement strand
CGTTGCTCGCTCCTTACAGACCCACTGGCAGGGTATGCTCGTCGCTCGCGCCTCGCCAGCGGGCAAAATTCCTGCGCCATAATCACCGAATTTATTTTTGCACGGTCCCTTAGTTCCAGTCAGTGTATTCATGTTTCCTTTTGAGTCCGCCAAAAGTCTGTCTGGCAGAATAAAGTGAGAGCAGTGGCGACACATTCATATCGCCACTGCGATTTTCAGTCCAAGAAGGCCACGTTACGCATCGCGTCGGTCTCCGTCTCCGTGTTCATCACCACTCGATGCCAATCCGGCAACGTGATCGTCGCATGATCGGGATGCCGAATCTTGCCGCGGGCATAGACGCGTGGGTTGCGCCGCAACGCCCGCCAACCCCACTGAGCAACGCTTGGCTTGTTCTGCAACAGTTGGCGATAACGGGCTTCGCTCACGCCATTCGGGTATTTCGGGCAGACGTAAACGAGTTCTCCCGCCACACGGAACAAATGTTCGACGATGTGGGCTTTGCCCGCACCGCGACGCAATGGTTCATGGTAGAGGACGAACTTTTCGTTGATCGGATCGCGTTCCCGAGACGCAACCGGCACAAAAAACCACTCACCTTGACGACGAAACGCCACATTCTTGCGACGATTTCGCAGTCGGGTCGGAACTTTGAGCTGATTTTGCCGGGTGCGAATTGCCCGCGGTTTCAGCGCTTCCTTGGCCTGCACAACACTGGAGGCGCCTCCCGGCACCGCGGCGACGAACCACTCCCGTTCGTCGTGGCCGCAGAGAAAGCGGGCAGCTTTCCCGTCCGGTCGGCGGACGAACAGAAGCAGATGACGATCACGTTTGTCCGTCTGGAGCACATTGACCGTAAGCGAATTACGCAAGTGTTCGGGCACGCGCAGATCGAAGAATTGGCCATGGCGATCCTTTTGGATGTCAACTGCGTAATTCTGCGAACTACGCTGCGCCGGAGCGATGCTCACTTGGAAGCGTGCGCCCATGAGGGCAAACTTGGACTCAAGACTATTTGCATTCATATACAATAATTTTTGGTTTCACTCCGAAACGCATCGGACGAAAAATGAAATTCACCTTCGCCGGACGGATTCGGAGCGTTCGATTTGGTTTAAAGCTCTTGCGAAACAGCAATTGGCTTTGGTAACGAAGTGTCGGCTTCATGGAGTCTCCTTTCTTTTGAGTGATGGTTGGTTGTCGTTCGACTACTGGCGCCGCTGGATCCGGGAACCCGGCGGACTGTGGTCGTCTTGAAGGCGAATGAATCGCCGCTCTTGCTTTGGCAGCGTCGGCAGCGACTGTCGTTGCTTCAACTGCGCCGGGGTCGCCCGTCTGGGCTGGGGGCTGGCGAATCTCCGCCGCAGCCATTTCGGCAATAATAGGTTGGTGATCATGAGTTTGGATTGGTTATGGTTTGGTTTGGCGGAAGGCGCTGGTAACGTTCCAGCCTCCGTTTCAAACGGATCCTGTTTTCGCGACAGGCGCAACCATCTTCGTGGCCGCGTGCGAACGCCTGCCTCCCAAAAATATTGGCCGTGCGCAAGCACCTGCCAGAGTTGGACTCGCACCAACACCGCACGGCTTAACAGGCCGGCGTGCTACTTTGACACTATCTGGCAATGGCGCTGCCGACAGGGTTTTCACCTGCATCGTTCCGCTTAGAAGGCGGATGCCTGATATTTTCGACCACGACAGCGAATTAAAATGGTCGGAATGGCAGGATTTCCACCTTGGTGGCAGTACGCTAGTACCCTCCCGGTCCCAGGCCGGGCGCTCTAAAGACTGAGCTACACTCCGATAAATAATGGCGGACCCGAAGGGACTTGCACCCTCAGCCTTCCCGCAGACAACGGGCTGCTCCTCTGATTGAGCTACGAGTCCAAAATGGCCTGCCAAGCCGAACTCTTGGCGAAGAATGGTGGGAAGTGCTGGTAATGCTCCAGTCGTCGCTTCCAGCTTGTTTGAAGACGCCGGTTTTACAGACCGGCAGCCGGATCACTTCCCTAGAAAAGTTGATAATAGATGAACTCATGCGATAATCTCTGGTCGGTAAACATCCACGTGGATAAAATCGAAGAAGGACCGCCTCATGCACTGAGTAGGCGTGACGTCCGACTTATATTCGCAACAGTACCGCGGGATTGGGTGAAAGAAATTCGTGAGGTCCGCATCGCCAACTCTCTGGAATGGCGTTCACGCACTTTTTTCGCACGTTACAATGGCAGTTTTACCATTTATTCGCGAAATTGACCTAAAAAACAAGCACTGGCAGATGTGCTTGCTGAACTTGCCGCAATCCCTATACCTTTCGACCGCGGATTGAGGTATCGCCCAAAGGCAGTTCGCGACCGCTTGGCAAAGATGACGGCACCGTTTATGCGACAATTACTGCCGCTCTTGGCACCGCCAACAAAACCGAACGGACACGTTAGCCTTGAGGGCTTTAAGGAACTTCGATTCCCATTCGTTCCGAACGATGTGGAATCATGAATTGGTAGCGGGGGTGGGAGTTGCGCCCACAGAGGCAGAGCGTATGAAGCTCGCCTGAATCTCATTCTCCCCGCAATTGAAATTGGCCTGCCCGGCCGAAGCCTTGGCGGAGGCTGGTGGAATCGGCGGGTAACGCTCCCGCATAACCTTGCTTGCAAGGCAAGTGCATTGCTTGTCGGCCACGACCCCAGGAAAATTGGCACGCCGCCTCGGTGCTGCCCCGAACAAGCTGAGTTTTGGAAACTCGGCCGCGCAAGCTGGCGCACGGCGTAAGAAAAATTGTGGTCCTGCGAATTGCCATTCAGATAGTGGCCGTCCGCAAGGACCGAAAGTAAAGGGCCGGAAGCGTCATTGCGCCCCCGGCCCATGCCATTTCAATAAAGAACAAACACCTCTTGGTGGTCTATTCGACCCCAACCCGCGGTTTCACGGCGGCTGTTTCGGTGTTTATAGGCACACCTCCTGCGAAGCCCTTAAAATGTAAAAGCGTTTCAAACCATCTTGGCGCGCTAATCAGCGACCTGTGGGCAGAACCCACCGGTGAGGAGTTTTTCATCCTCTGCGCCATCTTCAATTTGGTGCTGTCAGACATCATTCAGACGTCAATCTATCTTTGTTCACAGTCAGTTCACCTTTGGTTGCTGTCCTATCTCGTCAGTTTCAGGGAAATAAAAAACCCTGCTTACTCAGGGGTAAGCAGGGTGTAGAAATCCTATGTCGATTCTTTTACCTGCTTGCCTCCGGATTATCCAAAGTCGTTTCAAGGTTCTCTCCCTGAATGCCTCTGGTATGCCCCAGGTTAAACACATAACCTTGGTTTAACCGGCTATGACGTGTCGCTTTCGCGACCGACATTGTCGGCCAAATAATGGTTGATATGTTGATACAGGTTTTCATCGAACGTGTAAGACAATAGCAAAGACAGTTAGTTATGTCCACTTATAATTTGGGGGGTGGCATTATCTTAAATCGGAATATCCGGATAGGCAGATGAGTGGGCGCCTAACATTTCCGCAAAGCCATAAACAAAAGATGGCGTATGGGTGACCACGCCGATTACGTTATCTTGGTGAAACAATCCGGCAATTACGGACACCAGCCAAACTGGTCATTCTCGCTGTGGTCGACCCGAATCTTGGCGAACCAGAGGTCTTACTGTAGGGCTCTGACGTTGGTGGTTAAAATTTCCATCTGCCGTTGAAATCCGTTCTCGCGCTCGCCACAGCAAGCTGGTAAATCAGTGCTGACAGGCACGCTAAAACATTCATTTTTATGTCAGACCTTCAAGATGGTGAGACGGTCGAGATGCAGGGCTCCGGCTCGAAGCCATACCTTCTGAAAAACACCGGCGGCGTTTATTCGTGCAGTTGTCCGGCCTGGCGCAACCAGTCCATCGCCATCGAGAAACGCACCTGCAAACATCTCCGCAAGCTGCGCGGGGACGCCGCCGAGGAAGCGCGAACCGGCGGTGCGCTGCCCCAGCGCCCGGTCAACGCCATCGGCACGGTGGACGGGAGCAGCGAGGGAGCTTCGGGGCCGCCTTTGCTCCTGGCCGAAAGCTGGGATAACGCCGCCGACCTGTCGGATTGGTGGATGAGCGAGAAACTCGACGGTGTGCGGGCGTATTGGGACGGCAAACAATTCCTTTCGCGCCAGGGAAACCTCTACCATGCCCCCGATTGGTTTGTCGAAGGACTGCCTTCGGAACCGCTGGACGGCGAACTCTGGATTGACCGGAAAAAATTCCAGCGCACCGTCAGCATCGTCCGTCGGCAGGACAAGAGTGATCTTTGGAATGAAGTTCGCTTCCTCGTCTTTGACGCGCCCGCAGCGACTGGCGGATTCGAGGATCGGCTTGCCTTTCTCAAGGACGCATTGGCGAAGGGCGCGGCGAAGTTCGCCCGGCAACACCCGCACGAGCGCTGCCAAAGCCTGGACGCGTTACGCGCAGAGCTGGCACGCGTCGAGACATTGGGCGGCGAAGGATTGATGCTGCGGCAACCGGGATCAAAATACGTCGCCGGACGTTCCGCTACGCTGCTAAAGGTGAAAACATTTCACGACGCCGAAGCCGTCGTCGTGGGCCATCAAGCGGGCGCGGGCCGGCACAAGGGCCGGTTGGGCGCGATCTTGGTGCGGCTTCCGAACGGCACTGATTTCGCCATCGGCACCGGTTTCAGCGATCGGGAACGTGAAAATCCGCCCCCCATCGGCGCGGCGGTGACGTTCCGGTATCAGGAACTTTCCGATGCCGGCGTGCCGCGGTTTCCCAGTTGGGTCGGCGTCCGGCACGACGTTGCAGTGACGGATGCGAAGCCCGTTCCCGCAAGAAAACCTCTGGCGTCCACACCGGTGACAATCGTCGGAAGGACAGAGCCCGCGACCAAACCGCGTTACTTCGAGTTCGTCGAAGGCAACTCCAGCAAGTTTTGGGAAGTGTCGCAAGCCGGCAACGCCATGACGACGCGCTGGGGTCGCATCGGTTCTGCCGGCCAATCGAAAACAAAAACATTCGCTGATGAACAAGCGGCCGCCACGGCAATCATTGACCTCATCGAGAAAAAAACCGGTGAGGGTTACGTTGAACGCTCAAGTTGAATATCAAGTTTCAGATGTCATTTATCTTGCCTGAATGGCCAAATGACGTTAAAATGACTTCGATGAAAACGTTGCCCAAAATGGAGATCAGTGACGATCTTGCCGCGCAAATCAACGAAGGCGTGAAAGCCTCGGATTTATGCAAATCCGATGTGATTCGGCAGGCGCTTCGCATCGGTCTGCCCCAGTTTGCAGCTCGCTTCCAGCCGCCACCGTTGTGGCTGGAGGAACGCATCCGCGAGGCGTTGATCGCGCCAGCAGAAGCCACCAGCGGCAGGCAGTTTAACAAAACTATGTCAGCCATCGCCAATGGGCGCTAATAAATTTCGGGTTCATCCCGCGTTTTACCGGCGCATTCGCCACTACCGTGACCGCATCGGCAACCAAGATGGACGCCCTCAAGTAGCGGTCAAGTTTGTTCGGGCAACCCAGGAATTGGTCGGGCAGTTGTTGGAGAATCCTCGCCGCGGGCATTTCGCTGGATTTGAGGCTCCTGAACTGGCTGATATTCTGCGTGCGCCTGTTCCCGGTTTTTCAGTATTTGCTCTCTTCTATCGCTGGGATGGCGAGACGTTGACGGTTATCACCTTGGAACATACAGCCCAAGATTTGCCTTCTCGACTGGCGAGTATGGTTTCAAATCCTAGGCGGCCGTCCTGAAAGAGTCAGAACCCGGTTCACTTTTCCTTCTTCGTCGCGATTCGCGCTGCTAGCGCTTTGAGATCCTGTTTCTTGAGCACGCCCTCGATCAACTCGGGCAGCTTGTTCGGGGTGCAGCCGAAACACGGCACGCCGCCTTCGGAAAGTTTCTTGGCAACTTGCTGGTCGAAAGTCGGAATGCCGCTGTCAGACAGGGCCAGCAGGCAAATGACGCGCACCCCGGACGCCACCATTTCGTGCATGCGCCGGATGAGTTGCGATTGGTTGCCGCCTTCGATGAGGTCGCTGATGAGAAAGAAAATTGTTTGCGATGGATCGGAGATGAACTTCTCGCAATAGGCCACGGCTTTGTTGATGTCCGTGCCACCCCCGAGTTGCACGCCAAAGATCATGTCCACCGGATCATTGCCGCATTGCTCGGTAAGATCAACCACCTCGGTGTCGAAAGCCACAACGCGCGTGTTCAATGCGGGCAGTGAGGCGAAGATGGACCCGGTCACCGAACCATAAACAACGGACTCAGCCATCGAACCACTTTGATCCATGCAGACGATCACCGTCCAGTTGTTCGAACGCTGCGCCCGCGAGAAGAAATAGACTTTCTCGGGAACGATCGTTCCGAGCGACGGCTGAAAATGTTTCAGATTCCGGCCAATGGTCCATTTCCAATCAATGGAAGGCGCATGGGGGATGGGCGAATGTTCTTTCCGGTTCAGCGCGCCCAGGACGGCCTGGCGGATGCGCTGTTCGAGCAGGCGTATGATCTTTTCCACGACCGCGCGGACGACCATGCGCGCCGTCTCCTTGGTGCGCTCGGGGATGCGGCCCTTTAACGACATGAGCGTGCCGACCAATTGCGGATTCGGTTCGACGCTTTTAAGCATCTCCGGCTCGAACAGAAGCTGCGTCAGACCCTTTTTCTCGATGGCGTCATTCTGGATGACCGTCACCACGTCCTCCTTGAAATAGCTGCGGATGTCGCCCAGCCATTTGGCGAGGTTCGGGGCGGACGGACCGAGGCCCGCGCTGCGCTGGCCGCGGCCGGGTTGATCTCCGCCTTCGCCAGAGGTTTCGTCGTAAATCGCCGCGAGCGCCTCGTCCATGCCGCGTTGTTCGGCCGAGAGTTCGCAACCGCCCGCGCCACCCATGCCCGCAAGCGATTCCTGCGCGTGCTGACCGAGAATCAGCCGCCAGCGTTTCAGTTGTTCCTGATCAACGGTGGTGGGCATCACAGTTCCTCAAAGTTAAAGTCCGACAGTTCGTCCAGCTTCTTCTTTTCCTTTTCCGTCAATGCCTCGCTCAGAACCTCGCTGACGGTATCCGGATTGGCGCCCCAGATTTCACCGAGGTTCTCGGTGATACTGCGCTTTTCCGCCGGTGAAAAATTGCCAAAAGCCCGCCGCAGAAAAACCAAGGCGCGCTTGAACTCGTCGTCGGTGAGTGAGGCGACATAATTGGCCAGTTGTTCCCAGAGCGCCAGCCGGGTCAGGAGCGCGTAACGATTGCGCTGCGCCAGCCCCTCGAACCACCCCGCGCCCAGGTCGGCGGAGATACCGGGCGATAAACGGCGTGAAACTTCCTTGGCCAGCTCGTCGTTGGAAATCAGGCTGCGCTCAACCAGCAGCGCGCAGGCATAGCCGGACAGCAGCGGATTCAAATGGTCGGCGCGCGCGAGCTTCTGGAGCTCGCTGATCCAAAGCGCCTCATCAATCAGCGAGGTGTAATCCAGGGCAACCTTGTTCAGTTCATTCATGCCCCCGACCATTTTCTTGGCTGAGGCGAGGTCGCAATTGGACGCGCCCACCAGTGAGAGAGCGCCTTCAAGAAACAATTGCTCAAGCAATGGCTTCAAGGGTTCGGCATCGAATTGCCGGACATCACCGTAGCGGATCACCAGCCCCAGCTCATACGTGGCACTGGCGAGGGCAGTGAAATCGGCAGAATCGTTTGCCAGCCGCTGGAGAGTCTGTCGCGCGAGTTCAATCGACGCGCCCATCCCGCATTCGCAGGCTTGGCGGATGATGATTGCGGCGTCAGCGATAGATGCGCATCCTTCCAGGCGCTGCTTAAATTTGAAAGCGACCGCGAGCTCGATGGTTTCACCGAGCAGCACCGCCTCGACAATCGCGATCTCCGCTTCGGGCGTCCATTGCAGCGCCCAACGCTCAGCCCAAGTTGTTCCTTCCTGACGCACCGTCAACTGCTGGCCGAAGCCCACCTCCAGCACGGCGAGCCGATGGAGAAAACTGGAACGATGCAAATCGAGGAAAGCCGCCTCAACCGTTTTGACGCGCCGGTTCTCGCGCAAGTCAAGATCAAGCTCGCGTTTCACGCTGGCCTTGAACGGGTCCAGTTTAAGGCGGGTCAGCTCACGATAGAAATCATCCTGAATGGAAGTCTGGCTGACGCCCTTGGCGAGCGCACCGATGGCCGTGCCGACTTCGACGCGCAGGAGAGATTCGCGAACCACTGCGGGATCCCCCTGCCCGAGCAGCGTCACCGCGGCATCCTGCAACTCGCGCAGCGTCGGCAGTGAATTCTTCAGGCCGGCCATGGCTTCGGCCAGCCGGACGCCTTCGATCACTTCCGCCGTGGACCGAAAAGTTCCTGCGGTGCGAAGTTCCCGCACAACATTTGTCAGAAACAACGTAGGCAATGAGGCGGCCAGGTTTTTGTTGAAGCCGTTCCACACCATCTCGAAGTAAGCCGGCGCATGATTGCCGGCGCCATAGCCCGATTGCGACGACAACTTAAAAAACGAATACGGCATCAGCGTCATCTTCGATTCACGCTTCCGCAGCTTTTCAAGTTCTTCGTCGGTCATGGGCGGAAGTTCCGGCCCAAGCGCGGTTGCATGAAACGCTCCCGTCACGACAACGATCTGCTCCGGCTTGAACCCGCCCGCAATGGCCTGCTGGATTTTCCGGCGCATGTAGGCCTCGCGCACCAGATTCTCGGCGGAATGACGGGTGGAAAAATCTTCCATCGACCGTAGCTCAGCCCCGTAGGAGCGTGCGGCATTGAGATAAGTATCATCCGCGCGAAGTTGCTCGAAGTGACGTTCCCAATAAGTTTCGTAGTCGGGTTCGCCGGCGAGGGCGGCAATTTTGTGATAAACCGAGTCGCGTTTGACTTTCTCTTCGACGATGGGCGGGACCTCATTTTCTTCTTCGTCCACGCCGAGAGTCTGCGCCAGCGTTGGTTTGTCCTTTTCCTTCTGTTCGGGTTCCTCCGGCTTGTCTTTTTCCAGCACTTTCGTGCCATCGTCGCGATCCATCAGGCCGAGAAACACGGACGCTGGCAAATCCATGAAGCGCGCTTTGGCCTTGTTCTCCCGGCACCAGACGAGCGCTTGATATTCCGGGCTGTAGGTGGCGAGGGGATAAACGAACGTCCGGACCGGCGCGTCGGCGGTGTAAGCCAGAATCGCGATGGGCAGTTTGGATTTCGGACTGACGATGTGAGGAATCAGCTCGTCCGCGTCATCCGAACCTTCGATCAGCACGAGCTTCGGTCGCACGCGGTCCAGCAACTGCCGCAAATGCCACGCCGCCGCCGGTGACAAGTGGCGGACGCCAAAGATGTGTGGTGCGGAGGCTGGCATTGCAAATTCAGGGTGAAAGCAAAATAGGTCGGCGATTTGTGCCCCACCTTTGAGTAGACCAAAATTGCTGGTTAGGGCTTTTCATCAGATTTCAAAATGGCTGCCATCCACTTAGGGAATTCTTCCATGAAGTCAGGCGGACGAGCGTGCTTGGATATTCCAGGGTAGAGCTTCAAGGTGACTTTCGCCCCGAGAACAGTCTCAAGGTGTTTGGCATATGCCTTCGTCAAAGCGACATTGCCGGGCTGCTCATCGGCACCGCAAAAGCAAAAATACACCTGCTTCTCATGTTGGGGCTTTCGGATGTTTGCAGCTTTTGGTTTTCCCATGCCGCCCGGAGACATGATAATAGCGCCCATGTAACTCTCTGGATAAAGCGTCGCCAAGTCAGCCGCGACCATGGCCCCCTGGGAAAAACCAAACAGTCCAACTTTTGATAGATCCAAATTCACGGTCTTCCCAATTTCTCTCAGCCTCGACTGAATATAGGCGTGGTCTGCGACCGGCTCCTCAGACCACTGCTGGGTGCCGTCACCCAAATCCGTCGTGGCGGGAAATCCGATGATCACAGCCCCCAGTGTATTCGCGTGCGCCTGCATGGCGTCAACAGTTTCACCGGGGAAATAGCCCTCAGCGGAATAACCTCGATATCCATGCAACCAGAGTGCGACTGGAAACGGACCTGGACCATTCGTCGGTATAAAGACAAAGGGCTTGGCCTTGTCGGCATGAGCCTCGGGAATGATGGCCAGAAGTATTGCGGCAGCAATGATTCGGAAAAAATATCTCATGTTATATGGCTTGTTATTCTTCGACCTGCTCCGAACACGCCGTGAAAAGTCCGCGCCACGTCGCGCCGCGTTTTTTCATGACGTTGCCGAGATAATCCTTCCAGACGATGACATCTTTTTCATCGTCCTTGATGACCGCGCCTTGCAGGCCGGACGCTAGATCATTGTCGCTCACCTTGCCGTCGCCGAAATTGCCGGACAGCGCCATGCTGTTGGCAAGCAGCGAAATCGCCTCGGCGGTCGAGAGCACACCCGAAGGTGTTTTCACCTTGTTCTTGCCGTCCAGAGTCTGGCCTGCCCGCAATTCGCGGAAGATGGTCACGACCTTCATGATGGCATCCTCGTTCGGGATTTCGGATTTCAATTGTAGGTTGGACGCGAGTTCAGTGACGCGTTTGGTGACAATGGAGACCTCCGTTTCCAAATCCGCCGGCGCGGGCAGCACCACGATGTTGAAACGGCGTTTCAAGGCGGCGGACATGTCGTTGACGCCGCGATCGCGCGTGTTGGCCGTGGCGATGACTGAAAAACCGCGCTGCGCCGGAATTTCCGTGACGAGTTCGGGAATGGAAAGTCGCTTTTCCGAAAGCAGCGAGATGAGCGCGTCCTGCACTTCGGCCGCGCAGCGGGTGATTTCCTCGAAGCGCGCGATGCTGCCGGATTCCATCGCGCGGTAGATGGGACTCTTAATCAACGACTCGTTGCTCGGGCCACGCGCAATGAGCATGGCATAGTTCCAGGTATATCGAATCTGTTCCTCCGTCGTCCCGGCCGTCCCTTGAACCACTTTGGTTGAATCCCCGTTGATGGCGGCGGCGAGATGTTCGGACAACCAGGACTTGGCCGTGCCGGGCTCGCCGATCAACAGCAGTGCGCGGTCGGTCACCAGCGTAGAGATGGCAATCTCCACGAGCCGCTGGTGGCCGATATATTTCGGCGTGATGTCCAGCTTGCCGCATTTGCCGCCGCAGATATAGGTCAGCACCGAGCGCGGCGACATGCGCCAACCGGCTGGCACATGATGTTTTTCCGCCATAATCAGCGCGTCCAATTCCTCAGCGAACAGAACTTCCCCAGGTTGACGCAAATCATCGTTCTTTTCTTTTGGCATAGTGATTCATGGGTTGATCGAAATGGTTGGCAACAATTGTTTCATCGCTTCCAAAACAGCAGCGCCTTCTTCCACCAAGGCCAGTTCACCCGCAACATGTGCGGGTTTTCCAGCATCCTGAGAAATTGGCGTAATTGCTCCGGGTCGCGTTTGTTCACATTTGGCTCCCGGCGATAGGTTGCGCTGAGGGAACTCGAAAATGCCCGGATGTTGTCCTCTGGAATACGGTCTGAAAGATAAAGGTACGAGCCATCAAAGGCATCGTGAAAGGTAAAAAGCAATTTTCCTTCCCGGTAGGCTTTCGCATGGTAGAGGCTTGCCGCCACCGGGTGCCGGCTCAACATGTCAATAAGTCCTTCGATAACGGCCGGGCTCATCGCCACGTGAAAAACATCTGGCACGGGAAAAATTGTGTCGCGCATCACGCAAACGGCGTCTGTCGCCCGGTTTTTTTCGTAGAACCGTGTCACTTCGGGATTCAGGTCGCAGCCTTCAAAATAAAGTGTGCTGTCGCCGGGGATCAATGCGTTGAGCTGACGAAAAAATGCGGGGGCATCCTTCAACCCTTCGATCACCCAGCAATCCATCGAATCGAGATCGATCCCGTCACCACGCCCGGCGGCCATCGCCCGGAGCTGCTCCTTTAAACCCTCACTGTAGATTATGGCCATACCCAATTCCCGGCATTATGGTTTTGCCTCGCGCAACGGGGCAAGGGCCTCGAGATATTTATCAAGGAACTTCTCATCCAGCTTCGCGGCGAAGGCGTCGAGTTTTGGCAGATCCGCCGCTGGCAGGTGGCGGGCGTTTTCGAACAGGAATTGCAATTCGTAGTCCAGATACTTTGCGCTCTTGATTTTTGTGGCGATCAAATCGAGGAAAAAATCCGTGACCTTGGGGTACTGGCAGCGAACCAGCGCGCGAACCGCAAAACCGGCGTCTTGAACCTCTTTCGCCTTGGGCAGTTTCAAAAGATAATTCAACGACGCCTTGTGGTTGGGACGCGCCAGGCAAAAGACAATCAGTTGGGCGTCTGCTTTGATGGCTGCGTCGAGCCAGCGGGGATCCCAAGTCGCCGCCTTCCCCGCCGGCAATACGGCATGGGCAACCCTTTCATCATGGGCGGCGTGGATGGCGTGTTGTAATTTTAGGCTTTTTTCCTTTCCCGCCCCTTTTGTGTGTTCCAATAGCGGTGAAAACTCTTCAAAGACTTTTTCCGCCGGCCACATGCGCAGTGCGCTCTGCCAGATTTGCGGGAACACGGCCGGGGATAACATTTCGCGTTTGGCCAATATCGCTTCCAGGGCTTTCGGCGAGCCGATCTCGTAGAGTAAAAGAGTCAGGCGCTCCACCAGGTCGGCGCCAGCCAGCGCAAGATATCTGCCGGTGCCGCTCGAAATCACGGGATTCTTTACGGCTTTGGCTTTCGCGAGGGCATCAGATTTTGCGAAACCTTCCAGTAAGAATGTTTCCACTTCGGCGTCCTTTCTTGACGCAAGACAGTCAAGGATTTCACAGAACCGCGAAATCTGTTCCGAATCACCTTTGATAATTAATTCAAACACACGCCGGCCCTCGTCCAACAATGCATTCAACACCTGACCATTGCGAAGAGTGCGGAACGGGCCGGCGAGAATATCCAGGGACTTGCCATGGACAAGTTCGGTGAACAGCTTGGTGATCTCCGGACGGTCATGCTCCGCCAACGCTTCGAGCGCGGCAGCGCGAAGCAGTTTGTTCTTGGCATTGACCTGCTCCAAAACGAGCGGCAGGCATTCCTCATGTTTTCCGAGGCAGGCGATCGCGGCTGCTTTTACTTCCGGGGAGCCATCCTCGAGCGCAGTTTTACAGATCTCCAGCGTGCCGGCGGGATCGAGCCGATGCATCAGTCCCAATTTCCGCGCATCCGGCTTCTTGCCTTTGAGATCCAGCGTGACCTTGAGGCGCGGAACGATGCCCGGTCCGTAGGCCGGAAGAATTTTGTTCGCCACCATATCGGCCAGCTCAGGATAGATATCACCCAGCGCCTGAATGCAGGGATCAATCAGGCGCAGGTCATTGAACGCGCCCCGTTCGCACGCGGATTTAACGATCTCAAAACGGCCGCCACCTGTGGCAGTGAGCGCCTGCACTAGCGGCTTGAGCACGCGCGCGGGTGTCCGGGTGCTGGAGCAGTTCGTGGCAAAAGCTTCCAGTTCGCGGCAGTCGCCGTCCGCGCCCGACTGGCCCTGGGTATAGAGAATAGCGTTGAGGAGCGTGCTGAGGTTGAGCAGATTCGCTGCGGAATCGGCTTCCCTGCCATTGACGACCTCGCCCATGGCTTTGGCGACCTGCGCGAACACCGGAACTTTGGCTCCCGCCTGTTCCAGCGGAGCGATGAGTTTCTTCAAACGAAAATCGCCCACCGCCAGCGAACTGCCGGCGACGGCAAGGCGGCGGGTTTCTTTCGCAGATTCCTGAATCAAGGCAAGGCTCATAGGTTGAAATTTAGTAGGTGAGCCGGATGACATCGCTCTCCGTCACGATGCTCAAGGGCTTGGCGCGAAGTTTTTGGGAATCGAGGTCGTGATGGAAGCGCACGAGCATGGCCTGATCCCGCTGCACGGTTTTGGGCAGCATGACCAGCAACGGCAGCGTCGCAGGCTCGCCATCGTGGTTGTCATCGGCCAGTACGAGCCGTTCGCCCGTCTGGTCTTCGATGATGAGTTCTTCACCTGCGCGGCCCAAGGCGCGGTATTTTACGAGCGCAAACGGATGCCGGTCGCCAAGGGGAGATTTCAACTGCGTCTTCACATCTTTGATCACGGCGCGAAAATCCGTCTTGGCGTGTTCACGTGCCCGCACTTGATCGGCCTTGGTCGCCGGTCGCGGTTCGCTGGCTTCCCAGCGCACGCGCGGATTCAGGTTGCCCGGATAAACGCAAAGCTCCGGGCAGGCAACGATGTGAAAGCACGAATCGTCTTCGCGAATATGTTTGGCCGCGTGATAGGGACGATAATTGCGGGTCAGTTGCACCGCGCCAGATTGCAGATTGAGCCACACGCCGGTTTCGACGAATTCCCGGCGGGTCCAGTCGTCGTGGGAATTGAACGCCAGTTGCAACAATTCAACGCCCGGCTGCAACAATCCGGCGTCTTTGAGTTCGCGCAACTGCCAGGCATGGCCGAGCCAGGCGGCGATGTCGGTTTCGGTCTCGGGCTTGAGTTCCGGATCCTCCAACCGGCTATTCAAATACTTGCGTCCCTGTTTGCATAGCGATTGCAGCCGGTTTAGTTGATCCAAGGCTGCGCTGTAAATGCGCTCCCGCGCCGACGCCTTCAGCTCAGCTTCCGAACTGATCTGGGAACGATAGAACAAGCCGGTCAGGGCATGGAGGGCATTCTGTGCTCCGGGGAGATAGGCATTGCCGAGTTGCTTGGCCTGCTCCTCGACTTGGCGGGCAGACTTGGCGTTCAGCGTCCCAAGGCCGGCGCGCATAAGATCGTTTACCAACGACTCCAGAAGGTTGATGCCTTCCAACTGCGTCTGAATCTTTTTCCTGAGGGCGCTGGTGTTGACCTTGTGGGGTTTTTCGGCTTCCTCCTTCTTCTTTTCCACACGCTGCTGAACCTTGGCGCGCTTTTCCGTGATGTCTGCGGGCACGTCCTTCTCCACGAACTTCGCACCTTGGGCATGCGCGTAGAGTAGCGCCAGTGAGTGTTTGCAGGGAAACTGGTGGCTCGGGCAGGTGCAGCGATAAACCGGTTTTGTAGGATCCCCGAAATCGGCGGACGGCCGGTAGTTATCCGCGCCGCTTCCCTTGCAATCGCCGAATAAGAGCGTTCCGTCGGCAGAATGGAACAGTCCGACCAGTTTTTTCTTCAATACGACTCCGCGTGCGTTCTTGATCGCAGCGGCGTTCGGAGCCTGAGAATCCACGAATGTTTCATCAATCTGCATGAGTTGCCTCCAAGATTATTTTGACCAATTGGGTCGGATCAGCGCCAGGTATTAGAACCGTCGAGAAAGATTTTGCCGGACACTCGTTGAGATGGGGTTGGTTGAGCAGGCGAGAGCGCGATTGACACGTTCGCAAAACATTACCAGTCATTTGCATTAAGCCCATGGGTGCTCCTGAGATCGGCTTGAGGCTAAAATGCTCCTCCTTTTGTGGCAAGGTTAAATAATCCTATAACTCATAAAATGTTTCGCGTTTCATCCAACCATTTTAAGGCGCCCGCCAAATCCGTGAAATGACCTTCCAATTGCGCTTCGAACGCCGCATCGAGCACCGTACCGAACCCTTTGCCTGGCGTCATGCCCCGGTCAATCAAATGCCGTCCTCGTAACAAAGGTTCGGGGGCGGCGTCACTCAGTCTCAGTTCCTCCGCCCAGGCACGCAACTCCACGACCCCAGGATGCACCACGCGCGGTTTGGGAGGACGGCCAAATTGGTCCGCGATCATCACTAAACACAACTCATCAATCGTTGCCGGCCTCAAAGTATTGGCCAGTCGACGTGCCGACCGGGCGCTGGCCGCTTGGAGATGGGCGAGATGATGCATTACCAATGGCGCCACGCGTTCTTTGATTTCATTTGGGGCGTCAATTTTCGTCAAAAATGCTTCCGCCAGCGGTCCGCCTTGTTCTTCATGGCCGGGTGACACAATTCGCACCCGTCCGTCGCGCTCCGCCTCGTGCGTCGTTTGCGGTTTGGCAAAGTCATGGGCCAGCACGGCGAACATCAACACGCGGCGGGTGGTGGCATCGGCGGCCTGCCATTCCGGCAGTTCGGCCAGCGCGTCACAACAGTGACACGTATGGGTAAAGACATCGCCCTCCGGATGCCATTCCGGGTCTTGCGGAGTGCCATCCAAAACTGCAATTTCCGGAAAATGACGCAGCCAGCCAGTCGCTTTCAAGAATTTCAATCCGGCCGAAGGGCGGTTTCCGCCTGCCGCCCATTTAAACCATTCCATGCCCACGCGCGCCACTGCCAGCTCGGAAAAGGTGGTCACAATCGAGCGGCACAGTTCAATCGTCTCTGGGGCCGGAGTCAGATCGAAGCGGGCGGCAAATTGCATCCCCCGCAAGACACGCAAAGGATCCTCCACAAACGCCGGACTCGTGTGGCGGAGGATGCGCCGGGCCAGATCATCGCGGCCGCCGAAGAAGTCGAGATACTCGCTTGTGCGCGGATCAAACATGAGCGCGTTGATCGTAAAATCCCGGCGGCTGGCCGCTTCCCGCGGCTGAATGTCCGGCTCAAATTGACTTTGAAACCCTTTATGGCCGGCGGCCATTTTCGAATCCCGGCGCGGCAAACTAAAGTCCCATTGCTCCCCGCTCTGACCGGTGAACTTGATCACCCCGAACGATTTCCCGACCAGATCGACCCGGCCATGCGAGCGTAACGCCCGTTCTAAAATCTCATAGTCCACCCCATAAACTTCGAGATCAAAATCCTTATGCGTGACGCCCAGCAACGAATCGCGGACGCAGCCCCCCACGAGATAAGCGCGGGAAAGCGCCGGCACCTGCCGCAAGAGATTGGCTAGTTCTTCGGGCAATTTCATGTTTCTGATGGGCTGAAGGATTTTAACCGAATGCGCACCAGCAAATCATTCAGTGCGGCTTGCGTCTCATCGCAGGGCATCTCTGGCAATTGGCTTGCGTCATGAGCCGCCTGCAACTCAGCGCGCAGGCGTAGATATTCCGCTTCGTGAAAGGCCACTTCGGTCTCGAGTAATTGGCCAACGGCAAGGTTTTCGGGGCCGGTCAGCTTGCGGGCGACCAAATCAGCAATGTATGGCAACCGAAACTCCTCGTTCAGCGTTACCAGGTTTGCTTCGATCTCGCCGGTGCGCATCAGGTGAATCCCCGTCAACAAAACGCGATAGACGTATAGCAACGGTTTCACCCGGCGCGGCGACTCTTTTAGGAACAGCTTCCATTGCGTCTCCGCAAAACCGAAATAGTGATGCGAATGATGCTTCGTGATGACACCAGTGCGATTGGCCGTATGCAAGGGGTTCGAAATAGTCGTACGACAGAGCTCTTTTAACTCTGCATGCTCTGCGGTGGTGTGAACGACCAGCGGCGAAAACAATTGTTCGAGCACATAACCGTTCTTCTTGAGCAGCAGGCCGAAAAACTTCCGCACGTCATGGCTGACAATGTCCATTTCCAACCCTTCGATCACTCGTTCATCCTGAACGGTCTCGTCCTGAACTTTCAAACCAACCACTTTGTCCAACGGCAGAACATGCGCCCCCCGCAAATCAAAGTCCGAATCCGGTGATGGAAAACCATACAAATGCGCTCCGCTGATGGTGGCGAATAATAGCGGATACGGCTGCGCGGCAACAATCCGGTGAAGGCGAGGGTCAATTTTCATTTAGCAAGAGCTGTCGGTGATCAGTTGTTTTCGCGATTCTGTAGTGGCACAGGTTAGATATTACCCGCCTTTTGTTTTAAACGGCGTATGGATGCGGCCAGGTTTTTTCGCGCTTGATCTTCATATTTGCCACGAAATAATTCGGTGGTGTAGATCTGGCCGCGGGAAATAAATCCTTCCAAAATCTCCGCCCGCTTCGGAAAAAAGATCTTTTCCGGCACCCACGCGTATTCTTCACGAATTTGGCTCTCGTATTCCAGAAATCGCTTCTCGTCCCGCCCCAGTATGCTGAGGTCAATATCCATCATTAGTCCCGCATCGGCATCCAAGTTTGTCCCATGATGTTTTGTGACCATGATCAAGTCGACGACTTTCTCAACCAGGGCGACCGACCCTGCGTTTTCTACAAGGCAACGTTTCGCGAGCGCCGCACTTCGTTCTTCGTTGTCTGCGGCCTTGGGATCATAGACGGCATCGTGAAACCAGAGCGCCAGTTCCACAGCATTCGGCTTTAGAGCCAGGTGGCGGGCTTGATTGAACTCCAAAAGACACTCGGCAATATGACGTTGGTTGTGATAATGCCGCTGCGGTTGGGCATAAGCCTCCGTCAAGCATTGATACCATTGTGCAGTATTGCTTCCGACGCCCACCGTTCGGCACAGCGTCGTCCATCGTTCTGGATTTGGCCAGGTTACCATTCAGTCTTTCGAAAGCATCCGGGTGAACTTGGGCGCTCTTCAATCGGTTCGTTCGTGCCACCGTCATTGTAGAGCCACATCGGGATCATGATTCCATTCTCCTTCCCATTTCGCTTCTCGCCTTGATTAGAAGACCATTCGCTGCTTCATAATCCGGGCGTTCAGGGAGCTTTGTTTCGGACAGAGCGAGTTCGAAATCGCGGTGCAAATCCTTGCGCCAGGAATCGACCTCGGCCCAGGGCAGGTTGCCGCGTTTGATCGCAAGCAACCGTTCGCGGTGTGCTTCGACGCGAACAGGAACGCGGCCTTCGCGCAACGTGGCTGCGCCCGTCAGTAGAAGACGCAGCAAATGCATAGTGTGCTTGCTGCGCACTTCACCATGATTTCGCAAGTCCTGCTCCATCTTTTTGAACTGGCTCAGGGCGTAGCCGTTGAAGGTTTGGAAAATCATCTGGCTGAGGAACATCTGGCGGTGCGTCAATAGTTCCGTTCCTAGTTCCGTGGTTTTTTCCACCAGCGGTGAATACAAGCATTCCAAAATATTTGGATTGGCCCGCAATGCCATGACGATGAATTTCTGCAATTCCCAGTAGCAGCTTTGCTGGGCGTTGTCTTCGAATTGTTCCGGGGCGCCAAACAGTGACCAATGCAATTCGGCAGGCGCGAGGTAAATGCCACGCCGGTCGGTGTCGGATTCATCCGTATCCAGACCATACGCCCGCGAACCGACTACGCAGCGGTAAATGATGAAAGATTCCAGGTCAAAGGCAGAGCCCGACGACCCATTCCGCGGAGTGCTGTCGCCGAGCCGGTCCTTGAAAAGTTTCAACACTTCGATCTGAGAATGAGCCAACGCTTTTTCAAAACCGTCTGGAAAGCGGATGAGAAAATTCCCACCCTCTTCCGACGGTGTGCGGGTGACCACGCCTACGGCGCCGCGCGGATGCACGAGGGAATGACTCGGACCCCGGACTTCCACCAGCGAGACCACCTGCGTCCCCGCGAAGATATTATTCGGTTGATGCGACATTTTCCGTTTCCATTATTCAGGCAGACTCTCAGCGCGACAATGCCATTTATTACCGCGCCGTGCAATCTTCACCTGCTCCGATTCGGGATCCAATGGGAAATTGAGAGTAGGAATTGGCCTAGGTCTTGAGGAAATTTCAATACGCTTTCCCATAAACATCAAACCTGTGCCCGATAAGCCTTCATTCAACACTGACGCATTTTCCATAGATTGCGTTTTCGCCAATCCAGCCGTTGATCCGGCCACGATTGTTTCCGATTTGAAAACGTTTGCCTTGGATGGCCTTGATCAAATGCAAATATTGAAACCCATTAACTTTGCACAAGACGATATCGCCAACTTTGAGATTGGCTATTTCTTCTGGCGCAACCGTACAAAGCTGGCCCGATTCCACTTTTCCGCTCATGGAATTGCCCCGTGGCCGAAATTTAACTGTTTCACCATGTTTCAGTTTCTCGATATATTGTGTTGCCCAGCCA
>Ga0302320_10010385_pt1 | contig 19841 bp, 17 predicted proteins | sample Bog_T0_3_FD_202130 | JGI IMG/M metagenome (GOLD analysis project Ga0302320, IMG submission 202130) | Peat permafrost microbial communities from Stordalen Mire near Abisko, Sweden - Bog_T0_3 | ecosystem: Environmental > Terrestrial > Soil > Wetlands > Peat | place: Sweden: Abisko, Stordalen Mire... | reverse complement strand
CGAGACACATACACCGCCGGGATTGGCCCTTAGGGGAATGGGCCTCTCACTGTATAGACGTAATGATAGCGCAAACCGGTGTAAGGGGACAGGGACTGAGGGACTAGGGACTAGGGACTGAGGGACTTGGGACTGAGGGACTTGGGACTAGGGACTAGGGACTGAGGGACTGAGGGACTAGGGACTGAGGGACTAGGGACTAGGGACTGAGGGACTTGGGGACTGAGGGACTTGGGACTGGGGGAGTTGGGCTATACTCCCGGCATGATTCCTGTTGGGTCGCATCCGGTTTGGCATCCGGTGTTTGAGACGCTGGCTTACGCGGCTGGGTATGCGGTGTTTCGGCGGTTGCGCGAGCGCCATGGAGATTTGCTGGGCGAGCCGCAGCGCTGGACAGTGCTGGCCGCAGCGGCGGTGGGTGCGCTGGTGGGTAGCCGGTTGCTGGGGTTGGGTGAGCATTGGCCTACGGTGGAGGCGGCCTGGCGGCAGGGACGGATGCTGGCGCTGCTGTTTTCACCGGGCGGCAAGACGATTGTGGGCGGGTTGCTGGGCGGTTGGCTGGGCGTGGAGGTGGTGAAGCGGGTTAGCGGGATAAGGCGGAGGACGGGCGACCTGTTTGCGCTGCCGCTGTGCGTGGGAATTGCGGTGGGGCGGATTGGGTGCCTGGTGGCGGGGCTGGCGGACGACACATACGGGAAGGCGACCGGGCTGCCGTGGGCTGTGGACCTGGGGGATGGAATTGGGCGGCATCCGGTGCAGGTGTACGAGATGCTGTTTTTGATATTGCTGGGGATGGTTGTAAGTACCGAGGCTAAGTTACCGGAGGGTCTGCGGTTCAGGATCTTTCTGGGGAGTTATCTGGGGTGGAGGGTAGTTATCGATTTTCTCAAGCCGCAGCCGCTGATGGATGGGTTGAATTTGATTCAATGGAGCTGCTTGGCGGGGATTGTTTTGCTGGTTGTGGATGAGGTTGTGGCGAGGAGGGGTGTGAGTGAAACTCTTCGGGCGTGAGTTGACGGGATATGCCAGATTGCTGGTGATTTTGATTGCGGTGCTGCTGGTGTCAGCAGGGCTGTGTGGGCTGCAAGTCGCGGTCTACGACAAGTCTCCCACTGCGATACAGGGCCTCTTTATGGCCACGGGGGCGTTGGAACTTATCGGCTTGTGGGGTTCGGTGGGTGGCGGAGCCATTGTGCTTCTGCTTTGGGCCGGGACGGCTTTGTATGCGCACTTTGCCATGGCGCCGAAGGATGAGACGCAGAAGCTTTTTGGCGATGGAGACGAAAGGAAGCATGACGGCGAGTCATAGCAGCCTGTGGTGAAAGTCGGAAATGCCGAAAGACCGTCCCTCAGGGGCTAAAGCCCATGTTTATTTTGAGCGACTTACGGCACGACTCAAGTCGTGCCCTTTCAACACCCGACTTCCGCCACAGGCTGATCGGCTTGCTTCGTGAAAAGGGGGGGAGATTGTGAGCAAGCGGCTGGTAGACCGGATGCCCTTTGCGAAATGAAGGAATCGCTTGTTGATCGAATACCGTTTGCGAAGATTGTGGTGGTGCTGGCGATTGCATTTGGGGTGGGGTTGGGACTGTGCGGGCTGAGTTTTGTGGTGGCGGCGAATGGGTTCAAGAGCCACGAGGAGTTTGGGGTCGATTCGCTGGGCATTGCGAATATCTCGCTGGTTGTGATGGTGCTGTCGGGTGCAGCGCTGTTGCCGGCGTTGGTGGCGTGGGCGGTGGCGGGGATTTTTGGCTTGGGAAGGGAAGCGGCGAGCCGCAGACATTGCTGGGCGATGAGGATGACAAAGACAAGAAATAAGAATGGCTCGTGAACTGTTCCGGGTCTCAAGCCTGGAACGGTGGCCAGTTGGGAAGGAGAAGAGGGAAGTGATGGACAAGCCGCTCGTTGATCGTATTCCATTCGCAAAGATTCTGGTTGTGCTGACGGTCGTCTTTGGGATCGCCCTTGGACTTTGCGGAGTCACATTTGTCCTGGCTCTGAACGCAAGTGGGGGGAACTCTCCGGCGGGACTACTACTCAGCATCGCCGCTCCAGTGGAACTAGTTATGATGGCGCTTTCGTTTGTGGGGATGGTTGTGGTGGCGATTTTCTGGGTAGTGCTGAGCGTTGCGAGGGGAAACAAGGCTGAAGATTCTGAACGGCAACGGTTGATTGATGGCAAGGATGATGAGGACAAGTTGAGTTGAGGCGTGATTCAAGGATGGCCGTGGCCGTTCAGAGGCCATCCCGCAGGGGTTAAGACCCCACGTGATTCTGGCGCATTTCGGCACGACTGAAGTCGTGCCCTGATACAAAGCCTTCGCAGATTGCACAGAAATTGAGCTTTTTCGCAGCCTGTAAAGTCCTGCTCTTATGCAAAAAATGTTTTGAAACACTGTAGTATGCGAGGCATAAAAAGTTGGTTGCGATGAAGCACGGAAACTGGTGGGGCCGAAAGAGCGGCGCGGGGAAGACGATGCTGGTGCTGCTGGCGCTGCTGTTTTGCGAGATTGCGCTGTGCCTGGCAACGCCTTGGTTGGAGCCGCGCGTGGATGCCCTGATGCATACTCCGCAGGGCGAGGGTTGGGGCACGCTGGGCGTTGTGCTGTGGGAGCTTTGGCTGATTGCGCTGACGCTGGTGCTGATGGCGTGCGCAGCGGTGTGGGGCGTGGTGCGGTTCTTGATGCGGAAAAGAGCGGAATGAGGATTCGATGACTGAGAAATTGCGGCCGTATCTGTTCTATGACGTGGCTATCTCCATCTGCTCGACATGTTACCGGCGAGTGGACGCGAAGATTGTGTTTGAGGATGGGAAGGTGCTGATGCTGAAGCGGTGCCCGAAGCATGGGCACGAGCGGGTGTTGGTGGCCGACGATGTGGAGTATTACCGGCGATCGCGCGAGGTATTTATCAAGACGCCGGAGCAGCCGATGGTCTATAACACGCCGGTGAAGTATGGGTGTCCGTATGACTGCGGGTTGTGCCCTGACCACGAGCAGCATAGCTGCCTGACGCTGGTGGAGATTTGCGATGCGTGCAATTTGACGTGCCCGATTTGCTATGCGGGGAGCGGGCAGCACAGGACCGAATACCGCACGCTGGAGCAGATTGGGGCGATGCTTGATTGCGTGGTGCGCAACGAGAAGGAGCCGGACGTGGTGCAGATTTCCGGCGGTGAGCCGACGTTGCATCCGGATTTTTTTCGCGTGCTGGAGATGTGCAAGGAACGGCCCATACGGCACCTGATGGTGAACACGAACGGGATAAGAATTGCGCAGGACGAGGAGTTTGCCAAGCGGCTGGCGGGCTTTATGCCGCAGTTTGAAGTGTATCTGCAATTCGACTCGCTGAAGCGCGAACCGTTGATGCAGTTGCGCGGGGCGGACCTGCGCGGGATTCGCGAAAAGGCGCTGGAGCGGCTGAACCGGCTGGGGATTTCAACGACCCTGGTGGTGACGGTGGAGCGCGGAGTGAACGATGGGGAACTGGGCGCGATTGTGGACTATGCGCTGAAACAGCCGGCGGTGAGAGGAGTTACTTTTCAGCCGGTACAGCAGGCGGGACGGATGCTGGGATTTGAATCGAAGCAGCACCGGCTGACGCTGACCGAGGTAAGGCGGAGGATATTGGAACAGACGGATGTGTTCCGGCCGGAGGATCTGATTCCGGTGCCTTGTCATCCGGATGCGCTGGCGATGGCGTATGCGCTGAAGATGGGCGGGAAGGCGGTTCCGCTGACGGGAATGATACCGCCGGAGGTGTTGATCGACGGTGCGAAGAACACGATTATCTATGAGCAGGAGACTGGGCTGAGGGATCACATCTTCAAGCTGTTCGCGACGAATCACTCGCCTAGCTCGCAGGCATCGACATTGAAGGAACTGCTGTGTTGCCTGCCGAAGGTGCTGATGCCGAAGGAACTGGGATACAAGAACCTGTTTCGCGTGCTGATTGTGCAGTTCATCGATGCGGAGGCGTTTGACGTGCGCAGCGTGAAGAAGAGCTGCATCCATATTGCGCATCCGGATGGAAAGCGGCTGATTCCGTTCGATACTTTTAACATGTTTTATCGCGGGGAGCTTGAGACCACCAGGCTGGCGGGGCTGCGAGAGAGGGAGATGGCGGGGGGTTGAGTAGCGACTGAGGGACCAAGGGACCAAGGGACCACGGGAGTGAGGGACTTTGGGAAAATTCCTGCTGCGAGGGATTGTGCGGAGGGAGTAGGATGATTCTTTCGTTTTAGAGTGCGTTTCCACCGCAAGAGGGCAATTGGAGAGTCGCATGTCAATCAATCGCAGGGATTTTGTGTTGAGTGCTTTGGGTTCGGCAATAGCCGCGCCTGGCCTGTTCCCAATGCTAAGTGCCCAGGCAGGGGGCCAATCTTCCGCACCGGTGGACGATGGCGGCAAGGGTTATGGCTCGGGACACTTTGGCGAGTGGATCGAAGATGAATTCGGCCTGCCGGCTTATCACTATACGTGCGACCAAACTACCGATCCCAAGGCCGTGACCGCTGTAACTCCGGGCATTCTGGGGGAGCGGGAACATGTACACCAGGTGGGCAACGACCGAGTGACCGCGATTGTTTCCAACTATGGCCATGTGCGGGTTCGCCAGGACGAGGGAGGGCCGAAGTTCCTGAACGACTATGCGCCCGAGATGGGCCAGTTCGGTGGGGGTATCGGCTACCTGACCGGCGGCCCGGAATCGCTCAGCACGTTTTATGGGGGCGGCAGCCAGAACTTCGATCGCGTCTTTGGCATGGGTTATCTGCGCAAGCGGGTTGCGGGCGGAGACTTTCATGTGGATCAAACGATTTTCGCGCCGTTTGGCGACGACCCGGTGCTCGTGTCCCAGGTGACGATTACCAATGGGAGCCAGTCTGCCGCGACGGTGCGATGGATTGAGTATTGGGGTTGCCGGAATTACCAGTTTTCGTTTCGGTCGTTTATCGAATCGTTCAGCGGGCAGGGAAGTCCTGTGGAGTTACGCCGCAGGTTTGGGCAGCGGTTTACGAGCCGGATACGCCTCGTGGACCAGGACATTGGACTGACGGAGACCAAGGAGTTTGTGGGACGCGCGCCGGAAGAGGAGGCGGTGTGGCAGCGCATGAAGGCTGCACTTGCCGGCAACACGAACAATTTTATTGGACCGATTCAAGAAGAGACGCTGGGAGCCGCATTTGAGGATATTCATCCTCCGGCGACGTTTCTGGTTTCGCTCGATGGGCCGGCGGATGGCTACTCCGCAAATGGAAAGGCATTTTTCGGATCGGGCGGGGCGCTTCATCCAGACGGGCTTGGGCGTTCTCTTGACGGCAAGCTCGACGCCGAAGATTCGGAACCGGCAATGCTGCTTGAGCGCCAATTTCCGCTCGCCGCCGGGGAATCGAAGACGCTGCATTTTCTTTATGGGTATTTGCCTGCGGGATTCCGGATGGAGACGCTGGTTGCGCGCTACAGGAAAAGCGCCGGCACGGCATGGAAGGACTCAAGCAACAAGTGGAAGAGCAGTGGAATGCGATTCAGCGTGAGCACCCAGCCGTGGGTTGCCCGGGAGACGGCCTGGAATCACTACTGTTTGCGGAGCAGCCTCACCTACGACGATTTCTTTCAAGAGCACATTTTGAATCAGAACGGCTTCTATCAATACGTGATGGGATTTCAAGGCGCGGCGCGCGACCCATTGCAGCACTGCCTGCCATTTCTCTTCAGCGATCCGGATATTGTGAAGGGCATTCTGCGTTACACGCTGAAGGAAGTGAGGCCAGACGGGTCGATCCCTTATGGGATAGTTGGACGCGGCGTGGTGGCTCCCATGGTTGCTGACAATGCCAGCGACTTGCCGCTGTGGCTGCTTTGGACGGCAAGCGAATACGTATTGGCGACGCGCGACCGGGGTTTCCTGGACGAGCAGGTTCCCACTTGGCCGCTCCATGGCGCGACACAAAAGACCGAGAGCGTTCGCAATGTGCTGGCGAGCTGCTATCGGCACCAGGTGGCAGACGTTGGAGTTGGAGAGCATGGCGTGGCGCGCATGCTCAACGACGATTGGAACGACGGATTGCTTGGCGTGTGGGCCGGGAAGGCCTTCAAGGAATGCGCGGAGAAAGGGGAAAGCGTGCTGAACTCCGCGATGCAGGCATGGGTATTTGAGTATTATGCACGCATGCTCAGCTATGCCGGAGACAGCAGCGGCCTGGCGGCGAAGGCAAAAGCGAGCGCCGCATTGAATCGCGAAGCCGCGCGCAAACAATGGACGGGCAAGTGGCTGCGTCGAGCCTGGCTTGGCCCCACGCTTGGCTGGTTGGGCGAGAGCACACTGTGGCTTGAGCCGCAACCCTGGGCGATTCTGGGCGGAGTTACGACAGCGGAACAGAGCCGTGAGCTAGTAGGAACGATGGATGAGCTGCTGCGACGTGAGTCGCCGATTGGCGCGATGCAGATGAGCAAAGGGCCGGACATGCTGCTGGGCGCGATGTTCGAAGCAGGGACATGCGTGAATGGGGGAATCTGGCCTTCGCTGAACCAGACGCTGATTTGGGCCATCGCGAAGGTCGATGCGGCGATGGCCTGGGATGAATGGAAGAAGAACTCGCTGGCACGCCATGCAGGCGCTTATCCAGACGTGTGGTACGGGATATGGAGCGGCACGGATAGTTATAACTCGACCGTGCATAAGACCGCGGGCGAGACCGTAAACAACCCATACTTTCATGGCACCGATTTTCCGGTGCTGAATCTACATTCTCATGCCTGCTCACTCTACTCATCGTCCAAGGTCATCGGGCTGGAGTTCAACGAGAATGGGCTCACGGTGAGGCCTGAGTTGCCGGTGGGATCGTACCGGTTCGAATCGGAGCTGGTGGGTGTTATCAAATCGGGGGATGCATTCTTCGAGGGCTGGTATGCGCCGTCGCGGGCTGGGACATGGAGTATCAAGGTGGGTCTGCCTCAGCAGGTGTTGTCGCGGGTGACGAGGGCGGAGGTGAATGGAAGGCCTGTCGCGCTGAAGGCGGATTTGGATGGCATGGTGACCCTGACTGGAGAAGGCGTGCGGGGAAAACCGCTGCGGTGGCGGATTCATTGAGGGGGCGAGGTTGCGGCAGCGGTTGTATCGGCATTTGAAACGGGAAAGAATTTATACAGCAAACGGCTGATATCCATGACGGCATTCCCGATAGATGAGGGTTTCAGTTTCGTAAACTGAAGTCATGAAGAGGAAACTACCGCCGCTTTATGTTACGACGCTGATAGCGGGCGCATTCTTCATGGAGAATTTGGACGGCACCATTCTTGCCACCGCGCTGCCGCAGATGGCGCGGAGCTTTCATGTGGGGGCCGTTAGCCTGAACATTGGAATGACGGCGTATCTGCTGACGCTGGCCGTGTTCATTCCCATCAGCGGCTGGGTGGCGGACCGGTTTGGATCGCGCTCCGTTTTTGCTTCGGCCATCGGCGTGTTTACAGTAGCTTCGCTGTTGTGCGGCGCCTCAAGCACGCTTATGGAGTTCACGCTGATGCGTATTCTGCAAGGCATGGGCGGCGCCATGATGGTGCCTGTGGGCCGGCTGATTGTGCTGCGCGCATCGCCCAAAGAGAAGCTGGCGCAGGCCATTGCCTACATTACCTGGCCGGGCTTGACGGCGCTGGTTATCGGGCCTCCGCTGGGCGGCTTCATCACCACATACGCAAGCTGGCACTGGATATTTTTCCTCAACCTTCCGGTGGGAATGCTGGCGCTGGTTCTGACCCTGGCATGGATTGAGAATGTGCGCGCGGAACAGGCGCATCCGTTCGACTGGCTTACGTTTGTGCTGGGCGGCTTTGCCTCGGCGGGGGCCGTTTACGCGATGGAGAAACTGGGCGGCGAGGGGACGAGTGGAAACGGGCCTGGCGTGATTCTTGCGGTGAGCTTGCTGAGCGGGGTGATCGCCATTGTGGTGGCTCATGCGAACCCGGCAAGGTCGCTGATCGATTTTGAGTCGCTGAAGCTGAAGTCTTATTCGCTTTCGGTTTACGGAGCCAGCGCGTTTCGCATCAGCGTTTCGGTGCTGCCGTTTCTGCTTCCGCTGATGTTCCAGATCGCTTTCGGCATGAATGCGTTTCAATCGGGGCTTTACCTGTTGGCGTTGTTTGCGGGCGACCTGAGCATGAAGATCTTTGTGATTCAGATTCTGCGCCGCTTCGGTTTCAAGCGCACGCTGATTGTGAACGGAACGATCACGGCCGCATCCATGGTGCTGTGCGCAACGCTGAGGCCTGGAACACCGGCCGCGCTGATCGGGGCTATCCTGTTCTTTCACGGAGCATGCCGGTCGATGGAATTCACTTGCATGACTACGCTGGCTTACTCGGAGATTGCGCCGGAGCGGATGAGCCGGGCCAATGGCTTTTTGAGCGCTGTGATGCAGCTGAGCCTGGGGATGGGCATTGCCATTGGCGCGATTACGCTGCGGCTTGTGGCGCATGCGCATGGGCACTCGGCCGCGCTGCCGGAGTTGCGCGACTTTCATCTGGCCATATTGGTGATGGCTACGCTGTCGCTTGCTCCGGTGCTGGATAGTCTTGGGCTGCGAGCGGATGCGGGCGCGGCAACCAGCGGGCATGTTGAGTTGAAGTTTGAGGCTGAATAGCGGTTTGTGATGGATGGCACAGGACTGGTTGGTGCGGAGAACGGATGGCGGATGGTACATTTCTTTCTAAGTCTGCTACGAAGTTAGACTCAGTTGGAAGAGGAACAACGATGGCGAAGACACGGAGAGAGTTTCTGACGTATGGCTCGATCGGCCTGCTGGGAGCGGCGATTGACAGCAAGGCGCAAACCCCTGCTGGGCAAAGTACTCCAGCTACGCCGGGCGCTCCGCCTGCGTTTGGCACGTCGCCGGCCGTGGGTCCGGAAGTGAGCGCGGCGACATTTGCCGAGGCGGAAAAGCTGGTGCAGGTGGAGATGACAGCGGCGGATTTGGCACAGGCCGCAAGCAATTGGCGGATGCAGCTTGCGCCTTTGTATGAGCGACGGACAGGTCCGCGCAAGGTGGCGATTGAGGATGCGGTGGCGCCGGCTACGGTGTGGAATCCGCGCATGCATGGGGCTGTGCGGGACACGCAGCGCGATGCTTCGACGGGGAGTTTTGTGCGCAGCGCCAGGGCGGCCGCGCCGCTGCCAGCGAGCGACGCCGAGATAGCCTTCGCCACGGTGACACAGCTTTCGCGCTGGATTGAGAGCCGGCAACTGACAGCGGAGCGGCTGACGCGCATCTATCTGGACAGGTTGGAACGCTTCGACCCGAAGCTGCATTGCGTAATTACGCTGACGCGGGAACATGCGTTGAAGCAGGCGCGCAAAGCCGATGCGGAGATTGCCGCGGGGAAGTATCGCGGGCCGCTGCATGGGATTCCGTGGGGCGCCAAGGATCTGTTGGATACGGCGAGCATTGCGACAACATGGGGCGCGGAGCCGTACCGGAATCGCATTCCCGCGAAGGACAGCGCGGTGGCGGCGCGGCTGAACGCGGCTGGGGCAATTCTGGTGGCCAAGTTGAGTTTGGGCGCGCTGGCGCTGAACGATGTGTGGTTCGGCGGGCAGACGATGAATCCGTGGCTGCTGGAGGAAGGCTCCTCTGGATCGAGCGCTGGGCCAGGGTCGGCTACCGCTGCGGGGTTGGTGGGATTTGCCATCGGGAGTGAGACTCAGGGCAGCATCGTTAGTCCTTCCATGCGCTGCGGCGTGACGGGCTTGCGGCCCACGTTTGGCCGCGTGGCGCGCACGGGAGCCATGACGCTTTGCTGGTCACTGGATAAGCTGGGGCCGATGGCGCGAAGCGTGGAAGACACGATGCTGGTGTTGAATGCGATATCCGGCCCGGATGCCGGCGATGCGGGGAGCGTTCCGAGTACGCTTACCTTCAAGGGTGGGGCCAGTGTTGCCGGGTTGCGCGTGGGCTACTTTCCGGGGTGGATGAAAGAAGATCCGGCGACGGATGTGGACCGCGCCGCGCTGGATACGGTGAAGAAGGTTGGCATGACGCCGGTTGCGGTGTCGCTGCCCGACTGGCCATACGACTCGCTGAATGTGGTTCTGTTTGCCGAGGCTGCCGCCGCCTTTGAAGAGCTTACGCTGAGCCATCGGGTGGATGAGTTGAAAGCGCAAGTGCCGGACGCGTGGCCTAATGTTTTTCGTCAGTCGAGGTTTTTGTCGGCGGTGGATTTTGTGCAAGCGGACCGGTTGCGGCGCAAGGTTGCCCTGGAAATGGCGCGGGTGTTTTCGGACGTCGATGTGCTGCTTGTGCCTGCGCTGCGCGACGAGATGCTGGTGATATCGAATTTCACAGGGCATCCATCGCTGACTCTTCGCGCCGGGTTTGTGCAGGTGTCTGAGGCGCGGAGCGACTGGGCGCCCGACGCGAAGAAGCCGCTGCCGAAGTTCTCTCCGCCTCGCCGTGTGCCGCATGGCGTTACGCTGATTGGCCGCCTGTTCGACGAGGGGACGCTGGCGCGGGCTGGAATGGCGCTGGAACGCGCGTTCGGCGTGGCCGGGGAACATCCGGCGGGATTCGAGTGAGGTGGACGGGCGCTGCCCGGGTTCGCTATTTCACGCTGAACGTGTTGTTGGCGCGATCGTCATCGGGCAACACATGATCCGGGTCCACCGTGGCCGCGGACACAGGCTTGTCGCCGATCCACGTCAATTCGCCCTTTGATTCCCAGGTTTCTACCGGCACGCGGAAGCGCGTCTTCGTACCGTCGGCAAACTGAACTTCAACGGTGGCCGGCAGCACTAACTGTCCCTTGTTTGCCAGTGTTACGCGGTTACCTTCGATGCCTATAACTGCCATGTCGAAACGCCAGTTATTGATGTACCAGCCGCGCCAGAACCAGTTAAGATCCTCGCCGCCTTCGCTGGACATTTCGCGGAAGAAGTCCGATGGGGATGGGTGCTTGTAGGCCCAGTCGCGAATGTACTTGCGGAAGGCCCAATCGAAACGCTGGGTTCCGAGAATTTGTTCGCGCAAAAGAACCATTCCATACGCGGCCTTGAAGTAACTCACCGGATGACCGATGGACCATGGGATAGCATCGGCGGGCATCAGGATCGAGGGCGCATCGGAGTTATCCAGCACCTTGAGAATTGTATCTGGCGGTTCGCCGCCGGCGGAGTATTCCCCATCACGCTTCGGCCCGTATACACCGCCATCGAACTCGGCGGATTCACCGATGTCGATGAAGGTGTTGAAGCCTTCGTCCATGAATGCATTTCGCCGTTCATTGGAGCCGACGATCATGGGAAACCATGTATGCCCGATCTCATGGGCCGTGATCCAGAACAGCACTTTGCCTTTGTCGTCGATGCCGTCGAAGACCATTCCGGGATACTCCATGCCCGTGGAGAAGCCGGCAACGTTGATGGCCGCGGGCCACGGATAGGGGTACCATTGGCGCGAGAAGCGCTCCACCGTATCCTTCACATATTCAGTGGAACGCGACCATGCATCGTCGCCCACGCTCTCAGGTGGATAGACGCTTTCGGCCAGGCTTGTCTTGCCATCGGGAAGATTGATGCGGGCCGCGTCCCACACGAAGACGGGGCTTGCGCTCCACACGGCGTCGCGGGTGTGGTCCATTTGAAAATGCCATGTGAGCGTGCCGCCAACCTTTGGGCGGCTTGCTGGGTCGCTAACTTCCGCAGCGGAACGGATAACTATCGTCTTATCGCTGCCGCGGGCTTGATCGAGGCGGGCTAACTGGGTTTTTGTGAGTACTTCTTTTGCGTTGACTAACTCGCCGGAGCCGGCGACGATCATCTCGCTGGGGACCGTGAGGTAATAGTCGAAGCGGCCGTATTCGAGGTAAAACTCACTGCCGAGATAGGGCAGCGTATCCCAGCCGCGCAGGTCGTCGTAAACGCACATGCGGGGGTACCATTGCGCCATGTCGTAAATCTCGCCTTGTTTGGACATGCCCCAAGACGTGCGCCCGCCCCATACGCCGGGAATCTGGTAGTGGTATTTGATGTGCAGTTTGAGAACGCCACCCCTGGGCGGCATGGGTTCGCCGAGGCGGACTTGCATACGCGTATCGTCGATGAGGTAGTCGGCTTTGACGTTCATGCCGCCGCGCTCAATTTCAACGGACTCAAGCTCGAAGCCCTGGCTGGTGCGGCCGTTCGAGTTCATTTCGTCGTCGGGGACGGGCTTGCGCCGGAGTAACATACCGTTGACGATACGGGCGCGCGCGTCGGTGCGATAGATGTTCTGCTCCATCTGAATCCAGAGGCTGGTCAGCGCGTCGGGACTGTTGTTGGTATAGGTGATGACTTCATCGTTGTGGAGAATCTTCGCTTTGGTGTCGAGGTCGGCGTGCATCTCATAGTCGGCTTGGTTCTGCCAGTAGGCGGGTCCGGGCGCGCCATTGCTGGAACGGTAAGCATTCACCGGATCGGGTAAGGTAAGGGGTGCGAAGGTCTGGCGATAGTCGTAGCTGGGGGCGTTGGCTTGCGCTGAGGCGTGCTGCGGGAAACAAGCGCCTATGATGGCCAGTGTGAGACTGCATGCAGTGATTCGCAGACGCTCGATCCGCATTGATTTGATCCTCCTGGATAACCGATCCCTCAGGGGCTATTGGCTCCTGCATAAATAGTGTCCTTGCGCCGTCCCTACGGGACTCCGTATCGAAATTGTGAAGTCCCTTTTCCCCACGCTGAAGCGCGGGGCTAGCTAACTCTGCGCCTCCGGCGCGTTTTCCGGACATTACTGATGCAGTCCTCAATAAAGCCCGGTTGATTTTGCGGCAATTGCGGCACGACTAAAGTCGTGCCCTTTCAAAGCAGATTTACTCCGAAATCCGCTAGTATGGCGAGTCTAAAGTTCATGGAAGAACAACCGCAGATCCTTCGACTCACCACCCCCAAACTGAAAAGCGTTTGGGGCCCCTTTCGCTCAGGATGACAGCCAGTTTTGTATTTCGTATTCCAGCCCCGGGACACTAGAACTGCCTATGGCACAACGGGGAGGCTGATGAAACTTGCCTGGCCTGGGGTGTGGTACACACGCTGCGTCGCCTTGGTGTAGTCTCCAGGCTTGGCTTCGAATATGTTGGGGACATAGGTCTGCGGGTTGCGGTCGTAGAGCGGAAACAGGCTGGATTGCACCTGCATCATCACGCGATGCCCAGGGAGGAAAACATGATTGACCGTGGGCAGTGCGAATGTGTAGAGCAGCGGCTTGTCTGGCGAGATAGCTTCAGGATGCTCAAAGCTGTTGCGATAACGGCCGCGAAAAATGTCGAGCGAGATGGATAACTCGTAACCGCCCATGGCGGGGTTGGAAGGGACCGAGTCAGGATAGACATCGATTAGCTTGACCACCCAATCGCTGTCACTGCCGCTGGTTGAGGCATACAAATTCACAACCGGAGCCCCACCGAGATGAAGCGGGGAGGCGAGCGGTTCACTTACATAGGTGAGCACGTCGGGACGGCCATCGACAAAGCGCTGATCGTTGACCAGCCATGTTCTCCACCCATCGCCATCGCCGCTGAAGACTGGGCGCGGACGGTAGGGAACCGGCTTTGCGGGATCGGAGATATATTCGTCGAATTGATTGGCGGCAGCGTCCGGGGCTTGAAACGACAAGACGCCACCTGAGGTGAGATACAGAGGCCGCGACTTACTGGGGCAGTTAGCATCGCAACTTAGCGGCCAGGACTGAAACCGGTCCCAATGATTTTCGCCAGTGTTATAGATGAACACGGGAGGCGTATTAGCTTTGGGCGCGCCTTCGACAAGATACTGATTGAAGAATGGAAGCAATACATCGCGCCGGAACTGGAGCGTTGTATCTCCTTCCCAATGCAATGCGCCGAGCGACGAGCCCTCATAGTTAACCTGGCTATGCCGCCAAGGGCCCATGACCAGATAGTTCTTATCGTTTGCCGTATCTTTGGGCTCGAGAGCTTCATAGCTATGGATCGCGCCCCACATGTCTTCCTGGTCCCAGAGGCCCTGGAGCCACATGGTGGGCACGGTTATGGGCTTTTTCGCGACGAGTTTATCGAGCGCCTGGCCCTGCCAGAAAGGATCGTAGGCCGGGTGCTGGTCGACCTTGCGCCAAAAGGCAAGCTGATCGAGTCCACCGTAGCGCGCTATGTCGCCGGCCGAACCGAGGGCGAGGAAGTTGGCATAATCGTCGTATCCCTGGCGCGGTATGGCTTTGCCTGCGCCGCGAACTTCAGTCTGTTCTGCAAAGTAGTCGAGATTTACCTGGCGAAACGCGCCGTAGTGGAACCAGTCGTCGCCCATCCAGCCATCGACCATTGGGCTTTCGGGCGCGGCCACTTTCAGTGCCGGGTGGGGGTTGAGCAATGCCATCACAACTGTGAATCCCTCGTAGGACGAGCCGAGCATTCCGACGCGGCCATTGGACTGCGGCAGGTTCTTCACCAGCCAATCGATGGTGTCCCAGGCATCGGTTGTGTCGTCGATTCCGGTTGAGTTGAGCGGGCCGATGGGAGGCGGAGTCATGAGGTATGCGCCCTCGGAACCATATTTTCCGCGCACATCCTGAAACACGCGGATGTAGCCCGCCTTGACGAAGACATCGTCGCCCTGCGGCAACTCGTCGAGCATGTGCGGCGACTCGTTGCGCGCCGTGCGGCCGGCGGCATTGTACGGGGTGCGCGTGAGCAGAATTGGGGCGTGGGCTGCGCCGTTTGGAATCACGATTGAAGTGTAGAGCTTGACGCCATCGCGCATGGGAATCATCTCGACGCGCTTGACGTAGTCGTAGCCGGCGTTGGGTGGGGCAAATTTGGCAGGAATGTCTCCGGCTGCGGGCGGTTGCTGCGCGTGGAGCAACAAGGGCATGGAAGCAGCGACGAGGGCGGCAACGAAGAAACGCTGGGAGAAGGTCATGGACGGCTCTCAATTTCAGTGATCGCGCTGAGAGAAAGCCGGAGGATCGCCGGGGAATTCAGGGACGGGCATCCTGGAAGGTCGAACTTCTATCAGCTTTGTATATTGCCGATTCGTTTGGTGGCGGAGGACGGGATCGAACCGTCGACCTTGGGGTTATGAATCCCACGCTCTAACCATCTGAGCTACTCCGCCGGAATGGGTGACGCCGGGGTTGCTGCGTCCATTTAGATGATACGGGCGGGTGGATTGCAGGTCAAACGTTGCCGGGCGAGGGTCAGTTTGGGGGACAATCCGTCCGGGGCGGAAGGACTCGTTGATTCTGCCGGCATTATGGGGGTTAAAACCCGAATAAGGGCTTGGGTAATGGGAGTTGCTTTCGGATTGGCGGTGACACGCCCGAAAGCAACGGCGGCGGATGGAAAGGTCTCAAGACAAGTTTAGGAGCCCTCAGACCGCAGTCTTACGATTTCCATAGAAATCTCTTGAATGCGCAGAAACCTGACGTCATATGCGGCGGCATCCCTTCGCGACAACTGCGCGTAAGAAGACTTTTGCAAGACTTCATATTGGCGCTTTGCGAGAAATCCATACTCCTCTAAAAGGCGCTCAATCTCTTCAACCGACTTGGTTTCCGCAATGTTCACACGACTTGGAAAGATGCCTGTTTGGCCGAATTGGTTGCGTTTCGCGGCTCGCTTCATCTCGCTGGTGCAGGGATTATAGGCGAAGATAGCTTGCAGCTTTTAATAAGAGCGCGAACCAGCTACTTCGGCACGAGACTTGCAGGTTCGTTCACTTGTGGAGCAGGGAGGGCTCGATTTTGGAGCGCAGTGAGTATTTTGGAGGATTCCTATGGACACATTGGGTAAATTCTTCCATCGAACGATGCCGGATTCCAGTATTGAATCGGTTTGCCTGCAATGCTTTCAGACGATTGCCCGAGGGAGGAACGAAGCTGAAGTTATGGAAATAGAAAAGGCGCATAGGTGCACCCCTCTCGAGGAACTCCACCGACGTTGGGGGGTAGCGGAGGAATAACCGTCGCCTTCCTTCGGATGGGGCTTTGTATCGGAGTTGAAACCCAAGCCTACCGCCGATGTGAGTTTTTCTGTAAACTCGGCTGCATGAATACGTTGCGAATTGCCGCGGTAATTCCGGCGCGGCTCAGCTCCACGCGGCTCAGCCGCAAGGTGCTGCGCGAGGTTGCCGGGCGGCCCATGGTGGAGTGGGTTTGGAGGGCCGCGGCCGGCAGCGGGCTGATGGACCCGGTGGTGGTGGCTACCGATTCAGAAGAAGTGGCGTTGGTTTGCCGGGAGCGCGGGATTCCGGTGGCGATGACGTCGGTGGAATGCGCCAGCGGGTCGGATCGGGTGCGGGAGGTGGCGCGGCAGATCGACGCCGATCTTTATGTAAATATCCAGGGGGATGAGCCGACGCTGACGCCGGATTTTTTCCCGCCTCTGCTGGCATTGTTTGAGCGGCCGGAGGTGGAGGTGGGCACGCTGGCGGTTCGGTGCCCGGCGCTGGAGATTGCCGATCCCAATGCGGTGAAGGTGGTGACGGCGCTGGACGGGCGGGCGCTTTATTTTTCACGGGCGGCCATCCCATTCGACCGCGACAAGACTGGGTTTGGCGGCTATCGGAAGCACCTGGGGATCTATGCGTACCGAAAGTACGCCCTGGAGAAGTTTGCGGCGCTGGAGCCATCGTGGATAGAACATGTGGAGCGGCTGGAGCAGCTGCGATTGCTGGACAATGGGATCGATATCTACGTGGCCCCTGCGCCGCGCGACACCATCGGGGTGGACACTGAGGCCGATCTTGAGCGGGCTGAAGCGGTGCTGCTGAAGATGCTGGCTGCAAGGGAGAAGACTGGCTGAGACTTGCGGTCCCTGACGCTCGTCAGGGAGAAGAGACATTCGGTGGCGTGCGGGCTATCCGCGTCGGCGGGACTTCAAGAGCGCTGGTGGACACCGGGTGGGGTAGGGAGCGAGAATTGCGCTTCACGCGAGAGGCATTAAAAACATGCATTCCATTACAAGGCGGGATTTTGCGCGGCTTGGATTAGGCGCGGCGGCGGCGGTTAAGGCGGGGCTGGTTTCAGCGCAATCGCTGCCGGTGCAAGTATTGGCGGGCGGGGCGGCTCAAGATACGGGCGGACGCAAGATTCGCTTTGTTTCGATCGGCACGGGGATTCGCGGGTGCGATTTGCTGCGGTCGGCGCGCCAGGTACCAACGGGCGAGTGCGTGGGCACGGCGGACTTGTACGACATGCACCAGCGAGCCGGCATTGAGGCGTGGGGCGCTGAGGTTCCCACGACGAAGGACTACCGGACGCTGCTCGATAGGAAAGACGTGGACGCGGTGATTGTGGCGGTGGCTGATTTTCAGCATCGCCGGGTGGTTCTGGATTGCGTGGCGGCGGGCAAAGACGTGTATTGCGAAAAGCCGATGAGCCACACCGTGGCCGATGGGCTGGCGATGGTGGCGGCGGTGGAGGCGGGCAAGCGCATCTTCCAAGCCGGGAGCCAGCGGGTAAGCAATGTGGTGTACAAGAAGGCCGGGGAGATTTACGCGGCCGGGCGGCTGGGCGATGTGCATCTGATTGAGGCGCGCACCGATCGCAATGGGCCTTCGGGAGCGTGGGTTTATCCCATTGCGCCGGACGCGAGCCCGGCGACGATCGACTGGAAGACGTGGTTGCGCGATGCGCCGGAGCGGCCGTTCGACGCGGCGCGGTTCTTCCAGTGGCGCCGCTTCAAGGAATACGGCGAGGGCATGGCTGGCGACCTGTTCGTCCACCTGCTCTCGGGCATCCAATCCATCAGCGGGATCAACGCTGTTCCCAGCCGCGCTTATTCTACCGGGAGCCTGACGCATTTTGCCGACGGACGCGATTTTCCCGACCTGCTGGCTACGCTCTATGACTATCCGGGTGTGACGGTGAGCATGCACTGCAACCAGAACAATGCGTCGGGCGATGTGATTATCTTCCACGGCTCCCAGGCCACGATGACGCTGAATGGCAATACGCTGACCTTTGAGCCGCAGGACACCAGGCTGCGGCCGGAGGGGTACAGCCTGGACGGATGGACGGCGGCGGCGAAGAAGCAGTATCTGGACGATTGGCACGCGGCGCATCCTGAGCCGCAGGCAAAGCTGGGGGACGCGGAGAGATACGGTCCTCCGCAGGGATACGACGATACTGCCGACCACATTGCGGCATTTTTCCACGCCGTTGAGACGCGCGAGCATGTGGTGGAGGACGAGGTGTTTGGCAACAACGCGGCCATTGCGTGCCACATGGCGAATCATTCGTATTTTCATCGCGGGGTTGCGACTTGGGATGCGGGAACGAAGACGATCAAGGGGTGAGCTGGGGTATTATCAGCGTGTTTCAAACTTGGCCCTGGCAGCTCAGCGGTCATCTCACAGGGGTTAAAACCCCTTGTTATTCTGGCGCTTTTTCGGCACGACTGAAGTCGTGCCCTGATACAAAGCATGCTTAGGAAACACGGGACGATTAGAATCGTGCCCTGACACAAAGCATGCTTTTGAAACTCGCTCTATCCACAGCATGTTTTCGAGACGCGCTTTTAGGGAGAAGGATGATATGAGTGTTGCTTCGCGCAGGACGTTTTTGAAGGCTTCCGGTGCGGCTGTGGCTGCAACATGTGTGAGCGCCGGTAGGCTTGAGGCGGCACCGCTTGGTTTGCCCATCGGGCTGCAACTCTACAGCGTGCGTGAATTTCTGCCGAAGGACTTTGACGGGACTCTGAGCAAGGTTCGGGCGGCAGGGTACACAGAGGTTGAGGCGGCGGGATACTACGACCGCACCGCGCCGGAGTTTCGCAAGGCGATGGACGCAGCGGGGCTGCGCTGTATCAGCACGCATCATCCGATGGCTGTGCTGAAGCCGCGGCTGGACGAGCTGATTGAGTACGGGCATGTGCTGGGGCTGAGTTACATTGTTTGCCCCTCGCCGATGCACAAGGACCCAACTGCCAGAGGGCCGCTGACATTGGAAGATTGGCGTTGGACTGCCGATGAACTGAACCACATTGGCGAAAAGGTGAAGGCCGCGGGCATGAGCTTCGGGTATCACAACCACACGCCAGAGTTTGGCGTGGAAAAGGGGGTGGTGTTCTACGACGAACTGCTGCGGCTGACCGACCCCAAGCTGGTGTTCTTCGAGATGGATTGCGGCTGGGTGGTGGCTGCCGGGCGCAACCCGGTGGACTACCTGAGCAAGACGCCTGAACGGTTTCCGCTGTTGCACGTGAAGGATATGGCGAAGAAGGCGTCAGGGGAGTTTGTGTCGACTGTGATGGGGCGGGGAGTGGTGGATTACCGTCCGATTCTGAGGGCGGCGACGGGGCTGAAACACTACTTTGTCGAGCAGGAGGAATTCGACATCGACGCGTTCGAGGCGCTGCGGCTGGACGCGGAGTATATGCGCAAGCTGAGCTTGTGATGACTGTAGGTTGAGGCTCAGCCGGATTTTTGCAGGTTGAAACGGATGGCCGTGAGCGTGGCGGAGACGGAGGCAATTTTGGTGTCCATCATGCCGTTGGCGCGGAGCAGGGAGCGAATGGCGGATTCGTCGATGGCGTGGCCCTTGCCTTTGGCGTATACGATCCAGATGGGCACAGCTTTGCTAAGCTGAGCGCGGGCCTGGTTGAGAGTTTGGTGCAAGGATTCCGGCGAATCGACATGGGCCACGATGAGGGCGGCATTTTGGGCCGAGATTTCGGCGGCTTCCGCGAGAGCCGAGATGAGAGCACGGTCTGCGATGTCACCGATGGTTCGCACGATTGTGGTGCTGGTGATGCCGAGCTTTCGAGCCAGCGATGGCGGCGGGCTGGTTAGTACGGCGGCCCAACTGGCTGCGGCTTTCGACGAGAGAAAAAGCTCAACCGTTTCGCCGC
>Ga0302320_10010384_pt1 | contig 19843 bp, 13 predicted proteins | sample Bog_T0_3_FD_202130 | JGI IMG/M metagenome (GOLD analysis project Ga0302320, IMG submission 202130) | Peat permafrost microbial communities from Stordalen Mire near Abisko, Sweden - Bog_T0_3 | ecosystem: Environmental > Terrestrial > Soil > Wetlands > Peat | place: Sweden: Abisko, Stordalen Mire... | reverse complement strand
AACGGCCTTACACAAGGCCGACCGCTCCATCCAAAGCATCATCCAACTGCTCGAAGCCGCGTGATTTTGTTGAAGTATTTCTATTTATGAATGAAACGGTAAGAATCTACATTTGTCCGGTGAGAAGCGTCTCCATGACAAACGGCAAAACCTGGAATGAACAATCGCTTGGGTTTGTTGCCGGCTCGTCTGCGAGTGGCGGCGGAGCGCCGGCGCTCTCCGATGGCGCCAACAACTACTCGGATACAGGACCGGAAGTGACCGTAATGAACGATGTCGTCTTTGTGCAATATCATCTGTTTCGCGGGGACGCGCGCATCCTCACCGATAAAGCCGCGGAGAAAGATGGAAAGCCCCATTCCCAGCCTGCGGCCATATCCGTCAGCGGAACAACGGCTCCTTAACCCCGATAGGACAAAAAGCGAGAGCGTATGCCTGCTCCTCTTGGTATTCGAGACAATGCGATCGAGTCACTTCCCGCTTTCCAGTTCGTTCGCCTTCGAGGCTCTCCAATGGAATCTGCTCAGTCCCCCGCACAAGCCAAATTGCAGATCACCTGGCGACGATCGCGAGGTATGCGTGTTATAAGCGGAAGTACTCCTGTTGTTTTTTGCGGCACGATCACAGGTTCAAGGAGATACCCAATGCAGCTTCGCCGTTCGCGCCTCCTGCGGCTTGCACTACCCGCATTCCTCGCCGTTCCTCTGTTTGCCCAGACCGCGCAGTCCGCCGCGCCTGCCGATACTGGAGCCCCAGCCGCGACACTCCGCGTAACTGCCCGGGCCGTCGTCGTCGATGTCGTGGTGACAGACAAGAATGGCCACGCGGTAACCGGCCTGCCCAAAGAGGATTTTCAGGTTCGCGAAGACGGCAAGCCCCAGGCCATCACGTACTTTGAGCCACACGAGGGCGCGGTTGCCGGCTCGTCCGATGCCGCGCCAACACAGCCCCCTACGCCACTGCCGCCCAATACCTTCACCAACGTGCCCGCGACAGTGCCGGCCGATTCGGTGAATGTGCTGCTCATGGATGCGCTGAACACTCCCATGCAGGACCAGTCGAATGTTCACAAGGTGATCGTCAAGTATCTCGCCAGCATTCCCCCGGGAATTCGCATCGCTGTCTTTCTGTTGAGCAACCGGCTGCGCATCATCCAGGGATTTACTGAAGATTCGTCGGCTCTGCGCGCGGCTATCTCCCGCGGCGCCGCCAATCCCGACCAATCGGCGCTGCTCCCCACCGCTGCCGAGAACAACATGAATCAGACGGCGGTCTCGGAGGCCGCATCCGTTCGACCGGCGGCCGATGCGGCTGCATCAACCGCCTCCGCGGCGGCGCTTCAGCAATTCCTTGATCAGAATTCTAACTTTCAGACCAACGAGAGGGTTGAGATGTCGCTGCAGGCTCTTGAGCAGATGGCCCGCTACCTCGGCGGCGTTCCCGGACGCAAGAACCTGATCTGGTTTACCAGCACCATCCCTCTCTGCCTCTTTGCTACAGCCGAGGGGGATGCCTCCCCCTCGGGAAATGCCAATGCCAAGGGCGATTGCCCCTACTACGAGCGCATCAGGAAGACCATTACGATGCTCACCAACGCGCAGATCTCCGTTTACCCAATCGAGGCAGGAGGCCTTTTGCCAGACCCCATCAACGACGCCAGCCTGCCTTCGATTTCCTCGACCGTTGCAGCCGGAGCCCCAGGCACCGTCTATCAGGCTGAGTTGGCTACCCAGTTACAGGTCGACACGATGCAAAATGGAACCAAGGACCGCAATCTAACTCACACGACGATGGACCAATTGGCAAGAGACACAGGCGGCAAAGCGATTTACAACGTCAATGGGTTGAAGGAATCGCTCACCGATGATATTGACAATGGCGCGCGCTACTACACCATCTCCTATACACCAACCAATCTGAGTGAAGTCGGCAAGGAAAGAAAGATCGAAGTGAAGCTCACCTCCGGCAAGTACAACCTCGCCTACCGCCGCAGCTATATTGAAGACACACCCAAGGAGCAAAAAGCCGCGGAAGCAGCCCACGTGAAAGATCCACTGCGCCCATTGATGGATCGCGGCATGCCTGACTTTACCGAGCTTCGCTATCGCATCAACCTTGCCCCGGCCAATCCCCAGCCCGCTGCGGATGCGCCCCGCGCCGGCAGTAACACCGCTCTTCAGCCTCCGTTCACACGCTATGGCGTCAACTTCCTGCTTTCCATTGACGGTCTCGACCTCACCCAGGCGCCGGACGGCGTTCGCCGCGGCAAAGTCGAAGTGGCGCTGGTTGCCTATAGCCGCGACGGCAAGCCGCTCAACTGGGCAGTCCACTTCGTCGGACTCGCCGTCAAACCCGAGCAATACGAAATGGCCCAGAAGTCTGGCATTCCCTTCCACGTGGATATCGATGCGCCGCCGGGAGACGTCTACCTGCGCTCCGGCATCTACGACATGTCTTCCAGCAGAGCAGGCACCTTGGAGATCCCGCTAAGTGCCGTCTCGGTTGCTGCGCAGTAACCCGTCGCTGCAACAATCCAGGTGCTCTCTTTCACAGCGCGGAGAGGAGATGCAATGCGCAACATGGCATTCCTGTTCCTGGCCTGTATATGTCTGCCCGCATTTGCAGCAGAGGCTGTGACGGTTGCGCAGTTGGAGAAGACACTGGCCGCGGCACATGGCAAGTCGGATGCAAGCACGGCGCAGCGGCTTTCCGAGTTAGAACTGACTGAACGATTGAGCTCTGCCAAGTTAGCGTATTGGAACGCCAAACTTCGAGGCGACAAGGCGCAGCAGGCGCTGATTGCGCTTGCAGATGCTTCGGCATTTCTCGATCCCCCGGCGGCGGAAATTCCGTTAAGCGCCGCGCCAGACCCAGCCGCGCAGCAAAAGATGATTTCCATGGCCGCGGAGTACGTCAGCGAAACGATGCCCAGATTGCCGAATCTGTTGGCGACGCGGGAGACCAGGCAGTTCCAGAATCATTTTGCAGCGTCTCGCACCGAAGAGGCAAACATCAATGTGGACCCCCGCTTTCATTTCGTGGGAAGTTCGAGCGCCACCGTACTCTATCGCGATGGCCAGGAAGTTCTGGACCATTCTCTAGCAACAGATGCGAAAGAAGCCGGGAAGCCTCCGCAGTCGAATGGCTTGGTCACCTGGGGAGAATTCGGGCATCTTCTTGGCACGGTCATGGGGGATGCCCTCCAGGGAAAGTTAACCTGGAGCCACTGGGAATTGGGCGCAGCCGGACCAATGGCTGTCTTCCGCTACGCGGTCCCGCTCGTTAAGTCGCACTACGAAGTGAAGCAATGCTGCGCTCTGTTCGATGACGGGATGAGCGGCTTCAACAGAATTCCCGGCTCGTTCGATCAAGTCCCCGCTTATCATGGCGAAATTGCCATCGATCCCGTAACTGGAGCCGTTCTTCGCCTCGTACTGCAGACAGAGCTTCAGCCGTCCGATCCGATTGTCAGGGCCGATGTGGTGGTGGAATACGGTCCGGTAGAGATAGGTGGCAAGACTTATATCTGCCCCGTCAAAAGCATCTCTATCTCGAAATCGCCGATTCGCGAGGGAAACGGGTTTTGGTATTCAAGTTCCACGGCAACCGGGCTCGAAAAAACCGCGATCAACGATTATGCCTTCGATAACTATCATCTATTTCGCGGAGACGCGCGGATCTTGACGGGGAATACCATAGAACCGGACAAAAATGCGCCTGCTTCCAGCCCCGCAAGCGGTGTGCAATCCACCCATCCTTAGGCGCCATCAGGCCTTCCCCGATCGACAGATTTCCCTCTAGTGTGGGGAGTCTGAAGTTCATCGAAGAACGACCGCAGATTCTTCGACTCACCCCCCCCGAACTGAAAGACGTTCGGGGCCCCGCTCGCTCAGAATGACAGCCCGTTTTGTGTTGCGTATTTCAGACTCGGGACACTAACTTGCAACCTCAAACAGCCCCGGCAAAACCACGCCGGCCTTGCCCTCGACCACTTGCGAAAACGCGGTAGCATTCAGCGGCGGCTCCGGTCCAATGTAGACGGTCCGCGCACCGCCTTGCCGCGCCCAATGCACAAAGCTGGCCGCCGGATAAACCGACCCAGAGGTCCCCACGACCAACATCAGCGTCGCTTTTCCGATCTCCTCCTGAATGCGATCCATCTCCAGAGGAATCTCGCCGAAGAAAACGATGTGCGGACGCAACCGTCCGCCGCAGGCACAGCGGCCCACTTCGTCCAGGCTGCGATAGATGGCGCGGTCCTCGACCGGCGGCCGTCCGCACTCCCGCTCGCAACGCGACTTGGCCAGCTCCCCATGCATGTGGACCAGCCGCTTGGAGCCGGCCCGCTCATGCAGATCGTCCACATTCTGTGTGCAAAGAAAGAAGCGGTCGCCAAGCCGCGACTCCAACTCAGCCAGCGCAATGTGCGCGGCATTGGGCTCAGCCTTCGCGCCATCCGCGCGCCGCCCGGAGTAGAACTCCCACACCAGCCACGGATTGCGTTTCCACGCCTCGGGAGTGCATACATCCTCAATCCGATGCCCGGCCCATAAACCGTCCGATGCGCGAAAAGTGGGCAGTCCGCTCTCCGCGCTGATGCCCGCGCCGGTCAGCACAAAAACTCGATCATCGCTGCCTACGGTAATCTTCGCCATCGTCTCGCTCCCGCGCAGATATGCCCTAAGCCAGCGCGCGGCGCAGCATCGGCTCCTGCTCTGCATTGGCGGTGAGGTAACTGTCGATGGCGGCTGCGGCCTTGCGGCCTTCGGAGATGGCCCAGACCACCAGCGATTGGCCGCGGCGCATATCGCCTGCGGCAAAGATGCCATCGACCGAAGTCATGTAGTCGGCATTGGCGGCCACGTTGCCGCGATTGTCGAGCGCTAGGCCCAACTGCTCGATCATGCCGGAGCGCACCGGACCCAGGAAGCCCATAGCCAACAGGACCAGATCGACATCCATCGTGTACTCCGAACCGGCAATGGCCTCGAACTTCGGCGGCGGACCCACACGCACCAGATGCAACTGCTTCACGTTGCCGTTTTCATCGCCGGTGAAGCAGACGCTGTTCAGGCTCCAGTCGCGGATGCCGCCCTCTTCGTGGGCGCTTTCCGTGCGCAACTGCAAGGGCCAGAGCGGCCACGGCGTTGAGGCGGCGCGCTTCTCTGGCGGCTTGGGCATGATCTCGAATTGATGGACGCTCTTGGCGCGCTGGCGAAGGCTGGTGCCGAGGCAGTCCGCGCCCGTGTCGCCGCCACCGATGATGACCACTCGCTTGCCTTCGGCAAGAATCGCCAGGGACTCATCCTCGGTGTCGCCTTCGCAGCGGCGATTCTGCTGGGGCAGATACTCCATGGCAAAGTGGATGCCCTTGAGCTCGCGGCCGGGGATGTTCAGGTTGCGCGGCTGCTCCGCGCCGCCGGCCAGCAGAATCGCATCGTAGTGATCGGTCAAGGCCTCTACCGGAACGCTCACGCCGACATGCGCATTGACGACAAAGGTGACTCCCTCGGCGCGCATCTGCTCAATGCGGCGGTCGATCACATCCTTTTCCAGCTTGAAGTTGGGAATGCCGTAGCGCAGGAGTCCGCCGATGCGGTCAGCCTTCTCATATACGGTGACGGAGTGGCCGGCGCGGCGCAACTGCTGCGCGGCGGCCAGGCCCGCGGGCCCGCTGCCCACCACGGCCACGCGCTTGCCGGTGTTCTGCTCAGGCGGCTCGGGATGAATCCAGCCTTCCTGCCAGGCACGCTCCACAATGCTGCGCTCGATGAGCTTGATGGAGACGGCCGGCTGATTGATTCCCAGCACGCAGGATGCCTCGCACGGAGCGGGACAGATGCGGCCGGTGAACTCGGGAAAATTATTCGTGGCGTGGAGGCGGCGGATAGCTGCCTGCCAGCGGCCGTTGTAAGCCAAATCGTTCCAGTCGGGAATCAGGTTGTTCACAGGACAGCCGGTATGGCAGAAAGGCACGCCGCAATCCATGCACCGCGCGCCCTGCTCTTTTTGCTTCTCCTCGGGAAATGGCTCGTAGATTTCAAACCAATCCTGGAGACGGTCTTCGACCTTGCGGCGTTTCAGCTGTTCGCGCTCAATCTCAAGAAAACCAGTGACCTTACCCATGCTGCACCTCGGCTGCCGCCGCAACCGGCGACGAAGTTATGGGGGAATAAACAGTCTCGACACGATCAATGCCCAAAACGCGCTTGTACTCGTGCGGGAAGACCTTGATGAACCTCGGCTGCGCGTCGGCCCAGTGCTCCAGAACCCAGGCTGCGCGCGGGCTGCCGGTCAGGTCGCGATGGCGTTCGAGCAGGCCGCGCACTTTATCGAGGTCTTCGGCCAGGACCAGCGGTTCCAGATCCACGCCTGCCAAATTGCAGCGGCGCGAGCAGAAGTCGCCCCTGTCGTCATAGACGTAGGCGATGCCGCCACTCATGCCGGCGGCGAAGTTACGTCCAGTCTTGCCCAACACGATCACCGTGCCGTTGGTCATGTATTCGCAGCCGTGGTCGCCCACGCCCTCAACCACTGCGATTGCGCCGGAGTTGCGCACCGCAAATCGTTCCCCGGCTTTGCCGTTCAGGAAGACTTCGCCAGCCGTGGCCCCATACAACACCACGTTGCCCACCAGGATGCTTTCTTCCGGCAGGAAGCTGGAGGTTTTGGGCGGATAGGCAATGATGCGCCCGCCTGAGAGCCCTTTGCCCAGATAATCGTTGGAATCGCCTTCGAGCTCAAGCGTGACGCCGTTGGGAACGAATGCGCCGAAGCTCTGCCCGGCCGATCCCGCAAAGCGGAAGTGGATGGTGCCGTCGGGCAGGCCTGCCGAGCCGTAGCGGCGGGCGATCTCGCCGCCCAGCATGGCGCCCACAGTGCGATGCACGTTGCGGATGGCGAAACTGCCAGTGACCGGCGTTTGGGATTCCAGCGCCGGTGCAGCCTTGGCAATCAGCTGGTGATCGAGCGCCTTGTCCAGCCCGTGATCCTGAGCCTGCATCTTGCGCCGCGCCACGCGCGACGGCAGCGTGGGCGAGTAAAGGATTGAGGAAAGATCGATGCCCTTGGCCTTCCAGTGCACATCGGCCACTGCGGCGTCGATCTTGTCCACGCGGCCCACCATCTCGTCCACCGTGCGGAAGCCCAGCTTGGCCATGTTCTCGCGCACCTGCTCCGCGATGAAGAAGAAGAAGTTGACCACGTGCTCGGGCTGGCCGGTGAAGCGCGCGCGCAGCACTGGGTCCTGCGTGGCGATGCCCACCGCGCAGGTATTCAAGTGGCATTTGCGCATCATGATGCAGCCCATGGTGATCAGCGGCATAGTGGCAAAGCCAAACTCTTCCGCGCCCAGCAGCGCGGCGATGGTGACATCGCGGCCTGTCTGCAGCTTGCCGTCGGTCTGCACCTTGATGCGGCTGCGCAGATCGTTCAGCAGCAGCACCTGCTGCGTTTCGGCAAGACCCAGCTCCCACGGCAGGCCGGCGTGCTTGATGGAGCTGAGCGGCGAAGCGCCGGTGCCGCCATTGTCGCCGGAGATGAGCACCACATCGGCATGAGCCTTGGAGACGCCGGCGGCCACCGTTCCCACGCCCACCTCGGAAACCAGCTTGACGGCAATGCGCGCCTGCGGGTTTACGTTCTTGAGGTCGTAGATCAGTTGCGCCAAATCTTCAATCGAGTAAATGTCGTGGTGCGGCGGAGGCGAGATCAGGCCCACGCCAGCGATGGAAAAGCGCAGCTTCGCAATCACCTCATCCACCTTGTGGCCGGGCAACTGGCCGCCCTCGCCGGGCTTGGCCCCCTGCGCCATTTTGATCTGGATCTCGTCCGCGTTCACCAGATAATTGGCGGTCACGCCAAAGCGTCCGCTGGCCACTTGCTTCACGGCGCTGCGGCGCAAATCGCCGTTGGCGTCGCGCTTGAAACGCGCTTCGTCTTCGCCGCCTTCGCCGGTGTTCGACATGCCGCCAATGCGGTTCATGGCGATGGCCAGCGTCTCGTGCGCCTCTTTGCTAATGGAGCCGAAGCTCATGGCGCCGGTGGTGAAGCGCTTGACGATCTCCTTAGCCGGCTCCACTTCATCCAGCGGAATGGGCTCGTCCGCGAATTTCAGCTTGAGCAGGCCGCGCAGCGTACACAAGGTGCGGTTCCGCTCATCCAGCAGATCGGTGTACTCCTGGAAGGTGGCTGGATTGTTCTGGCGCACGGACTGTTGCAGCTTGGCGATGGTAAGCGGATTCAGCGTGTGATACTCGCCGCCCTCGCGATACTGATATTGGCCGCCAACCACCAGATCGGTCTCCGACTCGGTGAGCGGCTGGAAGGCATAAGCGTGCTTGAGCTGCGCTTCGCGCGCCAGCACGTCAAGCCCCACACCCTCGATGCGCGAGGCGGTTCCTGAGAAGTACGCGTCTATCAACTGCTTATTCAGGCCGACTGCCTCGAAGACCTGCGCGCCGCGATAGCTTTGCAGCGTGCTGATGCCCATCTTGGAGAAGGTCTTGAGCAGGCCCTTGTTGATGGCCTTGATGAGATTCTTCTCGGCGTATTCGGCGCTAACATTGGCGGGCAGCAGGTTTTGCCGCTTCAGGTCGTGGATGGTCTCGATAGCCAGATAGGGATTGATGGCGCTGGCGCCATAGCCAATGAGCAGGGCAAAATGCATCACCTCGCGCGGCTCGCCGCTCTCGATGATGAGCGCCACCTGGGTGCGGGTCTGTTCGCGCACCAGCCGATTGTGCACGGCTGCCATGGCCAGCAGGCTCGGGATCGGCGCATAGGTGGGATCGACGCCGCGGTCCGAGAGAATCAACAGTGTGTAGCCGGTATTCACGGCATGAGCCGCGCGGTTGCTCAAATCGTCGAGCGAGTGCTTGAGGCCGGCTTCGCCGTCCTCGGCGCGGAAGACCGCTTGCAGAGTGGTGGCCAGCAGATCGCCAGAGGAGATGCCGCGCAGCTTCTCGAGATCCTTGTTGGTCAGGATCGGATGCGGCAGCTTCAGCGTATGGCAGTTATCCGGCGCTTCCTCCAGAATGTTGCGCTCGGTACCCACATAGCTGATGAGCGACATCACCAGCTCCTCGCGAATGGGATCGATGGGAGGATTCGTCACCTGCGCAAAGAGCTGCTTGAAATAGTTGAACAACGCCTGCGGACGGTCGGAAAGACAGGCCAGAGGCACATCCGTGCCCATCGAGCCGATCGGTTCCGCGCCAGTTGCGCCCATCGGTCCCAACAGGACTTTCAAATCCTCTTCGCTATAGCCGAAAGCGCGCTGGCGGCGAAGCAGCGTATCCGGGTTGGTCTTGGTCACCCGCTTCGACTCAGGCAGATGGTCGAGCGTAACCTGCTGCTCCTTGAGCCAGGCAGCGTAAGGCTGGCGTCCAGCCAACTGCTTCTTGATTTCTGTGTCAGAGATGATGCGCTGCTGGACCGTATCCACCAGGAACATGCGGCCCGGCTGCAAACGGCCCTTCTTGCGCACGTCTTCGGCAGGAACATCCAGAACGCCGGCCTCGGAGGCCAGCACCACCAGATCGTCCTTGGTCACAACATAGCGGCCGGGGCGCAATCCGTTGCGGTCCAGCGTTGCGCCAATCAAGCGCCCATCGGTGAACGCAATCGCCGCGGGGCCATCCCACGGCTCCATCAGGGAGGCGTGGTACTCGTAAAAGGCGCGCTTTTCCTCATCCATGTCCGGGTTGCCGGACCAAGCTTCGGGAATCAGCATGGCCATTACGTGAGGCAGCGAGCGCCCCGACTGGAAGAGGAATTCCACGGCGTTGTCGAGCGAACCGGAGTCGCTGCCACCGGGCGTGACCACCGGATACAGCTTGGCGATCTGGCCATCGTAAAGAGGGCTCTCCAGCACCGACTGCCGCGCGTTCATCCAGCTTACGTTGCCGCGAATGGTGTTGATCTCGCCGTTGTGCGCCACATAGCGGTAGGGATGCGCCAGTTTCCAACTGGGAAACGTATTGGTCGAGAATCTCTGGTGAACCAGGCAGAGCGCGCTCTTGACGAGGGGATTGGCCAGCTCGTAGTAGAACTTTTCAATTTGCGGCGCAAGCATCAGGCCCTTGTAGACAATCGTCCGGCACGAGAACGAAGGCACATAGAATGTGTCCTTGTCCTCAATCTCCGATGCCGCAATCTCGTTTTCCGTGCGGCGGCGGATTCTGTAGAGAAGACGCTCGAAGGCGTCCTCGTCGAGGCCTGCCGGCCGGCTCACGAAGAGCTGTTCAATGTAGGGCTGAGAGGCGCGCGCTTCGCGGCCCACAGCGTCGCCGTTGATGGGCGTATCGCGCCAGCCAAGAACCTTCAGGCCCTCCTCCTGCGCAATGCGCTCGAAGACGCCCTCGCATTGCAGACGGTCCTGCTTGTCCACTGGAAGGAAAACCATGGCCACGCCGTACGCGCCAAGCTCCGGCAGCTTCATTCCCAGAGCGTCGCACTCGCGCGCAAAGAACTCGTGGGGAATCTGAATCAGGATGCCTGCGCCATCGCCTGTCTCCGGGTCGCAGCCCGCCGCGCCGCGGTGCGTCAGATTGATGAGGACCTCGAGGCCCTTGCGGATGATCTCATGGCTCTTTTCGCCGCGGATGTTGGCGACCAACCCCATTCCGCATGCATCGTGCTCATTCTGTGGATGATAGAGACCCTGCGCTTGAGGAGTGTGGAGACGACAATCCGTTTTGTCCGATGTGATCATGGCAACCTCTTCGATAACATTTTTAGGTGCGAAGTGCGCTGGTTGGCCGGAAAGACACAAACACGTCGCGATCCCCGTCAAGGAAAATCGCTATGATCTTTCTCTGAGAGGCTTGCCGGAGCAGCCCTGGCCGCGTCTTGGACTAAGCTGGACTCTTTAATATTAACGAAATTTTACGATTTTGCCGAACTTGTTCGTACAGCGGGACCGGTTCGGCATTCAAACAGCCCTCCAGACTGGCCACGGACCAGGTATGGGTCAGGATTGCATCTCGCTCTTAACCCGAATCATCGGCGTGATATATTGCCTCATACCGAGGAAGACAAAAGCGGATTCCAACGCGGCCCTCAACGTGAGCCGCACTGCGAATTGCCTGGAATACGCTTCGATGAGCAGGGGACCCCAAAATGGGCGTGAGACATGAACTAAAAGTGTTCTTCGAAAAACTGACCCGGACCCACGTATACCGGGATCTGCCCAGAGGCACGAATCTTTTTGACGATCTCAGAGAGTGGTTGCCGAACCTGCGCGTCGAAACCGTCTTCGATGTTGGCGCGAACGTGGGACAGTCCGCCAGAAAATATCTGCATGAGTTTCCAGGTTCCCAGATTTACTGTTTTGAGCCTGTAGGGGAAAACTTCAAAAAGCTTGAAGAAAACCTGCGCGGCCAGGACAAAGTGCAAAGTTTCAAGCTGGCATTGTCCTCCGCCAAAGGGACAGGTCAGATGGTGCCTGGAGGCGACTCGCAGATGTTCTTTCTTTCACGCGACGTTCCCGGCACACCATCCCAATCTTCTGTCCGCCTCGAAGAGGTTCCTCTGGAAACGCTGGACGGATTTTGCCGAGACAGGAATATTGACCGGGTTGGTTTTCTGAAGATCGACACAGAGGGCAACGATCTGGAGGTCCTCAAAGGCGCAGAGGGCTTGCTTTCGCAACAAAAGATCGATGTTGTCGAGGTCGAAGCTGGAATGAACAGCAAGAACAAAAGGCACGTTCCGTTCGGAGAGTTCACCGGGTTTCTTGAAGCCAGACAATACTATCTGTTTGGCGTCTATGACCAGGCGCACGAATGGCCGACTAAAGAGCCGCACCTTCGCCGCTCGAATCCGGTATTCATCTCGGAACAGACCATTCGTGGAAATACAGGGCTCTGAACGGGGCTAGAAAGCGTTCTGGTCACTGCGAATCCCGTTACACCTGATCCCGCCACAACACCACGCCGCCTAGAATGCCATTCTCGTTAGAGACGATGCTCACGTTGCTCGGCGGTGTGAAGAGGATCTTCTTCGTATTGCCTCCGCCCAGGTAGAGGTGGTCCCAGTTGAAGAGTGCTTCGGTCTGCTTGATCGCGGCCTCCAGGAAGTCGTTCCAGCGCGCCTTGCCAAAGCGATCAAGGCCGCGGCGGCCCAGGTAGTCCTCGTAGGTCATGCCCTTTTTGCGCCAGGGATGGTGGCCCAATTCCAGGCCGGGGCAGAGATGGCCGCTGGTGAAGAGAGCCGCGCCCAATCCGGTGCCCAGCGTGAGCACAAGCTCAACCCCGTGGCCGCTGATGGCTCCGTAGCCAGCCACATCGGCGTCGTTGCCCACGCGAACGGGCTTCTTCCAGCGCTTTTCGAGCTCGGCCTGTAACGGAAAGCCCGCCGCCCACAGCGGATGCAGGTTAAAGGCGCCAAAGGTGGCGCCGTGCTTCACCACGCCCGGAAAGCCAATAGAGACCCGATCGAAATCTCCCACCAGCTTGCGCAAGTCTTCTAGCCCGGCCAGCACCGCATCCGGCGTGGGCACCACCGGCGTAAGCACGCGCTGCCGCTCGCTCACCGGCTTGCCTGCCGGGTCCAGAAGCATGGCCTTCAGCCCCGAACCGCCGATATCGATCGACATGGTGATGGGGCCAGCGGGTTTGGGCAAAGCGCTCGGCAAAACGGTGGGCGCAGGGGCAGCGGCGGTTGCGGTCTTCGTTGTCATGACGAATGAATTGTACTGCCCGCGGCGGGAATTGCAAGTGCCATTTGAAAATCTGCCGGTAGGCCCCGATTCCAGGTTGGGTGTTTACAGAACTTTGCGGTCGCAATTCCATCGGTGGCGATGCGGAAACTCCCAAATGGCAACCAGTATAGCCGTCATTCGCAACATTGTCAGGCGACCCACCGCAAGCCTTCTGCAATGCGCGCATGCGGAGTGCAGCCTGCTCTTCGGCGTTGCGATCGGCATCAACCTGCTGGCGATGCTTCGCCATAGCCGCTGCCTGCATGATCGATGAACCGCGTCGGCTGCTCCGCAGTAAAAAACGTTCAAACAACGCTTCAGCGCCGCCGATTGCCGCTTCGGTTGGCGCTTGTCCCGGCCACAATGCTATGGTGAGTGCCAAATGCCGTTTGCGACCACCACCGAAGAGGGCGATCCGATCCAGGGGCCTACCGCGACGCTGCTTTACGACGACTGGTATCCCGCGCTGCGCACCGCACGGCTGCGGCCCGGCAAGCTGGCTACGGCCATGCTGTGCGATATTCCGCTGGTGCTAGGGCGGCGCAGCGACGGGCGCGTCTTTGCCATGCGCGACAGTTGCCCGCATCGCGGCATCCCGCTGAGCGTGGGCTGGTTTGACGGGGAGCGCGTCACGTGCAGGTACCACGGCTGGGAGTTCGAGCCGTGCAGCGGCCAATGTGCGACCATCCCATCGCTCAGCAGCCATGACCGGCTGGACGCCACGCGCATCTTTGCCACGGCCTACTCTTGCGAAGAGCGCGATGGACACGCATGGGTCTATCTTCCCAGCCCAGGCAGCGGGCGCAAAGCCGAAGGCGCGGAGCGAAGACCGGTGCCGGAGCTGGCCAAATTCGGCCCGCGCTACCGCACGGCATTCCTCTCAGCGGAGCTGCCCTGCAACGTGGATCACGGCATTATCGGGCTGATGGACCCGGCGCACGGGCCGTTTGTTCACCAAGCGTGGTGGTGGCGTTCGCGTGCGAGCATACGCGAAAAAACCAAACGCTTCGAGCCGATTCCCGAAGGTTTTCGCATGAGCGCCCATGCGCCCAGTGGCAATTCCGCGCCTTATAAGCTGCTGGGTGTTTATGGCCAGCCGATCGAGACGACCATCGACTTTGTGCTGCCCAACCGGCGCACGGAGGTCATCCGCTGCGGCGACAAGTGGTTTTCCAGCCTGACCACGGTGACGCCTGTGACCGCCTCCACATGCCGCATCGACGTGGTTGCTGCGTGGAACGTTTTTTATCATGTGCCGTTTGTCACGCCGATTGCCAAGTTCTTTGGCGCGCGGTTTGTGCGCCAGGATCAAGTGACCATGATTCATCAGGCTGAGGGGCTGCGGCACAACCCCAGCCTGATGCTGATCGACGACGCCGACAAGCCGGCCAAGTGGTACTTCGCATTGAAGCAGGCGCGGCTGGATGCGGGGGGCGGGGCAGCGGCGAAGCATCCGCTCGACGGAGCGGTGGAGCTGCACTGGCGAAGCTAGAGCGGACTTTTGCACACTTCTGCGCCGTGACTTTATACCCCATCGATCAGGCGTTATCCTTCTCCACGAAACTGGATGATGCGGCGGCGGTCGCGTTTCGAGGGCCGGTGTTCCGGCAGCGGCGCAAACTCCTGCATCGCCTTGCGCTCGGCAGCCAGCTTGAGGCGCGCCGCAATGCTCGATTCGGTTTCGCGATAGAGCGTCTGACCTACCGCCGCCGGGCCGCGCATCTCGCTCAACAGCAGTACCTCGATCTGAAACTCGCCGCCCTCGTTCCTCACCGTCAGCTTGTCGCCCACGCGCACCTCGCGCGCCGGCTTGGCTTGAACGCCGTTTGAGGCTATGCGGCCCAGGTCGCAGGCCTTGGAAGCCAATGCCCTCGTCTTGAAAAAGCGGGCAGCCCAGAGCCATTTGTCGATGCGCACGGATGCCATGACAGTATTCTCATACAGCAGACCGGCTTTCCGCTGATCGGACACTGAGAGTTGGGCGCTGCATGCAGAGCATCCGCGCCCCTTTGAATTATGCCGCGGACTTCTGTTCGGCCAGCACCGGCGCCTGGGCGAGTTCATCGAAGATGGAGCGGTAGTGGATCATTGCGGCTCGCAATTCTTCAGTGGTTGCCTGCACTGCGCCGGACCGCACGGCGACGGCGTGCGCTGAGCGGTAGCTCTCCATCACCAGCGGATGGTCGACGGATAGATCGGCGGCGCGCTGGTCGAACTCGGCAACGGGGTAGCCACGCGCCAGCAAGAGGGCGCTGACCAGTTCGTCGGCTTCGGTAACCGCGCCTTTGGGGTGATCGACAAAGCGGGCTTCCACCGTCTGCCACTCGGCCAGAAAACGTGCGCGCTCCGTGGGGGCCAGCTCGCGGATATTCAGTTTCTCCACGCGTGTTGCGCGATCGGCCAGCTTGGCTTCAGCCTTCTGTTCCGAGCCATGCACGACGACGGCGCGGTTGTACTCCGTCCCAAATTGACTACGCAGCTCCAGCGTATGTTTCTTGCGCCTTTCCAGGTAAACGCCCACTATAATGCCAACAATCAGCACAACTACAACCACGGTAATGATGAATCTTGGATCCATAAGACTTAAGTGCATGGTATCCTCCTGTTGATTGCATGTCCGCGCAGAGAGAGGAGGGTTGGGGTGCTTCCTCGGCTGGGCTGGAACGTGATTCTTAATCCATGGAGAGTATTGAGCGGACAGGATTTCTTTGGCTGGCCTGATTTGCTCACTGCGTGATACACGACGACTTGGATTGTCCCCCCAGCGCACGCGTTTTGGGCAGGAGCGTCTGGGGAGGATCTACGGGAAAGCAAACAATCCCACCCTGGGCGCAAAAACAAATGCCCAGTGCCCCGACCCAGAGGATGCCCCGGCGCCCACGTGGGCGCCCAGAACCTTACACGATCAATAGAAATGGTCTAATTCGCCAGCACGGCCCGGTAGCGAACCTTATTTTTCTTTACCTTCTCGATAGCTTCGTTGGCTTTGGCCATGGGGAAGCGCTCGGTTTGGGCCTGTACGCCGTGGCGTGCGGCCACATCCAGCATCTCTTTCAACCGATAGGGGCTGCCGGTGGGGTTGCCGGTGATTGAGCGCAGGCCGGAGATGAGCGGAAAGGCATGTACGGACACTGGCGACGGCGGAACACCTACAAAGCAGAGCGTCCCGGTGGGCCTCAATGCCTGAATAAAAGTTCCCCAGTCCTGATCGGCGTTGACGGTGCTCAAAATGAAGTCCAGCGTTCCGGCCACTTCCTTCAGCGCCTTGGATTCGCGGCTGTTGACAAAGCGGTGAGCGCCCAGGGCGCGCGCTTCCTCTTCCTTGGCGGCCGAGGTGGAAAAGGCCGTGACCTCCGCGCCAAAGACGCGCGCAAACTGGATTGCAATGTGTCCCAGTCCCCCGATGCCTACAATGCCAACCCGCGAAGACGGATTCACGCCATGGGTGCGCAGGGGGTTATAGACCGTGATGCCGCCGCACAGCAGCGGCGCGGCATGTTCGCTGTCGAGGGCCGCGGGAATCGGAACCACAAAGCGTGCATTGGCGCGAACGCGCTCCGCGTATCCGCCGTTGCGGTGGACGCATGTCCCCTCCGCCGCGGGGCAAAGGTTTTCCATCCCCCGCGTACACCACTCGCATTCGCCGCAGGAATTCGATTGCCAGCCCAGGCCAACGCGCTGGCCCTCCTCAAGCGATCGCACTTCCGCGCCAAGGGCCGCGACAGTACCCACAATCTCATGGCCGGGAATAAAAGGATAATGACTGATGCCCCAGTCGTTCGAGATCAGGTGAAGATCGCTGTGGCAGATGCCGCAGTGTGTGATGGCGATCTCCACCTCCTGCGGGCCCAGCTTTCCTGGGTCGTAGCGATAAGGCAAAAGCTCAGCGCCTGCCGCGTGAACTGCAAGTCCTTGAATAGTGGCCATCGTCGTTCCGAAGTCCTCGCTGGGGGTGGCTAAGGGGCCGACAGACTTCCACAAAGGCGTCGGCCCGATGGATGGAGGGAGTGGATCTCTACGTCAAACCTAGTTTAAACCGCCACCCGTCTCAATGTGCAGATTAAGAATCTGAAATCCGTTCAAAACTCCCTCGGCGGGAGCTTGCGCCATCACCTCCGCCGATTCCCCATTCAGATTGACATCCTGGGCGGTGCGCAGCGGTTCCAGCGCATTTGCCATTGAAAGCGGTAGGCTTGCAAGTGTCTGGCCAGCCATTCCAGCCTGGGTTTCAGGCACCAGGAGGCTCACATAGATGCGGTCTGCCGCGTGCTGCGCCTGGGCTTGCGCCAGCACAGTCTTCAGGTCGGCAGGGCGGGTGGAAAACCGGGGTTGATCCAAAGTCCGGTCCAGCGTACCGGAGTCTGAGATGAGCAGGCGGAGATTTCCCGCGCCCAGCCTTGCCGGCAGAGCGACGGGAATGCGCACGTTACGCGCAGGTTTCTGCCATGGCCGGATGGTTGCCTCTACCACCACAGTATCGCCTGCATGGACGATATCGCCTGAAACCACCCGCGCCGTCTCCAGTTCCACTTGAATGCGCCGGGGAATCGCCTCGACGTGAAGGTCGATTCCGCGCACCGAGCCTTGCCGCGCGCCATTTGAGTAGAGCCGCGAAAAACGCTCGCCCGTCAGCAGCGCCGTCATCAAAGGCGCGGCCATTTGATCTCCCGCTGAGACCCAAAGATCGAGCGGAGATGCTGGGTACCCCACCAGATCGATGTTCCCTGTGAGGTGGTAGCTGGTCTCGGCGGTGCTTTCATTGGTGGCCAGCAACGACTCGTAAAGCGCCACCAGCACGGCCTGGGGGGTGAGCGAAGGCAGGTCCAGCACTTCAATGTTGAGCTTTCGTTCGCCTGCCGCCGAGCGGACTGCAATATGAACGGGGATCATCCGCGCCTTGAGGCCCAAAACGCCGCGAATGGCGGAGTCGCGGTCCTCGGTAAACGAACCGATCGAGTCGCCGGTGTTGACAATCTTGAAGGCATTGAGCGGCGACGCCAGCGTGGCCACCACTTCCGCTGTGGTCATGGGCAAGGATACCGGTCCGGCTTGCAGGACTGGATGGCCGCATGCAAGAAGCTGTTTGGGGTCAACGTAGGTTACCGTGCAGGTAGCCGCAATTTCAAGGTCGCCACGCACCAATTGCATACTGACCGCCGAACCCGGCACGACACTGGCTATCGCGGCGGCTGAGGGCGCCATGTCAAGGCCCTCAGGTCCGGAAGATTGGGACGATCCACTCATCCCCCCGGCCGCAACCATCTCCAGGCCGGTTCCGGCCACCTGCTGTTGCCACAGGCGAATGGCTTCAGGGCGGAAGCCGCTCATGACAAGCGGGGTTTCCATGGCCTGGAAATTATCTTGAGCCGACTCCTGAAGCTGCGGTTCAGCAGTCCCTGTTTTCTGTTCCCTAGTCCCTAGTCCCTGTTCCCTGATCCCCGTTCCCTCAGCTTCCATGGGCAGATCGCGCACCTCCAGCATCTGCTCGATCGGCGTGATGCCGGCAATGGGATCTTTGCTGAACTGGCCGATGCGGTAAGAGAGCGAGCCCAGCAGCCGGTTGCCAATGTAGACCGGGCTTCCGCTCATGCCCGCCACCACACCGGTGTACTCTGGCTTGGCGCCGTGGAGCTGGGCCAGGATCATGTCGTGGCCGGGACCGCGCGCGCCGCGCAGAACGCCCAGAATCTCAACCTCCATCGGTTCGGGTTTGCTCCCCGTGAAAACCGTCCAGGCGGTTGCGGTCATGCCCTTGCGCACTTGGCTGAGAGGGAAGAACCCGCCGCTGGAGGGTGGCGGACCAGCGGGAGCAGGCGTGCCTTGCGCCGGCAGCAAACCAGCGCCAAGCAGCATCATCAGAACAAACGGCGCAATGCCCGGCGTAAAGCGCTGGGCAGCCAATCGAATTCGGGATTCCTTCAGGCAAGTTTTCACGTCTATAAGAGTACAGCCTTGGCGGCAGCCCCTGGCCGCCCGGATCAAGCAGCTAGAAGCTGCAAGCTGTCTTCCCGTATGCTGTTGAGCACAGAGGTCGCCATGTCCGCAACGTTCAAGAAATCCCGGAAGCGCCGGTTCAGTTACCCGCTTGCCGGTTGGTTCATCGTTCTGCTGGTCTTGACTGCCGCAAGCCTTGGACGTGCCCAAGCCACGCCGCAACCTCAACAGACCCAGCAGCCTGACCAGGCCACACCGGATGCGGGTGGTCCGGGCGCGGACTCGGGGGTCATCGCTCTGCCCAAGAAGAAGGAGACGCCGGAAGATGTGCCACCGCCTGCCCCGGCCGAGCGCAAGATCAAGAATCCAGAGGGGATGAGCAACTTCTCGTTGCGCGTCGATGTTCCCGAGGTCACCGTCGATGTGGGCGTGCTTCTTGAGAAAACGCACCAATTTGTGCCAGGGCTCAAGCCCAACAACTTCCGGGTCTATGAGGATGGAGTCGAGCAGAAGGTCTTCGGCTTCAAGCGCGTCGAGGCGCCCATCACAGCCTTGCTGATCTGCGAGTTTGCCGCGAACAGCTACAGCTTCATCTATGACATGCGCAATGCGGCCTTCACATTTGCCAACCAGTTGCGGCCCCAGGACTATGTGGCCATGATGACCTTTGACATGCGCACGCAGATCGTCTCCGATTTCACGCAGGACAAGCGCCAGCTCCAGGAGGCTATCAACTCGCTTCGCATCCCCGGCTTCAGCGAAACCAACCTCTTCGATGCTCTCTACGAAGGGCTGGACAGGCTCGACCGAATCGGGGGGCGTAAATACATCATCCTCATAGCTTCCGGGCGCGATACCATGTCCAAGCTCACTCTGGACAAGATGTTGAAAAAGGTAAAGGCCACCCAGGATGTAACCATTTTCACCGTCTCAACCGGCGGGGCGGCGCGCATCATGTCGGAAGGGCGCGGCGGCTTTGGAGGCCAGATGCGCGAGATGGATTACCTGCAGGCCGACAACGAAATGCGGACCTTTGCCTCGCTCACCGGCGGCGCAAGCTTCTTCCCGAGGTTTGCCGGCGAGATGCCGGATATCTTCCAACAGATCAACCAGAACATCCGCTCAAAATATGAGCTGGTCTACCGCCCAACGAATACCAAGCAGGACGGCACCTATCGCAAGCTGCGCGTGGAGTTGGTCGACGAA
>Ga0302320_10010380_pt1 | contig 19850 bp, 18 predicted proteins | sample Bog_T0_3_FD_202130 | JGI IMG/M metagenome (GOLD analysis project Ga0302320, IMG submission 202130) | Peat permafrost microbial communities from Stordalen Mire near Abisko, Sweden - Bog_T0_3 | ecosystem: Environmental > Terrestrial > Soil > Wetlands > Peat | place: Sweden: Abisko, Stordalen Mire... | reverse complement strand
CGGATCTCGCCCAGTTGAAAATTTAAAGCAACGGAAGATGCGGCCACGAACGGCGGCTCCGCTTGAGCGCTCGTGCAAAAGCGCCGTTAAGCCCGGAGCCCAACTTTTACAATTGTTTACAACCCTTGCGCCCTCCGTTACTTGCGGGTGAGCGAAATCTGGGGAAAGATGCGAAAATAAGAAAGCAAGTCTGGCATTGCCTTTACTCGCGTTGCGCGAACGGCGGATGCAACGTGAGATTCGTATTGTGTGTCTAAGGGACAAGCCTAAACCGGACAAATTCGTTCATGCCCATCACCCAGATTCCGTTTCAAGATCCGGTGGCTCCTCCCGAAAAACCTCAGCCGGAACAACTCGGGCTATACGATTCCCAGGGTTGGGAAAAGGCCTATCGCGATCTCGATGACGATGCCCGTGTGCCGCATCTGCTCATCCAGTTGCAGGATGATCTCACGCGTTCGCGGCGGCGGGAAGCGGCGTGGATTTCGATCATCGTCCATCTGCTTCTCATCGTGTTTCTGGCCAAGATCGATTTCTTCGAAAAATATTTCCCGTGGCACTCGCCGGTGGCGCGGCAAAGTTTGACAGCGGGCAAGGATGTTACTTTTCTCGAGCTTCCTCCAGACTTACAGAAGTCTCAGCCTAGGCCGAATACGAACATTGCTTCCGATAAAAATCGGACCGCGATGACGCGCCATCCTGAGTTGGACTTGAAAGAACTCCGCAAGAGTTTGGCGTCTCCGGCGCCCGGACGCCCCGGTTCCAGCGCACCCGCGATGGAACAACCGCCGATTAAATCGTCCGGCGGATTTACGCAGAATCAGCCCGCAGCGCCGCCGCCACCGGCGCAGAATCCGCAGAGTGCACAACTGCAAAGTCCAGCGACGCCCAGTGTCGAGAATGAGTTCAAGAAGTATGCAGGTTCCATGTCCGCTGGTTCTGCCATCGAGGAAGCGACGCGCGCCGCTGCGGCAAGACGAGGAACGGGTCAGCAAGGCGAGGGCGGCAACTTTGGCTTGGGCACGGGCGCGCATGGCCGGCAGTTAGGAAATCTCGAAGTTCTCAGCGACACCATGGGTGTGGATTTCGGGCCTTATCTGCAGCGCGTGCTTCACGATGTGCGGGAGAATTGGTACAACGCGATTCCGGAATCCGCGCAGATGAAGCACGGAAACCTGGTCATCGAATTCGCCATCACCAAGGATGGAAAGGTCGCCGGGATGAAGCTGGCTGCCGGCTCCGGCGATGTTCCGCTGGATCGCGCCGCCTGGGCCGGCATCACCGCGTCCGATCCATTTCCACCGTTACCCAGTGATTTTGGCGGGCAATATCTGGCCCTGCGTTTCCGCTTTTTCTACAATCCCACCAAAGACGAGCTTCCGTAAGTCCTGCGCGAAAAGTTCCTACGCGAAAATCGGAAGCAAGCGGACAACTTCCTACCAGACTCTGCAGCGATTCTGATTCACCATGGGCGCCCCCGCCTTGCACTGGAACGCGTCCTGAAACTCCGGCATATTTGAAACCACGCCGTTGGTGCGATATTTCTCCGGCGAGTGCGGATCCACCGTCGCGCGCAGGCGCTTGGTTTCATCCCGCGTTTCTCCGCACCAGCTTTGTCCGTAGCCGACGAAGAATCTTTGATCCGGCGTGAGACCATCGATGGGTTGCAGATTCTCTCCCTTTGTATCCTGCTTCCACGCCATGTAAGCCAGGATCAAGCCGCCAAGGTCGGCAACATCTTCGCCCAGCGTGAGCTTTCCATTGATCTTGATGTCATCGATGATGGTGTACGTCGAGTACTGATTGGAAATGCAATCGGCGCGCTGCTGGAATTCTTTGGCGTCTTCCGCGGTCCACCAATCGCGCAGATTACCTTGTGCGTCGAACTGGCGACCTTCGTCGTCGAAGCCGTGCGTGAGTTCGTGGCCAATGGTGCCGCCAGTGTCGCCGTAGTTTGGAGCTGCGTCCGAAGTGGGATCAAACGCCGGCGGCTGCAATACTCCCGCGGGAAAATTGATGTCGTTCATCTGCGGGTTGTAATACGCATTGACCGTGGGCGGAGTCATGTCCCACTCCCCGCGATCTAAGGGCTTGCCGATCTTTGCCAGGTCGCGGTTGAATTCAAATTTCCTTGACCGCTCTACGTTGCCGAGCTCGTCGCCGCGCACGATTTCGAGCTTGCTGTAGTCGCGCCACTTATCCGGATATCCTATTTTGTTCGCCATCCCGTGCAGTTTTACCAGCGCTTGTTCCTTCGTGGCTTTGGACATCCAGCTCAATGAATCGATGTCCTGCGCCATCGCCGCATCGATTTCTTTCACCATCTTCAAAGCTTGCTGCTTGGCTTCGGGACTGAAATATTTTTCCACATACACTTGTCCCAGCGCTTCACCCAGATCGTTGTCAACATTTTGGGTACAGCGCTTCCAGCGCGGCTGCAACTCCAGCTGTCCACGCAGAGTCTTCCCGTAAAAAGCGAAGTTCTCATTGACGAACGGCGTCGACAGATACGGCGCGTCAGCGTGGGCCAAATGCCAGCGCAGATAAACCTTCCAGTCGGCCAGATTTTCTTTCGAGATCTCTTCGTTCATCGCCTGGAAAAAATTCGGGGAAGTCACGTTCAACGAACTCAGCGACGGCAACCCAACTTTAGTGAAGAATATTGTCCATGCGAAATCCGGACTGATTTTCTCCAGTTCCGCGCTCGTTAGTTTGTGGTCCAGATTCTTCGGATTTCGCCGTTCCACTCGCGTCAAGGAACCTTTGGCAAGCGCAGTCTCGATGCGGAGCACAGTCTGCGCTTCGGTCTCAGCCACGTCAGGCTTGTCACCGAGCAACTCGAAAATCTTCTCCACATGGGCAACATACTTCTTTCGCAGTTCGACCGACTTCGCATCCTCTTTCAAGTAATAGTCGCGATCGGGCAGACCCAGCCCACCCTGGTCGGCTTCGGCGATCACCTGGCTGGCGTCACGGTAATCCTGCGCCGAGCCGAAACCAAACAGCACACCATCACTTCTCATGCTGGCGGCGATCTCAGCCAAATCCTTCTTCGATTTCAGCTGCCCGATTTTTTCCAGCTCCGGCTGAAGCGGCTGCGCTCCCTTGGCATCGATCGCTTTTTCATCCATGCAGGAAGCATAGTAATCGCCAATCTTCTGCGCAGCGGCATCGCGTTTGGAATCCGTCTGTGCCGCCGTTTCGAGGATTCCGCGCAGCCGCTCGCGATTCTCGTCCTGCATTTTCGAATACGTATCCCAGGAAGACTGGTCGGGAGGAATGGGATTTTTCTTGATCCATCCGCCGCAGGAATACTGGAAAAAATCCACGCAAGGATCGATGCTGCGATCCATCGAGTTAACGTCGAGCGCTGGCTCATGCCCGGACGGCGCTGCTGCAGCCTGCTGTGCGGCGCACCACGAGAGTAGGGATGTCGCGAACGCGAATCCGATCAAGCAACTGCGCACGAGTGCCATGAATATCCTCTTGTGAGTTTGAAATTATCGCGTCCCAAAATACTATAGTTGCGGGAGAATGTTAAGCGGGCGTCCGCGCATGTTCCGATAAATAGAAAAATCGCGCCGATTCAAGGTGAAGACCGTACCGATTCCCTCGCGCCCGGCCAGGTAAAGCAAAGCTACATCCGCAAGTTGCGGGCGAATGCTTGCACACTTCTTCATAAGGCTCGAAGATGCCCCGATACTGGTTTCTTTACGGCATCGATTTGCGGCGTACAATAGTGCCGTGTTCAGGCCACAACGCCAGAACGATTCCCCGCACCGGCACCGCCGTGGTGCGATTTATGCCGCGGAGACTTCCGGACTCCTGTTCATCGCTTTTCTAATCATCGTTCTCACCGTGGTTCGATACTGGCATGCGATTCACTGGAGCGTGCGCTGACGGTCGCTTCCGTCCCGCTTGAGCCGTTGCTCGTGGTTGTGCTGGGGCCGACGGCGAGCGGCAAGACCGCGCTTTCGCTCACCCTCGCCGAACGCTTCCTTGGCGAAATTGTAAATTGCGATTCGGTCGCGATGTACCGCGAGTTCGACATCGGGACGGCCAAGCCAACTTCGTCCGAACGGACTCGCGTGCCGCATCACCTCGTCGATTGTGTCGAACCCACCAGCCATATAACCGCGGGAGAATATGCGCGGCAGGCCCGGCAAGTTCTCGCAGAGATCAAAGCGCGCGGCCGCCTGCCAATTCTGGTGGGTGGAACCGGACTCTATTTGCGTTCATTGTTGGATGGACTCTTCCCGGGTCCGCAGCGGTCCGAAGAATTGCGGGAGCGGCTGCGCCAGCGGCAGGCGGAGCGCGGCGAGAAATATCTGCATCGCATTCTTCAGCGACTGGATCCTGCGGCCGCGGGGAAGATTCATGCTAACGACACTCCCAAGCTGATTCGCGCGATAGAAGTTTGTTTGGCTTCTCGTAAAAAGATGACTGAGCTGTGGCGGGAACGTGGGCGCGAGCCGTTGCGCGGATTCCGCATCCTGCGCCTCGGTCTCGATCCTGATCGGCAGGCGCTCTACGCTCGAATCAATCGTCGGGCGCGACTGATGTTCGAATCTGGACTGGTCGAAGAAACCGAGCGTCTTGTGGCGAAATATGGCGGCACTGCTGGCCCTCTGTCATCGCTAGGCTACAGGCAGGCGCTGCAATTTCTTCGCGGAGAGATATCCCGCGAACAGGCGCTGGAATCCGCGCAGCAAGCCCATCGCAACTATGCCAAGCGGCAGATGACGTGGTTCCGGCGCGAGCCCTCAGTGCACTGGCTGCAAGGATTCGGCGACGATCCCCAGATTCAGCAGCGGGCGGTGGATTGGGTTTCAGATTTTTGAGGGTTGAGCTTTAGGCCGTTCGTCGATTCTCGCCGGCACTTCTCAAATCCCAAAGAACATCCAGATTGTCCAGGACAATATCGGACGTGGACACTGGCGATAAAAGAAAATCGGTGAAGTGACTGCGAGTGCATTCGAAGCCGGAGACTCGAATGCAACCTACCGGCGTGATCCAGTAAGGCTGGTAGTGCAACGCCTCAACGATTTTGCGAGTGCGCTCGTTGTTGTGGGCGCGGGGAAGCACCTCGCAAACGATGAAGGGCCGGTCGCGCCGGATGGTTTCCTGCATTCCTTCCAGCACATCCGCCTCAAAGTCTTCCACGTCGATCTTGATCAGATCCACGCGTATGGGGTGACGAGCCTCGTATTCATCAAAACGGATGGTGTTAACTTCCAGGATCGAAGACGCTTTTCTGCTCTGCCAGCTATCCGTCACCAGTGTGCCCGTGCTCTCGATGTCGAGGTCCTCGCTGTCCGGCAGGAAGAGAGTTGAAGTGCCGCTGCGGCTGGAGAGTGCGACATTCTCGCAGCGAACCCGGCCGTCGACTTTATTCAGCAGCACATTCTGAACCAATCCGGAGAATATCTGCGGCACCGGTTCGAAACTTACTACCGTCAAGTTCGGATTCCACAGCGCGGCCATCACGGAGTACAGGCCACAGTTGGCTCCGACGTCGATGAAATGGTTCGCACGTTCGAAGAAAAATCTGAGCGTGCGCGAGGTCTCGGGCTCGTGTCCATCCAGACCGTGCCAAAAAAGCAGGGATGCAATACCGATGCCGGTGTTCTTCGCGATCGATAGATTTTTCCCGTTGGGCAGAAGAATCGTGACGCCGTTCTTACGCACTCTTTGCTCGATGCGCAGGGCCACTCGAGAGGCAATGAAGCGTAGCGGACGCAATGAGCTTGCCAGCAACCGGCTGAAATAATAGTTGTCCCGGCCGCGTTTCAAAAATTTCTTCAGTCCATCCGCCATCTGTCCTCGTCCTCTGGTCTTGTTCTACTCGCGGCGTTCACAAAGGGTAGCAGAAGGATCGATGGTTGAGGGATGCGCTTGCACTCGGCGGCTATGCGACAGAGATCAAAGATAATTGCGACCACCCCAGAGCCAACCTTCTGCTATCTTTTTCTGCATGCGTCGCATGCTGGTTTTCGTGCTCGTCACTTTTGTGATAACCGCGTCAGCCTCCGCCCGGGAAAAGGAAAGGTACCAGCGTCCCGGGCCCATTCACCTCACACACGATGGCGAAAAATGGGCGCAGAAGACCTTGCGCAAGCTCACCCTGGAAGAGAAGGTCGGCCAGGTATTCATGATCTGGTGCCGCGCCAGTTTTCTGAATGTGGAAAATCCCGAGTACCTGCAACTGCGCGAGGCCATGGAAAAATATCACGTTGGCTCCTTTGCCATGACGGTGCATGTGGACGGTCCCTACCTTCTGCGCAGCGAGCCTTACGAAGCCGCCGAGCTTCTGAATCGATTGCAGAGCGATTCGAAACTGCCGCTATTATTCGCCGCCGATTTCGAACGCGGAGTATCGATGCGGTTGATGGGCGCAACCATTTTCCCGCACGCCATGGCCTTCGGCGCAGATGGCAAACTCGAAGACGCCGAGACTTTCGGCCGCATCACCGCCGAAGAGGCGCGCTCCATCGGCATTCACTGGAACTTTTTTCCCGACGCTGACGTCAACTCGAATCCGGCGAATCCCATCATCAACACTCGCTCGTTCGGCGAAGATCCCAAACGAGTCGGCGACCTGGTTGCAGCCTATATCAAGGGCGCGCATGAAGGCGGGATGTTGACGACGGCGAAACATTTTCCCGGACACGGGGACACGGCCACCGATTCGCATCTCGGCGTTGCCGGCGTGAACGTTGACCGCGCACACCTCGATTCCATCGAATTGCCGCCGTTCCGCCAGGCCATCGCTGCTGGAGTCGATTCCGTGATGGTTGCTCACGTCACGGTTCCCGCGCTCGATTCCGACCCGAATCACGTTGCCACGATTTCCTCGGCCATCGTCTCGGACCTGTTGGAGAAGCAACTCGGCTTCAACGGAATCGTGGTGACCGATGCGCTCGACATGGCGGGTCTGACTCATCTCTTCGCGAACAATATCGGCCGCGCTGCGGTAGAGGCTTTCAAAGCCGGCAGCGATCTGCTGCTCATTCCCGCCGATTTTCCCGCGTCCTATAACGCGATGATGCAAGCCGTGCAGTCTGGTGAAATCCCGCAGGAACGGCTAGATCGCTCGGTGCTGAAAATTCTGAAGGCCAAGGCATCTCTCGGCTTGCAGGATGGCCGTTTCGTGGATATAAAATCCATCGCTAATCTGGTGGGCAAGCCGCAGAACCTGGCGTTTGGTCAGGCCGTAGCGGATCAGGCGGTGACCCTGGTTCGCGATAACGACAAAGTTATTCCGTTAAAGCCGACGAACAAAATTCAGGGAACCGCCAAGGCTGGCCTTCCGTATACAACACAGGAGGAGACACGCAATCGGGTGGTGGCAGTGTTGTTTTCCGACGATGTGCGCGCCGAGTCCGGTCGTGCGTTCGGACGCGAACTTCGTGCCCGGATTCCTGACGCTCACCTGCTCTATGTTGACCCGCGGATCGCAGCCGGGATGAGCGAGGAAGTGATGAAGGCGGTGGATGAGGCGCAGGTGGTGATTGCCGGAGTTTATGTTATCCCTACCGCCGGCAAGATAGGAAATTCTGTCGCAATGGCCGATTCGACGGGGGCATTGCTGGGCCAGTTGGTCGATCGTGCAACAGATAAGACTGCCGTGGTCGCCCTGGGAAATCCTTATCTGGCGGCGGACTTCCCGAAGATTGAGACTTATCTGTGCACGTTCTCCAACGCTTCGGTTTCGGAGATCAGCGCCGTGAAGGCACTGTTCGGCGAGATCGCGATTCGCGGGCATCTTCCCGTGAGCATCCCCAATGTCGCTCCGCTCGGCGCAGGCATCGAGCGAGTAGGTCCGGATGTCAGTGGAGGAAATCAACATGCGCAGAAATAAATTTTCGGTATTAGTGGCAGCTGCCGCGGGCTGTGCCGCCCTGTTTCCAATATCGGCCTGCAGCGTGAATGTGCAGAAAGAAGCGAATGGCCAGGATAAGCAAGTCGACATCAAGACGTTGCTCGGCGGCGTGCACGTCAGCCAGCAGGCGGATGCCTCGGAGATCGGCTTGGCAGTATATCCCGGCGCGCGTTTGAAAGAAAAAGATTCCGACGGCAGCGACAAGAGCGCGAACGTGAAGATCTCCGGCTTTGGATACGGCCTTAAAGTTCTCGCTCTCGAATACGAGTCGGACGACTCCGCCGCCAAGGTTTTGTCTTTCTACAGAGAGCGTCTCAAAAAATATGGGAGTGTTCTCGAATGCCACACTTCCAAGGGGAACTGGAATATAAACCTGAATGCGCACCAAACTTTTAGCGGATCCAAGAATAACTCGAAAGAGCTTACCTGCGACGGCACCGGCGGCGATGAGATTGAGCTCAAGGTCGGAAGGAGCGACGATCAACACATTGTCGCCGTGGAACCCAGAGAAAAGGGATCTAATTTTTCGCTGGTCTATGTACGCACTCACGGAAAAGATTCGGACATCTAAGAATGAGTTTCAGTAGATCGTTTTCTGAGAGTCTCCAGGAGGGAATTATGCTTCGATCCTTGTTTCGCCCCATCCATCCTCGATCTTCCGTCTTGCACACCTTCGTACTCCGAAGCATGATCGCGGTCACGAGTTTCGCTTTTATCGCTGGTTCCAGCTGTTTGGCCCAACAGCAGGAAAACCCCCAGGACAAGCACGTCGACATACAAAGTTCAGCTGGAGACCTGCACGTGGGAAACGATGCGGACGCCGGCAAAACGGGGCTGCCGCTCTATCCTGGGGCGCGCCTGCGGCATGACGAAGACAATAACGGCGCCGCAAATCTCAGTCTTTTCACTGAAGCTTTCGGAGTCAAGCTGGTCATGGTGAAATATGAGTCCGACGATGCACCGGCGAAAGTCATCGACTTTTATCGTGACAAATTAAAAAAATATGGCAAGGTGCTCGAATGCCATACCCGAGAGCACGGCGGCTCCCACGCAGACATCGACGACGACGACAATTCGAAAGAACTCAAGTGTGAAGGGGATAACACCGGACCAGTCACCGAATTGAAAGTTGGCACGCAGCATCATCAGCATGTGGTCGCTGTCGAACCAAAGACCAGCGGCAGCGGATCGATGTTCTCCTTGCTCTACGTCCACGCTCGCGGCAAACAAGGCGATATCTGAACCCCTATCCAACAACGCGACTCGATGGTTGGCTCTCACGGTTCCTTGCGCCTGCGAGTATCCTGAGATACTTTCAAGTTAGTCGTTTGCACGTCCGATGGATCATTCCTGTTACAGGTGCGGGCAAAGCGTCATCGATGGCAAGCCGTTTTGCCTGCAGTGCGGAGCGCCGCAGATTCGCGTCGCCATGCCTGAAATCGCGATTCCTCCCGCAGGAAGTGTTTCGCCCAGTGACTTGCCAATTTTTTCTTCCAGCGGACCTGCAGTTCCCGGTGCTTTGAATGCGACCACGCTTACCGGTGGCATCGACTGGCCAACCGCGATGCGATCGTGCGCAATCGCGTCACTGATTGCCGCGCTGATCATGACCCTCGGACTGATGGTTCCTTTGCTAGCAGCCTTGGGCGCGGGATTTCTCGGAGTGAATCTTTACCATCGCCGCAATCCCGCATGGAGTGTCACTCCGCGCTCTGGGGCGAAGGTCGGGGCCGTCACCGGCGCTTTTTTCTTCGCCGTCTCCGCCGTTTTTGAAAGCCTGGCGATGGCGCTGTTTCATACCGGTGAGCAAGTTCGCCAGAAGATGCTGGAGGCACTGCAGCAGGCCGCTTCCCGCTCCAATGACCCCCAAGTGCAAGTAGCTTTCGATCGCTTGAAAACGCCGGAAGGGCTGGCGCTGATGCTGGTCCTCGGCCTTGTGGTTTTATTTGCGGTCTCGATCGCCGCGGGCGGTCTGGCGGGAGCGCTTACCGGCGGATTCATCGGCCGGAAAAACCGACCCTGAGATCGGGCCCCCAATAGGCGGCCTTGCCGAGGGCTGCGTTCCCCGCGTATGATGCACCGTTTGCCTTCTTACGCCATGAACAAACCGGCACGCGGATCATTGCTCAGCATCGAGCATCTGGACGATAAAGAAATTGTAGGTCTGTTGAAGCTGGCGCGCCGCATGAATCCCCTGAAGCCGCGCCCCTTGCTGCGTAATAAGCGTATAGCGCTGTTGTTTTACGAAGCTTCAACCCGGACCCGCTCTTCGTTCGAAATCGCCGCCAAGTCGATGGGCGCCATGACCACGCTGGTGACGTCGTCAGGGTCCAGCATCGAGAAAGGCGAGTCTCTCCTCGACACTGGCTACACCCTGCGCGCCGTCGGCGCCGACGCCATCGTCATCCGTCATCCCGCCGCTGGCGCGCCTCTCATGATCGCGAAGCGCCTCGACATTCCCGTCATCAACGCCGGCGACGGCATGCACGCGCATCCCTCCCAGGCCTTGCTCGATGCCTTCACCATTCTGAAGCACAAAAAATCGTTCAAAGGATTACAGGTCGCGATCATCGGAGACATTTACCACAGCCGCGTGGCGCGCTCCGCTTGCCATCTGCTGAGCAGGCTGGGCATGAAAGTCATCCTGTGTGGTCCGCCGGAACTGGTCCCGGAATTTGCGGTGAGCCTCGCGCCCCGGCTCCGCATCACGCGCCACATCGAAGAAGCGTTACGAGGCTCCGACGTAATCATGCTGTTGCGCGTGCAACAGGAACGTCTCGCGGGAAAGAAGATCCACCTGCAGGACTACATGGCGCGTTATCAGATGACCATGGCGCGGCTGAAGTTGGCCAAGCGCGACGCCATCGTCATGCATCCCGGCCCCATTATTCGCGGCCTGGAATTGACCTCCGAGGTGGTCGACGGTCCGCAGTCCGTGATTGTTGACGAGGTGCATAACGGCGTCCCAACGCGCATGGCGATCCTGGCGCGGGCTTTGGGAAAGGCTTAGCAAAGATTACGAATGGCAAACGATAAATCCAAACCGGCATCCCTCCTCATCAAGGGCGGCCATCTGATCGATCCCGCGGCGAAGATCAACGCGCCCATGGATATTCTTCTGCGCGATGGCCGGGTGGCTGAGGTCGAGCCGCCGAATAAGATTCGCGGGGGAGCCGACGAACGCTTCGACGCGCGCGGCTTGATCGTCGCTCCCGGATTTATCGACCTCCACGTTCACTTGCGCGAGCCTGGGCAAAACTACAAAGAAACCGTCGCGACCGGCACCGCAGCTGCGGCTGCCGGAGGCTTCACCTCCGTCTGCACCATGCCGAACACCGCGCCCGTGGTGGATTCCGCTGACTGGGTCGCATGGTTGCGGCACCCCGAACGCGGAGGCGTGGTGAATGTTTTCCCCATCGCTGCGGCAACGCGAAGCTCGCGCGGCGCGGCGCTCACCGACTTCATCGCGTTGCAGCGCGCCGGCGCCGTGGCCGTGACCGACGACGGCAAGCCCATCCTGGAAGACGACATCATGCGCGCCGCGCTGAAACTTGGCGCGGAGTTGAACCTCCCGGTGGTGCAGCACGCCGAAGATACGCGGGTTACCGAAGGCTGCTCCATGCACGAGGGCCCGACCAGCTTTCGTCTGGGGCTGCGGGGTATGACGGCGGCGGCCGAGGCGAGCATCGTAGAGCGCGACGTTAATCTCGCGCAGCAGATACGAGAATCACGCCTGCACGTTGCGCATCTTTCCACGTCGGATGCTCTGAAGGCTGTGCGCCGCGGCAAGCGCGGCAATCACCATGCTCGCGTCACCTGCGAGGTGACGCCGCATCACTTCACTTTGATCGACGAAAATGTGGGCGAGTACGATACCAATTTCAAGATGAACCCGCCCTTGCGCTCCGCCACCGACCGCGAAGCGATCCTGGTTGCGTTAGCCGACGGGACCATCGACGCCATCGCCACCGACCACGCGCCTCACGCCACCCACGAGAAAGAAGTGGAATTCGAACGCGCCGCCTTTGGCGTCATCGGGCTGGAAACTGCGCTGGCGATCGCGATTACGAAGCTGCATCGCGAACAAAAAATTCCGCTAACGCGCATTGTGGAACTCTTCACCGCTGGCCCGGCGCGGGTATTCGATTTCCCCGGTCGCGGATCGCTGGCTCGCGGCAACTTCGCCGACGTCACCATCTTCGATCCTAAAAAGCGCTGGACCTTCGAAACCGCGAAATCGAGATCGTTATCGCACAACACCCCGTTTGAGGGCTGGCAGTTTACGGGGAAAGTGGTGGCGACGATTGTGGGCGGGAAGATTGTGTACCGGGCTGATTGAGGCGTACGAAAGCTGTGCTCGTCGAGTGGTAGAATGCGCCGAAATGATCCCTAACATTTTCATCAGTTCGACAATTCAGGATCTCCATCATCTTCGAGATGCGATTCGTGATGTTGTCCAGGAACTGGGGTATAACCCGGTTATGAGCGAATACGGCGACATTGGATATTCACCGAGACGCTCGGCGGAGGATTCTTGCTACTTGACCGTGTCCGAGTGCCAGCTGGCGGTGATCATCCTAGGAAAGCGGTATGGGTACATTTCCGAGAACGGCCTCAGCGTGACACACAACGAGTTTAGGTCTGCACGGGACCGAAGAATTCCGGTCATTTCTCTCGTCGACCATGAGGTCCTGACGTTCAAGAAAATGTTCGAACTTAACAAGCAACAAGCCGGGGTTTCCGTCCCTGACATGGATAACCCGGAGAAGAGCTTCGGGTTCATTGACGAAATCACTAGCTCGAAGATGAATAACGCGCTGCTTGCATACGCCAGTGCCACAGATGCGCGGCAGCATTTGAGGAGGCAGCTCGCCCATATGTTTGGCGAGTTCCTGAGGGGCCAATACGACCCGATGAAGGCGGACGTCAAGGACATCCTCGCGGAGATTAGGACCCTCCGTCTCGAAGCTGAGAATAAGTCTGGACCGGATGAAAAGGAGAACGATCGCGTCCTGAGGGCCATGCGTTTCCTCGTCGACGATGCCGAAGAGGGGCGGTCGTACAGCCGTCTCCTGAGGGAGACGTTGCGGACCAACATAAACTCAGCTGTGCCGATCCTGCTCTCTAGCGGCACCTTCGATGAAGCCATAAAAAAGATGACAGGGAGTCCGCCAGAATTGCTTACTCTCGATGTGAGCGCCGTGCTGACTCGAAAAGACGTACACAAGCTTATCGATGACGTGATGCCCAGATTGAGTGCGATGTGTGGCACCAACTATCAGCTCTCTATCATCGACAACGAGAGCGAAGGCTCCGGCAAACAGACCTGGCGGGTGGTGGTGGTCGGCGCACTGCCTGACGGCAAGCTTGTAGTCAACGAGCAAGGACTGAATGAGTTCCGGAAGTATCACGAGGAATTCAAGAATGCCAGCATGTGATGTTCGGCCCTTGCGAGGGCGGGAGTTAGCCGACAATCCCCATCTTCTTCCCAACTCTCCCCAGTACCTCGAGCGCCTGCTGCAACTCATCTTTGGTGTGCGTCGCCGTCATGATGGTGCGGATGCGCGCCTTGCCTTCAGGCACGGTGGGAAATGCGATGCCGGTGCCGAGGACGCCTTCCTTGAACAGCTCGCGGGAGAAGTCCATGGTGAGTTTGCCGTCGCCGATAATGATCGGCGTGATCGGAGTTTCGCTCTCCGGAGTGAGCCGACCGCCGATGTCGAAACCCAGCAGGCCCAGTTCTTTTTTCCAAAAGCGCGTGTTCTGCCACAAGCTTTCGATACGCTCCGGCTCGTTTTCCAAAACATCGAATGCCGCGATGCAAGTTGCGGCGACGGATGGCGGATGCGACGTGGAAAACAAAAACGGCCGCGCCCGATGATAAAGAAAATCGATCAGGTCGCGCGAGCCGCAAACGTATCCGCCCAGCGCGCCGATCGCCTTCGACAACGTTCCCACCTGAATGTCGACGCGCCCGTGGACTTTAAAGTGATCGACGGTCCCGCGCCCGTTGCGGCCCAGCACTCCGGAAGCGTGCGCATCGTCGACCATCATGATGGCGCCATATTTTTCTGCCGCATCGCACAGGCCGGGCAGCGGGCCGATGTCGCCATCCATCGAAAATACCCCATCAGTGATCAGCAGCTTTTTCCCGGGCTCGTCCTTCACGCTTGCCAGTTGTTCTTCCGCATGCGCCACATCTTTGTGGCGATAGACCAGAATCTTTGCCTTGGAGAGCCGCGCTCCGTCGATGATCGACGCATGATTGAGCGCATCCGAAATAATGAAATCGTCCTTGCCCAACACGGCGGAAACTGTTCCCGCATTCGCCGCGAAGCCGGATTGAAAGACCACGCACGCTTCTACGTTTTTGAAGCGGGCGATTTTTTCTTCCAGCTCCATGTGGATCTTCATGGTGCCGGCAATCGTCCGCACCGCGCCCGATCCCACACCATATTTGCGCGTGGCCTCGAGGGCCGCCTGGCGCAACTTGGGATGCGTGGTCAGCCCCAGATAATTGTTCGACGCGAGGTTGATGACGCGTTTGCCGTCGAAGGTGCAGACCGGCGCCTGCTCATCCTCGAGCACGCGCAGCTTGAAGTGCGTACCCTTGGACTTCAGTTCATCGAGCTGATCGGTGAGATAAGAGAGCGGATTCGCGCGAGTTGCAGTGGTCATTCAAACTCCGTGACTGCGAATGAAGTCGCAAAAGAATTCGTAGCAAAATCTAAAACATCAACGGATTTTTCGTCGCAACGCTGGCCTCGCACAATTGCTTCATATTGTCAAAAAATTCCTTCTCCGAATCTGCCAGGATGTCGCTGGAGTGCAACACGGTCTCGACCTCCTTCAACAGTTTGCCGGACTCTTCGCTGGAGATCCAGTCTCCCGTATGAGTGCCATCGTACAAAACTTTTTCCAGCAGCATGGGAAATTTCGGACCCGGACTTCCTTGCAGGCCGCGAAGAAAGCCGCGCAGGTTCTTCACCCGCGTGATGTTGCCCAGGAACAAAGAAAGAAGATATCCCTGGTGCTCGCAGGAATCGGCCAGCCATTGATCGTGGGCGTCCCACTCTTCTTCGCTGGGGTCGCCGGTCAACGACGGTTCACCCGACTCATCGAAGGTGAGGCGATCGGCAAAAGGATGCGGCTTAGCCTTGCCATCCCGTATACAGGTGCAGCGCACGAATCCATCCAGGCTCACGGGTTCACCTCCGCTTCGAAAGTCGCCGGCGAATTTGCCTCGGCTATCTTAGCTTTAAGTAATTATCGCATCCCGTTAGGATACACCAAAATTTTACTGGCTTCGCCGGTTTTCAGCCGTTCCATGGCTTTCGAAAAATCCTTCATCGGAATGCGGTCCGTGATCACAGGATGGAGATCGAGCTTGCCGGCCTTGAGCAGGGCGGTCATCTGGTACCAAGTCTGGTACATGCGGCGCCCATTGATGCCCTGCACCGTGATGCCTTTGAAAATGATATCTTCGGAAAAATTCAGGGCGATGGGTTTCGAGGTCAGACCAAGAAGAGAAATTCTGCCGCCGCGGCGAACGATATCAAAAGCTGTGCGAATCGAATCGGGATGTCCCGCCATCTCCAGCACCACGTCCACTCCCTGGCCGCCGGTCTTTTCCATTACGATGGATTTCGCATTTTCTTTCGACGGATCGATCACGAGATCGGCCTTCATTTCGCGCGCGATCTTGCGGCGGTGTTCGTTCACTTCGATCGCAAAGACGGTTGTAGCGCCCACCGCGCGCGCGACCGCGATGGCAAACAACCCGATCGGCCCGCAGCCCGTGATGGCCACGGTCTTCGCCGCAATCTCTCCGGCCAGAACCGTGTGAACCGCGTTTCCCAGCGGATCGAGAATCGATGCGTATTCCTGTGGAATCGCCGGATCGAGCTTCCAGATATTCGATTCCGGAATCACCACGTACTCGGCGAACGCTCCGTTGGCGTCCACTCCAATGATTTTCACATTCTGGCAAATGTGGGCTTCGCCGGTGCGGCATTGCAAGCACTTGCCGCACGCAACGTGCATCTCGGCGGAAACAAAATCGCCTTCCTTCACGCTGGTCACTTCCTCGCCAAAGGCCGCGACCTCGCCGCAAAATTCATGCCCTGGAATCAGCGGCGGATGAATGCGGCCTTGCGCCCAGCGGTCCCAGTTGTAAATATGCAGGTCGGTGCCGCAGATGGAAGCCATCTTCACCTTGACCAGCACATCGTTCCGCCCATAGGCCGGAACCTTGACCTCGCGAATTTCCGCGCCGGGCGCGGCCTCGGGCTTTACTACAGCGAGCATGGTCGAAGCCATTGAGCAACCTTATGAACAACCAATACAGATCGAATACAGGCTTAGAGGCAAACGTTTGATTTTAGCATCGAAGGCCTCCACTTCGCGAAGCAGGAGGGCCCACGCTGCTGGTGGAATGAGTTGGGAGAGCGGTTGGCGTTGAATCAGCAGTGCCCACTTATTGTGGCATTCCCTTCTCAAAAACCTTGGGCGGCTTAGCTTTGAACTCTTCGGATTTGCCGCGCGGAATGCTGAGCGTCTTCCACTCGTTTGCGCGCAGATGCTTCGCCAGAAAAATAATCTGCCCGATGTGTCCACTGTAGTGCGCGATCTGGCGGTTGATGGCCTGCAGCACCGTGTGGGGCTCGCCGCGGATCGTCACGATCCGCTCAACATCCTCGGGCTTCAGCGAATCGAGCGCCGCGAAAACTTGCGACCAGCCCTGCTCCCACCAGCGCATTACATCGGCTCGGCTCGTCGCGGAGTCCACTTCAAACTCCTGGTCGCGAAAACGGTCCGGCTTTTCGCCGTCGGCGGTTAGGAAATCTTTGAAGCGAGAGCGCATGTTACCCGTCAGATGCTTGACCAGAGCCGCGACCGAATTCGACTCGGGATCTAGAGTGGCAAAGAGCTGTTCGTCTCCAAGCTGCGCCATGGCACCCTCGGCAAGGCGCTTCTGGCCTCGCATCTGGCGGCGCGCTTCCTCCAGATAGTGAGTAGCGAGATCGGTCATAAGGCTCCGGTACCGGCCAACCATCGTGCAAACGATGCTGCCCAAGTAGATTTCTGCAACCCATAAAAATGGACAAATAACATGCAAAATGCAAATTTATGTTGACACTGCGTTCATACTCCCGCAATATCTTGTGTTAAGAACGCTGCCCGTACCACAAGTTGGGTGGCTTTTGGCATTGAGGTCCCGAAGTTCAAGGGAAAATCGTTCACGGAGGAACCTTCATGGCAACGAAGAAGAAGGCAAAAAAGAAGAAACACTAACCAACCGTCTGCGAAAGACGATACTTCGCAAGGGCCAAGAATTGAACCCGCCTCTCAGGAGAAGCACCTCTTGAGAGGCATTTCCGTTTTGCAAGTCTGCGATGCTGCCTCGGACATGGACGCTCATCCTCCTCGAATTTTTCCTTCTCGGCTGCCTCCCTGTGTCACAATATTCAGACCACGCGGGTTCTGGCGGCATTTGAGAATGAGTCCGAGAAAAAAAAGCGCGGGCAAGGACGCGGCCAGGAGCGCCGCTAGAAATAAGCCCGACGAAATCTTCATTCCCGATAAACTTTATTTCCGCATCGGCGAGGTGGCGACACTATGTTGTCTTCCCGCCTACGTCCTGCGCTTCTGGGAAAGCGAGTTCCCGCAACTCAAACCGGTCAAGAGCAGCACCGGCCAGCGCATGTACCGCAGGCGCGACGTGGAAAGCGTTCTGCGCATCAAGCAATTACTCTACGAACAGGGATTCACCATCGTCGGCGCGCGCCAGCAACTGCGTTCGGAGACCAAGAGCGACAAGGCTCAGGCTGCGATTCCGTTCCCTGCGCAGTCGCCCACGGAGATTCAGCACATTCGGCAGGGACTGCGCGAAATCCTAAACTTGCTTTCTGCGCGCCGCATCGGGTAGGCGGGATCAATTCCACTTCTTTACGCCTTCACTTCAAGCGCACTTAATCCTAGGCAGCAGGATTCTTATTGGCGTTGTCCGCGTTCGCTGAATCCAGGCGGATGCGGCTGGCGCGTCCGGTCTCCTGAATCAAATCGTCCGTTGCCTTGGCATCATCTCCTGCCATCACCGAACCGGCGGCCAATGCAAACCGTAACGCGTCCGCTTGATCATCGAAATCCAGAATGACTTGACCGGACATAAATTATTCTCCCAACTGCCAACAAGATGGTGGAAAGATCATGGACGAAGCGCGCCGACGAGCGTGGGGCTTTTAGAGATTCTCCTGGAAGGAAGCGCGGGATCATAGTGCTTCTCTTGGTTCGGGGGGGCGGATGAACCGACGCGCGAGGCCGACCCAACCGACTAATCGACAATGATTCGCGGCGTATTTTGAATTGGTCGGGACGGGCAGATTTGAACTGCCGACCCCTCGCACCCCAAGCGAGTGCTCTACCAGGCTGAGCCACGTCCCGACGAGGAAGGAACCCGTTGCACAGATTCGCAGCGGATGGGGTTAACTCAATAATGTTACCACCTGCCCGGCTTTTTGTTTGATCGGGATCGATTTTCTCTTTTCTCTTCCTTGAGAAGGCCGGGCCTAGGGATGGCAGGGCCACGGAAGAGGATTCAGTTTAGGCGCAAATTGGAAGTCCGCGGGAGTCGTAATTTGCACACGAAGTTTTATGTGGGTCAGGGTCCCGTCCTTCCGATCCGTCTTGTACGACGAGATCGAAACTTTTAGCGATCCCTTCGGCGCGCGATCTACTGCGTCCGTGTAGTCGGAGAGCGCCTTATCCGGGTCCTTCGTCTGATAGGACCGGAGAACATTCCCGACAAGAGCTGAAATTCGATCGAAGTCCGATTGAACGAGCAGGAAACTCATCTCGTGCGGGTGAGCCAATGAAGACTTGACGGTTTCGCCATACCCCGGGCCGAGCATCTGATTCGCGTTGGACTGCAGGGGCAGATTTACCGGGTAAATGTAGTCCTTCGTGTTCGCTTCCGCCGGAACGATGTCGACAAACCACCCAGGCTCTTTCTCGCTCCTTACCCGGAACAGCAAGCCGCCTCCCAACTCTCGCGCGAAGTCGTCACCGGCATTGAGGGAGGCTTTAAAAAAGACGGACTGGCAAGCATAAGACGACTGCGCCTGAGCGCTGATTGTCACAAGCATGTACGCCGCGCACAGCGGCACGGACAAAAAAACGGCCAGGGCTCCGCGGGCGCGACGACTGACCCACATCGACATAAATTTTACTTAGCCTTTTTACGCTTACGTTTCGGTGCAGGTTGATCTTCCACAATCGCGAACTGAATTTTCTTCTCCACCGGATCGATGCGGTCGACCAGCACGCGAATTCTGTCTCCCAAACTATAGGTCTTGCGCGACCGCTGTCCGATGATCTGCCGCGTATTCTCGTGATAAGTATAGTAATCGTCGCTGAGCGTGTTGAGCGGGACCAGGCCTTCGATAAACAGATCGGTCAGCTCCACAAAAAAACCAAACTTGGTGACGCTGGTGATGAGGCCATCGAAGTCTTCGCCCACGCGGTCCTGCATGAACTTTACTTTCTTCCACTCCATGAGTTCGCGTTCCGCTTCGTCGGCGCGCCGCTCGGAGTGGCTCGATTCCTCGGCAATGGTATGCAGTTCGTCGAGCGGGATGGGTCCGCCCAGCGGTTTGTGTTCTTCGCGATGCGCGGCATGATCGCGGCGCTTGGACCATGGCGAAGGCAATGCATCGGAATCGTGCGCCGAATGCTTCTGCCCGGCCCGTGGAAGACCCGCGGCATGCTCGAACGGAAAGACTCCAACCGGCACCTCGCCGTCATGCCGCTCCGCCGAATCGCGCAGAACTTCCTTCAAAATGCGATGCACAATCAGGTCGGGATAGCGCCGGATGGGCGAAGTAAAGTGCGTATAACTCCAAGCCGCCAACGCGAAATGGCCGACATTCTCCTCCGAATACCGCGCCTGCTTCAGCGAGCGCAGCATCAG
>Ga0302320_10010378_pt1 | contig 19850 bp, 18 predicted proteins | sample Bog_T0_3_FD_202130 | JGI IMG/M metagenome (GOLD analysis project Ga0302320, IMG submission 202130) | Peat permafrost microbial communities from Stordalen Mire near Abisko, Sweden - Bog_T0_3 | ecosystem: Environmental > Terrestrial > Soil > Wetlands > Peat | place: Sweden: Abisko, Stordalen Mire... | reverse complement strand
AGGTCCTGGACGAGGCGGGCAAGGATGTCCCGCGCGGGAGCGGAGGGAGGCTCTTCCTCGCAAAACCGTGGCCCTCGATGCTGAGGACCCTCTGGGGCGATGACGAGCGGTTCAAGAAGCAGTACTGGAGCGAACTGCCCGGGTATTATTTTGCCGGGGACGGCGCCCGCTTCGACGAGGATGGTTACCTCTGGGTCGTCGGACGCATCGACGACGTCCTGAACGTGTCTGGCCACCGGATCGGGACGGCCGAGGTGGAGAGCGCCCTCGTCGCGCACCCTTTTGTGGCCGAGGCCGCCGTCGTCGGACGGCCCGACGAATTGAAGGGCCAGGCCCTTGTGTGCTTCGTCACCCTGAAGAACGGCGTCGAGGCGTCGGCCGAGCTGAAGGAGGTGCTGCGCCTGCATGTGACAAAGGAAATCGGCTCCCTCGCCCGCCCGGACGATGTGCGCTTCGCGGCGGGCCTGCCGAAGACCCGCAGCGGAAAGATCATGCGCCGGATCCTGAAGGAAATCGCCGCCGGCGGCGCCGTGAAGGGCGACACGACGACCCTCGAGGACTTCTCGGTTGTCGCCACCCTGCAGGCCGAGTAGCCTCGAGGCCTAGACCTCCGTCTCCACGCGCTGCGGGCTCAGGTTGCGCCAGCGATCGAGCACGCGCCTGTAGATTGCATCGGGCGAAAGCCCGTGGGCCGCGCGCAGGGTTTCGGTATTGGTCCCATGCTCGATGAACTTGTCCGGCCAGCCGATCCTCTCGACCGCCGTGGGGCAGTCCGCATCCTGGAGGGCTTCAAGGACCGCGCTGCCGAAGCCGCCGGACAGGGCGTGATCCTCCATCGTCACAAGCAGCGGCACGACGGCCGCCTGGCTCAGAAGGAGAGTCCGGTCGAGGGGCTTCACAAAGCGGGCGTTCACGATCCCAACCGAGATATGCTCCTGCGCAGCCAGCCGGTCGGCCAGGTGCTTCGCCTCCTGGACCATGGGCCCAAGCGCCCAGATCACGATGTTGGATCCCTCCCGCAGGACCTCGGCGTAGCCGACGGGCAGCGCCGCGGGCTGCTCCTTGACCTTCACGCCGATTCCCGCTCCCCGCGGATACCGCAGGAAGGCGGGCCCGTCCAGCTTGAGGCAGGTCTCGAGCATGTCGGCGAGCTCGTCCTCGTCCTTGGGCTGCATCACCGTGGCCCCCGGCACGGACCGCAGGTACGCCAGGTCGAAAAGGCCGTGGTGCGTGGGCCCGTCGTTGGGCGACAGCCCCGCGCGATCGACGCAGAACGTCACGGGAAGGTTCTGCAGGGCGATGTCGTGAATGATCGGATCGACGGCTCTTTGCAGGAAAGTCGAGTAGATCGCGCACACGGGCCTCAGGCCCTGGGCCGCGAGACCGGCCGCAAACAGCACGGCGTGCTCCTCGGCGATTCCGACGTCGAAGAACTGGCGGGGCAATTCGGCCGCGAGATGGGACAAGCCGGTGCCTGACGGCATCGCCGCCGTGATTCCGACGACCCTCGGATCGGCCCGCGCCTGCCTCAGGATGGCCTGCCCGAACACGTCCTGGTACGCCGGGGGGGTGCCGGGAGCCGGCTTGCGGCTCTCTCCAGTCGCCGGATCGAAGGCTCCGAGTCCGTGGAATTTTTCCGGATGATTGCGCGCTGCCTCCAGCCCGCGACCCTTCTTCGTCAGGACGTGAAGGAGAATCGGGCCGTCGCATTGCCGCGCAAACTCGAGGTTCTTGACGAGTTCCCCGAGGTTGTGGCCGTCGATCGGGCCCAGGTAGCGCAGCGCGAAACTCTCGAAAAGGCTCGATCCGACGAAGAAGTCCTTCGTCTCGCGCTTCCACTTGACCCACAGCCGGTGCATGTCGTGGCCATGGGGGAGGCTGGTGAAGAATTTCTCGAGGTCGTGGTGAATCTTGTTGTAGGTCGGGCTTGTGCTCAGGCGGTTTAGGTAGTGGGACATGGCGCCGACGTTTCGCGCGATGGACCACTCGTTGTCGTTGAGGATCACAATCAGGCGCTTGGTGCTCCCGGCAACATTGTTGAGCGCCTCCATCGTGATGCCGCAGCTGAAGGCTGCGTCCCCGCAGACGGCGACAACGTGCTCGCCCGTGCCCTTCAGGTCCCGCGCGGCGGCCATGCCAAGGGCGGCGCTGAGGGCCGTGCCGGCGTGACCCGCGCCGTAAGCGTCGTGCTCGCTTTCCTGCCGGCTGAGGAAGCCGCTCGCCCCGCCGGTCTGGCGCAGGCGGTGGAAGAACGCCCCGCCGCGGCCGGTCAGCAATTTGTGGGCGTAGCCCTGGTGGGAAACGTCGAAGACAAACCGGTCGACCCGCGAATCGAAGACCCGGTGGAGGGCGATCGTCAGCTCGACGACCCCGAGATTCGGCCCTACATGGCCGCCGTTTTGCGCGGTGACGGCGATGATCTCATCGCGAATCTCCTGGGCGAGTTGGGGCAGCTGTTCCGGAGCGAACGACTTCACCGCCGAGGGATCCTGGATCGTGTCGAGGAGTCGGACCGGAGAGTTCATCAGGTTGTTGGGAGGCGGATGTGAAAGGCTTCGGAAAAGCTTGCCTAGCTAGAGACCATCCGAGAACTGCCAAAGGCCATTGCAGGGCATCTTTTGGCCTGGAGCCGCGTTGCCGCCTCGGCGTCGCCTTGCTCCCGGCCAAAATCTGCACCGCACTGTCCCTCGTCGGTTTTCGGATAACCTCTAGACATCTTTTTGGGCCTCAAATGGTTCGAACGACACACCTTCCCTTTGTTTCTTCAGTTGCTCAATCTTCAGCTCGGCCTCCTTCAGCCGGGCCTCGCAGAGCTTCAGCAGCTTGTTGCCTTCCTCAAACTTGGAGAGCAGTTCCGCCAGCGGAACCTCCCCCGATTCCATCGATCCCACAACCGCTTCGAGGCGGCTGAGGGCGTCTTCGAATGATAACTTGGCATCCTTGGCTTCCACAAATGGCAGTTTGGGAGGGAACAACGGTGGATTCAACTCCCAAGAGACGCTGGTGGCGGGCTGCAGGTCCGCAAATCGCCCCGCCGCCGGAGCTTGCCATTATTAGAGGTGCGACCGTTTCATTCCTGGTCAGTTTTACTATTCGCAATTGCCCCCTGCACGGGTGTGGAGGCGGGGACGGTTGTCGTTGCGACTTATAACGTTGAGAATTACGGGCCGGTCGACAGGCGCGTCGATGGGGTGTTCCGCCCAAAGTACCCCAAGCCGGAATCGGAGAAGCGGGCGCTGCGGGAGGCGATCGAGGCGATGGGGGCCGATTTGCTTGCGCTTCAGGAAATGGGAGGCCTTTCCTATCTCGACGAGTTGAGACACGACTTGAGGGCCGAGGGCCTCGATTACCCCTATACCGCTCTGGTGGATGCGGAGGACGCCGACCGCCACATAGCGCTGCTTTCGCGCCTCAGGCTGAGCTCGGTTGTCCGCCACTCCGCAATCGAATTTGCATACATGGGCGGAACAGCCCGGGTGAAGCGGGGGCTCCTGGAGGCCGTGGTGTCGGATCCGGATGGCGACTTCGCGGTGTTCGTGCTTCACCTGAAGAGCCGCCTTCAAGAGAGACCGGACGATCCCGGGGCGCAAAAGCGGCGCCTCGGGGAGGCCCTGGCCGTGCGCAGCCTGATCCGTAAGCGTTTTCCCGCCGCCTCCAGGGCCCGATTTGTGATTCTGGGGGACTTCAACGACGGAAACTTCAGCCGAACAGTGAGACGGATGGCGCAAATCGGGGATGAGACCCTGGCCTATTGCCTTCCCGCCGCGGACAGCCGTGGCGAGACATGGACGGAGCTCTACCGGCGCGAGGGATCCTACACGGACCTCGACCATATCCTCGTTTCACCGGCCCTTCGCGCGGCGGTTGAAGGCGCCTCGGCCCGAATTTACGACGGGCCGGAAACAGCGGAGGCAAGCGACCACCGTCCGGTGGTCGCAAGGCTGGTCATCCCCGCCGCCCGGATCACCTCGGCGAGACCGTGATCGGGATCGTGAGATCGCCGCCCCCTGCGTAGCCCTTGAGAACAAGGCTGCCCGCGCCGGGCCTGCCGCCCACGACGGGGACGCTGACGCTCATCTGGCCCGCGGGCACCAGGACCTCGGGCATGATCACGCTCGAGGGAATGTCGGTCGTCACGTCGAGTAGGAGGCCGCTTGAGGGAGCCGGGCTCGTGAGAGAAAAGGTCAGCATCTGCTGTTCGCCGGGACGAAGGGTGAGGGAGGAGGGCGAGGCGGACACGCTCGTCCCGTCGATCCGGAAGGTGCCGACCGGCGAGTTGCCCGCCGGACCGCTCACGATCACCTGGTATGTCTGCCCCGCGGGCATCGAGGGAACGAAGAAACTGAGGGAGGTCGGCGACGCAAAGACGGTGCGGACGGGCGTGCCGTTGAAGGCGACCACGTCCTGCGGGGTGAATCCGCGGCCGAGGACTCCGATGCTCGAGCCGACGGGACCGCGGGAGGCCTCGATCTCAAGCACGTTGCGGCGGACGACCTGCGAGTGCTCCAATTCCGTGTTGACCTCGCAAAGCGACTGCTTGCCCTCGGTCGCAACCTGGTAGTTGACGAGGTAATAGTAGGCGACCTCCGTGCGGCCGGGCGGGAGCTGGTATTCGAACTCGTAGAAGTTCTCGCCCAGGGCGCTCTTCTTCATCGGGTAAGTCTGCCCGTCGATCACGATGCGCGGAGCGATCGTGCCTTTCTCGACGACGGCCGTCTTGGGCGTAGCCCTCAGCGTGAAGGTGTAAATCTCGGACGGATTCTCCGGGAGCGCCTTTGGAGTGAGATCTGACAGGACCACCGACGCGCAGCCGGAAACCAGGGAGAGGCCGGCGGCGGCGGCGAGCAACGTGAGAAATGTTCTCGCAGGAGAAACGCGTTTGTTTTGCATTGGTTTTGAAAGGATGCGCGGACGGAAAATCCACTGTTTTTAATGAGCACCAACGTAATAGAGCAAGCCAAAGCTGCTCCCTCCGTGGAGCTGGGACTCTATGTGCATGTGCCCTTTTGCGCCTCGACCTGCGATTTCTGCGCATTTTACCAGATCATGCCGACCGCAGGCGACATCCAAAGTTTCCTCCAAGGGGTGGCCGACGAGGCCGCGCTGGTCGACTGGACCGGGCCCGTGTCCACGGTTTTTTGGGGAGGCGGCACGCCCGGCCTTCTGGCCGCCCGGGACCTCCTGCGCCTGGCGAGGCTCGTGACGGACTGCACGGGCGGCACGCCCGGGGAGTGGACGGTTGAGCTTGCGCCGGCCTCGGTGACCGAGGCCCGGCTGTCGGCCCTTCGCGACAGCGGCGTCACGCGAATCTCCCTCGGGATCCAGAGCTTCCAACCCCGCTGGCTCGATGCCCTCGGCCGAAGGCACACCCGCGAGCAGGCCTACCGGGCCTATGAGCGAATCCGCAAGGCGGGTTTCGCCAATGTGAACCTCGACCTCATGTTCGCCCTTCCGGGCCAGACCGAGGAGGAGTGGGTGTCGGACGTCGAATCGGCTGCGGCCCTCGCTCCGGAGCACCTTTCGACGTACTGCCTGACGTTCGAGGAGGACACGGCCCTGTGGGTCCGGCTTTCCCAGGGCGCCGTCCGGCTGGACCCCGAAAAGGAGGCGATCCTTTACGAGACCACCTGGGACCGGCTGAAAGCCCTGGGGTATGAACAGTACGAGATTTCGAACTTCGCGCGCCCGGGATTCGCCTGCCTGCACAATTTGAACACGTGGCGCATGCAGGACTGGATCGGGATCGGTCCATCGGCGGCGTCACAGCAGGGCGGCTTGCGCGGGTCGAATCCGCCCGACCTCGCCCTTTGGCTTTCGGACCTGGCCCGGGGCCGCCGCATGACGCAGGACCGGCGCGAGCTGTCGCAGGCGTCGCTCGCCGAGGACGCCCTGGTTTTCGGGCTGCGGATGAACCGCGGGGTTGATCTTGCCGCATGGCGCCTGCGCTGTCCGGATGCGCGCTGGAGCGAGCTGGAGGACAGCCTGTCGAGGCTCGCCGGCGAGGGCCTCGTCGAGCAGGACGGCGGAACCGCCCGGCTGACCCGGCGCGGCCGGCTGCTCGCCGACGCGGTCGGCGTGGAATTGATATAAACACGGCGTCTATGGTTCAGGCCTGCGGCTTAAGCTGCTCGATCAGTTCGACGAAACCCGGATGGCGCCTGAGGCCCTCGAGATCCGGGTCGTGCATCATCCATTCGAAATCCCGATAGCCCAGGCTCACCGCGTGCCTGAGCGAACGCATTGCGGCCGCGCGCCTGCGGGACAGGGCCAGGCTGCAGGCGAGGTTGTAATGGGCGGTCGCGTTCTCGGGCTGAAGCCGCACGAGCCGGCGGTCCATCTTCAGGCCGTCGGCAATCCGGCCCGCCTTCGTGTACAGTCCGCCCAGAATCTCGACGACCTCCACGTAGCGCGGATCCCGGCGCAGAACGGATTCGTAGAAGCCGATCTCAAATGCCGTGTCGTGGGCGGTCTCCTTTGTCATTGGCGTCTGCCGGGCTGGGCGTGCCTTCGGATCCGGCTTCCCCCGAGGTTGGGGCAGGTGCCGGCGTCGCGAAGGGCGTTGCAGCGGGCGCTGACCTGCAGGCGCTGCGAGACGGGCGTCAGCCCGATCTTCGAGGAAACGGTGCTGCCGTACCATTCCATGAACGGGGCGCTGATCTCAAAGATCCTGTCGCAGTCCAGGCATACGACCTGGGCCACCTGCGTGCTCCTGCCGGCGTTGGGCATGTAGAACTTCTCGCCCGAGCCTATGTCCACCTCGCGCAGGAGGGCGCTCTCGGTCATGACCGGCAGGGTGCGATAGACGGTGGCGCGCGAAACATACTTCGCCTTCGGCACCGCCCTGACGCGGTCCAGCAGCTCCTCGGCCGTGAAATGTTCCTTCTGGGCGACGGCCGTCTCAAAAATGGCCTTGCGCTGCTCCGTCACCCGCAGGCCTTTCAAGCGCAGGTATTTTTCGAAAGTTTCGCGGGCCTCTGGCGTGCTCACTAGCTTAATGTTTTCCGCGAACGCCGTTGCTGTCAACGCGTACCTCTCCCGGCCGCGTTCTCACGGGACGGACCACCCCAGTGCGGCTGTTGTTGGCCTCATGCCCGTCTCCGGGGCCAGGACGGGCTGGGATCCCGCGTGGCCCGGATTGGCGGGCAGCCTGGAATTGGCTAACTCCAGCTGCACTGGGGTAGTCCGTCTTGTAAGAACGCTGCCCCTGCCGCGGTTCGAGTTGCAACAACGCCCGGCGCGGGGCGTTATCAGGCCATGATCGTAGGCGTCCACCCGCTCGCCGGCTTCGACAAGATCCTTCACTACCGGGTGCCCGCGCCCCTGCAGGACCAGGCCCGGGTCGGTTCGCTCGTCCGCATACCCATCCTGTCGAGCCTGAGGCTTGGCGTCATCGGGGAGATCGGCGCACCCCGCGATTTCCCCGTTGAGAAGCTGAAGTCCGTCGCCCAGCTCGTCTACCCGTTTCCGGCGCTTGCCCCCGATCTCATCGCCCTGGCCCGGTGGATGGCCGGATACTACGCGGCGCCGATGGATTCCATCATCGAGACCATGATACCCGCGGCGGTCAGGCGCGGGATGGCGCTTCGCCAGGAAAAGCAGATCGCCGTGGCGCGCAGCCTTTCGGCCGAGGAACTGGAGAAGCTCTCAAGACGGGCCCCGCAGCAGGCGCGGCTGTACAGGTTCCTGGCGGGCGAGTCCCGGCCCCAGCCCAGGGGCCTGATTCTTTCCCGCCTTGGCGTCGGGCCCGCCTCCGCGGCGGCCCTGGTCAGCGCAGGCCTGGCGCGGGAGGAGTCGCGCCGGATCGTGCGCGACGCCTACTCGGACAATTGGGCGCACGGGGAGCGCGTGATCGGCGAGGCTCCCGTTCCGAACGAGGAACAGGCGGCGGCAATCTCCGCCATCAATGCGGCCCTGGCCGCGGACAAGTTCGCGGTCTGGCTCCTGCACGGGGTCACCGGATCGGGGAAGACCGAAGTCTACCTCCGCGCGATCGACGCCGCCCTCAAGGCGGGCGGAGGGGTCATTTTTCTTGTCCCGGAGGTGGCCCTGACTCCGCAAACGGTCAGCCGGCTGAGGACCCGGCTCGAGGCAATCGCGCCCGGCCACCGCTGCGTCGTCTGGCACAGCCACCTCAGCGAGGGCGAGAGGCTGGACGGCTGGCTCGCGCTGGCGACAGGCGAGTCGCGGATCGTCGTGGGAGCGCGCTCCGCGGTGTTCGCCCCGATTCCCCGCCTCCGGCTCATCGTCGTCGACGAGGAGCACGAGCCCGCGTACAAGCAGGACGAGACCCCGCGCTACCAGGGCCGCGACGTGGCCGTCATGCGGGCGAAGCTGGCGGGCGCCGTGTGCGTCCTCGGCTCGGCGACCCCCTCGCTCGAGAGCTACACCAACGCCCTGGACGGCAAGTACCGCATGGCCGAGCTCAAGCGCCGGGTCGACGGCAGGCGGCTGCCGCAGATGAACGTCGTCGACATGCGCATCGAAATCGCCAGGCAGCGCGGATTCACGAGCCTGTCGAAGCGGCTTGTCGATGCCATGCGGGACCGGATGGCCCTCCGGGAGCAGACGATCCTCTTCATCAACCGCCGGGGCTATTCGTCATCGATGCTGTGCACCAAGTGCGGCCACGTCGAGGAATGCCCCAACTGCAGCATCGCCCTCACCTACCACCGCACCGACGAGACGCTGCGCTGCCACCTGTGCGGCGGGGAGCATCCGGCGCCGGTCCGCTGCCCGCAGTGCGGGGCGCCCGACATACGCTGGCGCGGGCTCGGCACGCAGCGGGTCGAGGAGGCCGTGCGCCGGGTGATGCCCAGGGCTCGAATCGCCCGGGTGGATACAGACACGATGGGCCGCAAGAACCGGTTCCGTGAGATCCTGGGCGACTTCAGGCTCGGGCGGATCGACGTCCTTGTGGGAACGCAGATGATCGGCAAGGGCCTGGATTTTCCCAATGTGACCCTGGTCGGGCTGATCGACGCCGACCTGTCCATGCACATTCCCGACTTCCGGGCCAACGAGCGGACTTTCCAGCTGCTCGTGCAGGTGGCCGGCCGCTCCGGGCGCGGCGACCGGGCGGGAGAGGTGATCGTGCAGACCTTCACGCCGTCGTCCGGCCCGATCCAGTTCTCGCGCCATGCGGACTATGCCGGCTTTGCGGCGGCCGAGCTGGCTTCCAGGCGGGAGTTCCAGTATCCCCCCTACCGGCACATCATCCACCACCTGTTTCGCGGGCCGAACCCCGAGAAGCTCCAGTTCTTCGCGTCGCAGTGGGCCAGGCGGGTCGGCGAGGCGTTCGGAAGCCGGCTGGAGCTGCGCGGGCCGACGCCCGCGCCGATCGAGAAGATAAAGGGCCTGTACCGGTGGCAATTGTGGTACTTCACACCGGGCGTCAGCCAGGTGATCGGCGAACTGGCGCGCCTTCGCGACGGGTTCGCCTGGCCCGGGGACATCACCCAGACGCTCGACGTGGACCCGGTGAACCTGGTGTGAGCCCCTCGCGGGGGATGGGAAAAGAATTGCCTGGCGGGAACGGCACGACCCATTTTGTTTTCCCCAAATCGTGAACATCCGCCGCCTTCTCATGAGCCTTTACCTGGTGGTATTCCTGGGCGTGAGCGTCGCCGTCTGGCTGTATTTTGACGACGCCCGGAAGGAATACCGGCACCTGAGGGAAGTGGAGGCGCAGAATCGGATGCGGCTCGACGAGGCCGAGCGCGAGCTGCGGCGCGAGGAGGTGATCCTGCAGCGGCTTCGGACCGATCCGGCCTATGTCGAGCAGCAGATCCGCCGAAGGCTCGGTTACGCGAAGCCCGACGACGTCATCTTCAAGTTTGAGCAATGAGCCTCGCGCACCCGCTGATCGAGAAATTCGCCCGGGCCGGGCAGGGCCACGTTTTCGCCTTTTTTGACGGGCTTGAGCAGGCCGGCCGCGACCGGCTCCTCGGGCAGGCGGCGGAAGTCGATCTGACCGAAATCGGCCGGCTTAATTCCGCGCTTGTCGCGGGCGGCGGCGCCGGGGTCGATCTCAATGGCCTGGCTCCCGCCCCCTACGAGGCTTTGCCCGGGCGGGGCGGCGATCCGGCCAAATGGGCTCTTGCCCGGGCGGAGGGCGAGGCGGCGCTTCGGTCCGGCCGCGTCGCCGCGTTCACCGTGGCCGGGGGCCAGGGCACCCGCCTCGGCTACGACGGTCCGAAGGGGACATTCCCCGTGACTCCGGTCAAAGGGAAGCCGCTTTTCCGGGTGTTCGCGGAAAAGATCCTGGCCGCCGGGCGCCGCTATGGCCGGCCCCTTCACTGGTTCATCATGACCAGCCACCAAAACCACGCGGCGAGCGAGGCCTTCTTCTCGGACAACGGCTTTTTCGGGCTCGATCGCAGCCGGGTTCATTTCTTCAGGCAGGGCCGGATGCCAGCCGTCGATTTCCAGGGGCGGATTCTCCTCGAGTCCCCCGGGACAATAGCCCTTTCGCCGGACGGCCATGGGGGCTCGTTTCGCGCCCTCGACCGGAGCGGGGCCCTCGACCTGATGGAGAGCGAGAGAATCGACACGTTGAGCTATTTCCAGGTCGACAACCCCCTTGTCCGCAGCGTCGACGCGTCCTTCATCGGCTGGCACCTGATGCGCCGCTCGGAGATGTCGAGCAAGATGGTGCCCAAGGCCTACCCCGAGGAAAAGCTGGGCCATTTTTGCGCGCGGGCCGGCAAGCTCCTCGTCATCGAGTACTCCGACCTTCCGATGGCCCTCCAAAGGGAAACGGATGCATCGGGAAGGCTGCGCTACCTTGCCGGAAGCATCGCGATCCATGTGCTGGACCGGGACTTCATCCGGAGGATGGCCCGTGCGGCGGGAACCGGCGTTGAGGCGCTGCCTTTCCACCGCGCCGACAAGAAGGTCCGGACGATCGATTCCGAAGGCCGGCCGGTGCAGCCGGACAAGCCAAACGGCGTCAAGTTCGAGCTGTTTGTCTTCGACGCGATTCCCTTTGCCCGCAACCCGGTCATCGTCGAGACGCAGCGTTGCGACGACTTCTCCCCCGTCAAGAACGCTCAGGGCGTGGATTCCCCGAAATCCTGCCGCGAGGACCAGCTGCGCCAGTTTGCGCGCTGGTTTGCGGCGAACGGGGCGCCCGTCCGGACCGATGCGTTCGGTCTGCCGCTTGAGCCGCTCGAGGTCTCGCCGCTGTTCGGCTATGACGAGGAAACCTTTGCCGAGAGCTGGTCCAGGCTCGCGGTGAAGCCGGTGCCCTCGGCCAATCTATATCTGGGAGGCTAGGCTGCGCGTTGCAAAACCGCCGGACATGCGAAATTGTGGGAAATCCAGATGACCGATCTTGAAAGAATAGACGCCGCCGCGAAATCAGGCCGGCTCCTGGCGACGGCGGCCGAGAATATCGCCTCGTTCCTTTCGGCCGATCTTCCGGCCTGGGCGGTCGCCAGCATTCACGCGCTCGTCGAGCAGGAGGCCTGGCCGGAGCTCAACGACCGGTTCTACCGCTTCCTTGAGTTTGGGACCGGGGGGATGCGGGGGCGCACGATCGGCGCGGTCCAGACCGGCGCCGAGGCCGGCTCGCCCACCCCGGAGCAGAGGGCGCTCGGAACGCCCGAGCACGCCGCGATCGGCAGCAACATGATGAACGACTTCACCGTGGCGCGGGCCGTGGTGGGGCTTTTCCGCTACACACGCAAGTATCTCGCAGCCCGCGGATCCAGGTCGAAGCCGCGGATCGTGATCGCCTACGACGTGCGGCATTTCTCCGACCATTTTTGCAGGCTGTCGGCCTCGACCTGGGTCCGGCTTGGCGGGGAGGCGTACATCTTTGACGGGCCGCGGCCGACTCCGCAGCTCAGCTACAGCGTGCGCTGGCTGCGCGCGCACGCGGGCGTAGTCATCACGGCCAGCCACAATCCGCCGCACGACAACGGATTCAAGGCTTACTTTGGCGACGGGGCCCAGGTTGTCCCGCCGCACGACACGGGTATTGTCAGCGAGGTGAACGCGGTGCCGCTGGGCGAACTGGGGGCGTTTCTGGCGATCGATGTGAAGGCGGTCACGATGCTCGGCCACAAGGCCGACGAGGCCTACCTTGGGGTGGCCTCGCGGGCTGCGCTCGACCCGGCGGTGTTCCGCCGGGCGCAACTTCGCGTGGCCTTTACGAACATCCACGGCACGGGCGGCGTTCACGCGCCGCCGCTTCTCGTCCACGCCGGGTGCGACGTGCGCCAGGTGCGCGAGCAGGTCGCCTTCGATCCCCGGTTTCCCACCGTAAAATCGCCGAATCCCGAGAACAGCGAGGCGTTGTCCAAGGCGGTGGCGCTTGCCGAGCGCGAGGGATGCGACGTCGTCCTTGCGACGGACCCGGATTGCGACCGAATGGGCTGCGCGGTGCGAAACAGGGAGGGCCGGATGGAGCTTCTGACGGGAAACCAGACCGGGGCGCTGCTTGCGCAGTACCGGCTGATGCGGATGGAGGAAAGCGGGCTGATTCCGGCTGGCGGTTCGGCCCGCGCCTGCATCATAAAGACCTTTGTCACGAGCGGGCTTCAGGACGCCATCGGCCGGGCGCACGGCTTCAAGGTCATCAACACGCTGACCGGATTCAAGTGGATCGCCTCCAAGCTGCGCGGGTACGAGGAGGCGCTCGCCAAGACGATGGGGCCGGGGTTCAAGTACGACGCGACGACGCTCGAGGAGCGCGCGCGGCTGCACCTCCAGCACGGGACGTTCCTTGTTTTCGGGTCGGAGGAGAGCTACGGATACCTGCCCAACGACATGGTGCGCGACAAGGACGGCAATGCCGCCTGCCTCATGTTCGCCGAACTCTGCGCCTGGGTCAAAAGCCAGGGTCTGACGGTGCCGGAGCATCTCGACCGCCTCTACGCAACGCACGGCTTCTTCCTCGAGGGGACCATCAACCTCTATTACGAAGGGGCGAGCGGCAGCGAGAAGATCAGCCGCATCATCGACAGCTACCGGTCGAACAGGCCGTCCGGATTCGGCGGGGTCGCCGTCGCGGCCTTCCAGGACTTCGGCCGCGAGCGCATCATCGACCCCGATGGCGAGGCGATTCCGGCCCAGGACCTGTACCTGGTGACGCTGGCGAACGGCTACAGCTTTGCCGCCCGCGGCAGCGGCACCGAGCCGAAGATGAAATTCTATCTTTTCGCCAGGCAGGCCGTGCCTTCGCCGGCCGACCTTCCGGGGGTCAAGGCAAGCGTCAAGGCGGAGCTCGAGCGGCTGAAGCGCCTGATCGAGGAGGACGCGAAGGTCCGCGCCGAGGGCTAGCCTGCCAGCTGCGGCTTGCACCGCGGCTGCGAATAACCTCTCCTGAGCCGATGCCGGATTCCGCCAAAACGCCTTCCGCCGGGCCCAGGGGGGAGCTGGTCGTGCGCGCGATTGCCATGCCCGCAGACACGAACTCAAACGGGGATGTCTTCGGCGGGTGGCTGATGTCCCAGATGGACCTCGGCGGGGGCATGCTGGCCCGCGACACCGCCCGCAGCCGGGTGGTCACCGTCGCCGTCGAGGCGATGAGCTTCGTGGCTCCGGTCGGCGTCGGCGACGCGGTCACCTGTTACGCCGAGCTGCTGGGCATCGGCCGGACCTCGATGAAGATTTCGATCGAGGCCTGGGTCTCGCACTACAGCCACGACCGCCCGCGCCGGGTCACCGAGGGGATATTCACGTACGTCGCGATCGACGCCCAGGGCCGGCCGCACCCGGTCAAGCGGGAGGGTTAGCGGGCGTCAGAAGAACATAGCGTCGCTCAGCGCCTCATCCGGGGCGAGAAGCCTGGCCGTGGCCGAAAGGGTCGTCCGGCCCGAGGCGAAGTCCGCGTCGAAGACAGAATGGCCCGATGCGAGGTCGCCCGTCCACGAGAACGCCTTGCCGCTGTCGTAGATGAAGCGCACGGAGCAGGCGCCCGGAGAGCCCTCCGAAGGGGTCCCGATCCGAAAGACGGCCCTGTTCCTGCCGCACAGGCCGACGCGCTCGCGCAGCCAGACAAGGAGCGCCTCGCCCTCGGAGGGAAAGGCCGATCCGCGGCCGATGATCACTTCCCTAAGCCCTGAGCAAATGGCGTCCATGGGATAGCGGCTCAGGAACTGCCCTATGGCCTGCCGCACATGCAGGAGGCGGGAATAGGCGAGATCGCGCACCGCTTCCGGGCGGGGCCAGGGATACGACAGGCAGCCCTCAGGGGCGACCGCACTGTCGATCAGGATGCGTTTCGAACGGGTGAGCAGGTAGTGGTAATCGGCCAACCCGGCGTTCGCCGAGAAGCGGTGCGGCCAGTAGTAGAGGGGCAGGTCGCTCGAGATCGAAACCGACACCTGGTATTCGAGGAACTGGCGCTGGCTCCTGGCGTAGCTCAACAGGACGAATTCGCAGCAGCGCATGTCATCCCTGGATTTCCCCAGCGTGCATTCCCCGTAGATCTTTGCGCGCATTTCAGGGATAGGGCCCGACTCATCGCGCAGGGGGCAGAGGACGACGACGCGGCTCGGGTATTTCCGGGAGAACTGCGCCGCCGTCCCGAATTGAACGACGGCGTCCTCGGGCGTCGTGTTGAAGCCCAGGTGCAGGACGAGGTTCACCTGCGTCGCCGTCGCATCCTCCGAGGCGGGCGCCGGCTGTCCCAGCAAGGCCGCATCCTTCCACATCGAGTAGAGCCCGTGCGCGATGGCTCCGACGGGAACCTCGATTCCGGGGAGCGCATCGAAGATCTTGGGCATGTCGGGGCTGGCTTCGGCTCAGGGCTGGCGCCAGAGGTTGCCGTCCCGCGCCAGCAGGTCATCCGCGTTCTTCGGGCCCCATGAGCCGGCCGGGTACTCGCCCATGCCGTCCCGCCCCTTGCCGCGCCAGAAATCGAGGACGGGGGTGTACAGCCTCCACGAGGTTTCCGCCTCGTCGCCCCGGATGAAAAGGGTGCCGTCCCCGATCATGGCATCCAGGATCAGGCGCTCGTAGGCCTCCGGCGTGTTCGAGCCGAAGGTCGTGGCATAGCGGAAGCTCATCTTGACCGGCTGGGTTCGGGTCTCCAGGCCGGGAATCTTGCCATTGAGGACTAGGCTCGATCCCTCATCGGGCTGGATCTGGAAGGCGAGGGTGTTGACGGCGAGGTCGAACTTGTCGCCCTCCGCAAACAGGGTTCCGGGCGGTCGCCGGAACTGGATCGCGATCTCGCTGATCCGCCTTGCAAAGCGCTTTCCGGACCGAAGGTAAAAGGGCACGCCCTGCCAGCGCCAGTTGTTGATCAAAAGCCGTATGGCAGCAAAGGTCTCCGTGGCCGATTCCGGGCTCACGCCGGGTTCCTCGAGATAGCCCGGGACCGCCTTTCCCGCCAGCATGCCCGCCGTGTATTGGGCGCGGGCCACGTCCCCTCCGCAGTCGACGCTGAACGGCTGGACCGCCTTCAGCACCTTCACCTTCTCGTCCCGGATGGCCTCCGCGTCGAGCGAGACGGGGGGCTCCATCGCCGTCAGGGCCAGCAGCTGCATCGTGTGGTTCTGGATCATGTCCCGCAGGCAGCCGCTCTGCTCGTAGTAGCCCGCGCGCGAGCCGACGCCGACCTCCTCGGCCACGGTGATCTGGACGCTCGATATGAAATTGCGGTTCCACAGGGGCTCGAAAATCGCGTTGGCGAAGCGCTGGACGAGCAGGTCCTGGACGGTCTCCTTGCCCAGGTAGTGGTCGATCCGGTAAACCTGGTTCTCCGCAAAATGCGCCCGGATGCTCGCGTTGAGCTCCTGCGCCGACGCAAGGTCCCGCCCGAAGGGCTTCTCGACGATGACCTTCGCATGGTGGGCCTGGCCGAGGTATTTGGATGCCAGTCCGCTGGCCCCGAGGTTGACGAGGATCGGCTTGAACACCGAGGGCGGCGTCGAAATGTAAAAGAGCGGCTGCACCTCGCGCCCGAGCATCTTCTCGATCTCGGCGATGTGGGCGGCCAGCCGGTCGAACGCCGCCCTTTCGTCGTAGCCCCCGGTGACGTAGCTCGTATGCGAGGCGACGCGCGCCCACGCATCCGCCTGGAGCTCGCGGCGGGAGAATTCCTTGACGGCTTCGGCCGCCATCTCCCGGAACTTGTCGTCGGATATCTCCTTGCGGCCAAAGCCGACCAGGAAGAAGTCCGCCGGGAGCAGGTTGTCATAGCTCAGGTTGTAGACGGCGGGAATCAGCTTCCGGGCGGTCAGGTCGCCCGAGGCTCCGAATATGACGACGACTGTCGGAGGTGCGCCGCGGTGCTTGCTGAGGCCTTGCAGGAACGGATGACGGTCGGATTCGGCCATGGCGTGTGGGTGTTTGTGAAAAGCGGGCGTTGCCGATGCAAGGGAAATGGGGCGGGCGCAAATTGCAAAGCGAGGGACCTGTGTCCAATGAGGTGCTTTGCCGATTGGGGACAGCGGGACAGAGCGGGCGGCAGAAGGAGGGCAACGCGCGGCCAAACAAAAATAAAAAGGCTTGCCAGGTGTATTAGTGCCGTAATATACATGGTCGCATTCCGGTCCCCGTGCCCCTTCTCCTCATCATAGACCCTCACAACGGCGTTCCGGCGTACCGGCAGATCATGGACCAGGTGAAGTTCCAGATCGCGACGGGTATGCTGCCCTCCGGAGCGGAGATGATGTCGACGCGGGCCCTTTCCATGGAATTGAGGCTCAACCCGATGACGATCAGCAAGGCGTACGCCTTTCTCGAGCGGGAGGGCGTGCTCGAGCGCCGCAGGGGGCAGACCCTGATCGTGCGCGAGCACCGGGGCGCCGAGGCGCGCGCGGCCAGGACCGAACCGCTTCGCAAGCATCTCGCGGGTGCCGCGAGCATGGCTCGGCAGCTCGGGGTCGGGCCCGACGAGGCGCTCAGGATTTTTCGAGAAACATTGGAAAAACCAAAATCATGAGCACATCCCCACCACCTGACTTCCTTCTCAAGGCGGAAAGCCTTGGCAAGCGCTACGGCCACCGCGTTGCCCTGAGCTCCGTCAATCTTGAGGTTCCCTTCCGGCCGCGTTTCCGGAGCCCTTCGTGCTTTCGTGCCAGGGCGGCGGAAACCAGGTGCGTCTCCAGGTGCGCACGGACGACCCGGAAGCCGCCCAAAGGGTGGCCGCCCAATATGGCGCTGAGGTCGCGACCCGCCGGATGAATCTCGACGAAATGTTTCCCCTTCTGCTGCGCTCGCGAAAAACAGCCGATCAAGCCACACGGCCATGAACCGCAAGTTCCGTGTTTTTCTATCGGTGTTCCGTCCGATCCAGACGCTGTTCCTCCTGGCGTTTTACGGAGCTTTCTTCTCATGGAGCATGGTCAACACCGCCCGGGCCTTTCATTTCGTTCCCCATCTCTCCATGCCGGGGGAGTACTTCCTCATATGCGCGGTGGTAGGGCCCATGACGTCCGGTTTCATCCTCGCAATGCCGTTTCACGACGCGATGCACGCGAGCCTGTTCGCACTGATTCCGGGAGCGGCCAGGCGGCTCGCCAATTGGCACGCCATGAGTGCCGCAGGATTTGCCCTTTTATACGCCTTGGCGTTGCGGCATTTTGACAACGCTGTCCCTTTCCTCCCTGTCTTTGGCTGCGCCCTATGGGGGCTATCGTTTGGAACCGCAAACGTCCATGACCGGCGTCCGAGGACACTCTGGAGGACCCGGATCCTGTGGGGGATCTGCCTATTGGCTGCTTGCGGCGCAATACGCTTGGGCGACCAATTTCGGGCGGTGGCGATTGCGATGCCTGGCGTCTTGTTCTCGGCCTACGGCGCCATGGCCGTCTTCCTGTTCGGGCTCAATTATTCGCGCAGACAGGCGCGCGCGCGGGGGCGGAATCCCTATCTCTCGATGGTCACGATGATCTATTGCCCGTCTGCGCTCAGGTCCCGCTATGCGCAGAAGATCCGGCAACTGATGCAGGAGGGGAAGGCCGACAGGGCCGCTTCGGACAACTATGCTGTTTCAATCGACGGCTCGCTTCGATCGTTCCTGGCCGCGCATCATCGGACCACGATGATCGGACGGAAAAGAAGAGGTGGCTCGCTGCAACTCTGGTCTTTCATCGTGGGAGCGGGGTACCCTCTTTTGGGCGCGGCCCTTTTTGGCCTGATGCTGAACCGCATCTTTGGCGTCGCCGGTTTCTGGAAGCAGGTGGGGCGAATCGTCGCTCAGGTTGCGCCGACGGGCAGCCGTTCGAGCGATGATTTCATGAGCGAAGCCTGCGTCTTTATCCCGGTTATTTCGGTCCTCGCCTTTGTATTCGCCGGGTTGATCCCGACATACCCGGCCTTTCGATTTCCCGTTTCCAGGCGGCGTCTCGCCAGCCTGGTTTTCGTGTCATCGATCCGGCAGTTTTTGACCGTCATTCTATGGTACATGGCGGGAACGCTCAGCGTGACGGTATTGGCCGCCGAGTTGTCCGGTTCCCCAGTCCTCCCGCCGCTTTTGAGTTATGCCTACATGGCGCTGATCCTCCTGCCGGTCCTTCCCCTGCTGAAGACCTTAAATCTCATCATCCACGGGCAGCTGTCATTCATTTCCATAAGCCTTGTTTCGGTTTTGGTTGCCCTCGTGGGAATGATCAACCAATCGACCTGGCAGCCGTGGGCCCTGTCTGCCGGAGGAATCGGAGGTTCCCTGGCGGCCCTTGCCGCGACCCTGCTGCTCTACTGGCGAATCATGCGCTGGAGATGCTGTTCGGGCGATCTCGCCTTTACGCCCGTCCTGTTGAACCGATGAACAGCCCCTCCCGGAAGGCCTGGTTTGGTGCGTTCCCGCCATCGCTGAGGCCGCGGGAATCCGCTAACCGAACAATCCCACGTTCTCGAAGTGCCTGATCCTGGGCGGTCCGTCGCCGAGTTCCACCTCCACGACATCCAGGCGGTGGGTGCGCGGCCGGGGCAGGTGCATGCCGAGGTAGGCATTTATGGCCCCGCGCAGGGCCTTTCTCTTGCGGCGGCCGACGGCAAAGTAGCCGGGCACAAGGGCGCCGGCGGTTCGCGTCTTTACCTCGACAAAGACGATCACGCCATCCTTTTGGGCGATCAGGTCGATTTCCTCACGCTTGTCGTACGGGTTGTGCCAGTTTTGGGCGAGGATGCGAAATCCGCGCTCGCCTCGCAGAAACCGCGCCGCCACGGCCTCTCCACGGGATCCTCGATCCGCGGATGCATTTTCCAACTGTACCGGGGGGCGGGGGTTTCCACAGCCGTCGGTTTGGGCCGGGGGAGCATTTCCGATCTGGCTTTGCAGACCGCCCAGGTTGTGCGCATTCTTTGGCATCCGTCGATTATGGCAACTTCCCAACCCGCGGCCCCGCTGGCCTACAAGCTCGCCGTCCTCGTCTTCATCGAGAACAGGGAGGGCGAGCACCTGTTGATGCTTCGGGCCAAGCCGCCCAACTTCGGCGTTTGGAGCCCCATAGGCGGAAAGCTCGAGACTTCATTGGGCGAATCCCCGTTCGAATGCGCCGTCCGGGAGACATTCGAGGAGACGGGCCACGTGATCACGGCGGCCGACCTGCACCTCTTCGCCACGATCGCCGAGAAGGCCTACGAGGGGCAGTCGCACTGGCTCATGTTCCTTTTCAGGTGCCGAAGGCCGGTTGCCGCCCTGCCTAAGGACATTGCCGAGGGGCGGTTCGGATTCTTTTCGCGGGCCGCCATCTCGGCCATCCCGATTCCCGAGACGGACCGCATGGCCCTGTGGCCAACCTATGATTCGTACCGCGACCGGTTCGTGTCGCTGAAGGCCGACTGCGCCCCTGGAAGGCCGGTCCGGGTGGAGATTGAGGAGATCACTCCGGCTTAGCTACGGCGGCAGTTCGGCGTGGGCATGGTGGAAGGATCCACGCCAAGGGAAAGCC